>Ga0182016_10005568_pt1 | contig 13529 bp, 11 predicted proteins | sample 712S2MmetaG_FD_120491 | JGI IMG/M metagenome (GOLD analysis project Ga0182016, IMG submission 120491) | Permafrost microbial communities from Stordalen Mire, Sweden - 712S2M metaG | ecosystem: Environmental > Terrestrial > Soil > Wetlands > Permafrost | place: Sweden: Stordalen | collected...
CCGGCTCCTGGTCGCTTTACACGGCAGAGGAACGGCGCCGCCGCGACGCTTCGCCGTGGACGATCGTCCAGGCCGTATTAGCGCCGGTGCAGTTCTTCGTCTTTCTCGTCAGCCTCTGTCTCGTGATCCGCTATCTGGCATCAGGCGAAGGCCTCGCGCTCGCGACGGCCTCGGTGGTGGTCAAAACGATTGCGCTCTACGCCATCATGATCACGGGATCGATCTGGGAACGGCAGGTATTTGGTTATTATCTCTTTGCACGGCCGTTCTTCTGGGAGGACGTGTTCAGCATCCTCGTCCTGGCACTGCACACGGCCTACTTGGCTGCGCTCGCCACCCATGCATTATCGCCGCATGATCTGATGCTGCTGGCACTCGCGGCCTATGCCTCCTACGTAATCAATGCCACGCAGTTCTTGCTCAAACTTCGCACAGCGCGTCGCCAGCGACCCTCCGTAGCCGCCGAGGCCATGGGGCTCGCGTCATGAATGCGATCCCCAAGATCTGTGCCGCGACGCCAGCCGCGAGCGAGCGGCCGGTCCTGCGTCAGCGCGGGCAACGCGAGGTTTTTTGCGGTCTAACCGGCATCGTCTGGCTGCATCGCAAGATTCAAGATGCGTTTTTCCTTGTTGTCGGCTCGCGAACCTGCGCCCACCTGATCCAATCGGCTGCGGGTGTGATGATTTTTGCCGAGCCGCGGTTCGCCACAGCAATCATCGACGAACGCGATCTCGCCGGGCTCGCCGACGTAAACGCGGAACTCGATCGTGTCGTCTGCGAATTATTGCAGCGTCGTCCGGACATCAAGCTTCTGTTCCTGGTCGGCTCCTGTCCGTCGGAGGTCATCAAGCTTGATCTATCGCGCGCCGCCGCCAGACTTTCACAGGATCTTTCACCTCGCGTACGGGTATTGAACTATTCGGGCAGCGGCATCGAGACAACCTTCACCCAGGGTGAAGATGCCTGCCTCGCGGCGCTTGTCCCCCAGCTTCCGCAGGAGCGTCCCGACGCCGAGCGATCATTGCTGATCGTCGGCGCCCTTGCGGATGTCGTTGAGGATCAGCTTCAACGGCTGTTGCGTGAACTGGGCATTGGCCCGGTGTCCTTTCTTCCCCCTCGGCGCGCGTCGGACCTGCCCCCGATAGGTCCGCGCGCGTCCTTTTTGCTCGCGCAACCCTTTCTCGCCGACACCGCGCGCGCGCTTGAAGAGCGCGGAGCGATGCGACTGGCGGCTCCTTTTCCGCTCGGCGTCGAAGGGACCACAGCGTGGTTGCGTGCGGCGGCCGATGCGTTTCATGTCGATTCGAAGTTATTCGAGGAGTGCACCGCGCCGGCGCGCGAACGCGCAAGCCGCGCGCTCGAGCGCCATCGCAGCGCTCTCTGCGGGCGACGCGTTTTCTTTTTTCCGGATTCGCAGATCGAGGTTCCGCTTGCCCGTTTCCTGTCGCGGGAGCTCGGCATGGAGCTGGTTGAAATCGGCACGCCCTATCTCCACGGGGGGCACCTCGCGGCCGAGCTTGCGCTTCTCCCGCGCGGCGTCCTTATCAGCGAGGGCCAGGATGTGGAAAAGCAGCTCGATCGTTGCCGCGCGGGGCGGCCCGATCTCGTTGTCTGCGGCCTCGGGCTCGCCAATCCTTTGGAGGCGGAAGGCTTCGTCACCAAGTGGTCCATCGAGCTGATCTTTACCCCGATCCAGGGCTACGAACAGGCCGCCGATCTCGCCGAGCTTTTCGCGCGCCCGCTCATACGCCGCGCGATGTTGGTGGCATAGCCATGCAACTCACTGTTTGGACATATGAAGGTCCTCCGCACGTCGGTGCGATGCGTATCGCGACCGCGATGAAGGGCTTGCACTACGTGTTGCATGCGCCTCAGGGCGACACCTATGCCGATATCCTCTTCACCATGATCGAGCGCCGGGACAGGCGTCCGCCGGTGACCTACACCACCTTCCAGGCCCGGGATCTCGGCAGCGACACGGCGGAACTTTTTAAAAGTTCGGTCAGGGATGCGTACGAACGGTTCCGTCCCGACGCAATGATCGTCGGAGCGTCATGCACCGCGGAGTTGATCCAGGACGATCCGGGCGGGTTGGCGCGTGCGTTAAAACTGCCGGTTCCCGTCATCCCGCTCGAACTGCCGGCCTATCAGCGCAAGGAAAATTGGGGCGCGTCCGAGACATTCTATCAGATCGTTCGGGCGCTGACTGCGCCGCACGTGCCGCCACCTGATTTTAAACGACCGAAGCGGCCAGCGGGGCAGGTGCCGCGCTGCAATTTGCTCGGTGCTACCGCTCTTGGGTTCCGTCATCGCGACGACATCCAAGAAATAACGGCTCTTCTTAATCGCATGGGCGTCACAATTAGCGTGGTCGCTCCGCTTGGAGCGACGCCCGCGGATCTCGCCAGGCTCGGCGAGGCGGATTTCAACATCGTTCTCTATCCGGAAATCGCCATGCAGACGGCGAAATGGCTGGAGCGGACCTTCAAACAGCCATCGGTCAATACTGTTCCTATCGGCGTGGGCGCCACGCGTGCGTTCATTGCGGAAGTGGCACAAATTGCCGGCGTCGATTCATCCTCCGTTCTCGATACGGAAGCGTCTCGCCTGCCTTGGTATTCACGATCGGTCGATTCGACATACCTCACCGGCAAGCGGGTGTTCGTTTTCGGCGACGCCACCCATGCGATTGCGGCGGCACGGATCGCCCACGCAGAGCTCGGCTTCAAAGTGGTTGGACTCGGCACCTATTCGCGCGAATTCGCACGGGAAGTTCGCGAAGCCGCCAAGCTCTACGGTGTCGAACCGCTCATCACGGACGATTACCTCGAAGTCGAAGCCAAGGTCGCGGACCTGCAGCCCGAGCTCGTGCTAGGCACCCAAATGGAGCGGCACATCGCTAAGCGTCTGGGCGTTCCTTGCGCCGTCATTTCCGCGCCGGTGCATGTTCAGGACTTTCCCGCGCGCTACTCGCCGCAGATGGGCTTTGAGGGTGCGAACGTCATTTTCGATACTTTCGTACACCCTCTGATGATGGGTCTCGAAGAACATCTTATCGGTCTGTTCCGTGAGGATCGAGAATTCCACGGCGACGCGGTGCCGTCACATCTTTCGACCACCGTTGTGGCGTCCCGCGACACGGTCACTTCGGGCGCGGCATTGGCTTCGGCGATTGTATTGCCGTCGTCGATGTCCGAATGGGCGCCGGAAGCCGAGAAGGAACTGTCCAAGATACCGTTTTTTGTGCGCGGCAAAGCGCGCCGCAATACCGAGCGTTTCGCGCAGGAGCGGGGCCTTTCCACGATCACGATCGAGACCTTGTACGATGCCAAAGCACATTTCGGTCGCTGACCCGACGCCGATCCGCGTTGTCATTGTGACGATGGATAGCCATCTGGCTAGCGCGGCGGCGCGTGCGCGGTCGATGCTGCGGCAAGAACTACCCGGCCTGGAATTCGACGTTCATGGGGCCGACGAGTGGGGCAGCGATCCGGCCGCGCTGAGGCGTTGTCTCGACGATATCGGGCGCGGCAACATCGTCATCGCCACGATGCTGTTCCTCGAGGATCATATCCGCGCGGTTCTGCCGGCGCTCGCAGCGCGCCGCGACGGTTGCGACGCCATGTTGTGCAGCATGTCCGCGGGGGAAGTGGTCAAGCTCACACGCCTTGGCAAATTCAGTATGAGCGAAGAAGCCATCGGCGCGATCGGCTGGCTCAAGCGCATGCGCGGGAGCCGCTCCGGAGCCGGCTCGAGCGGTCAAGGCCAGATGAAGATGCTGCGGCAATTGCCCCGGCTTCTGCGTTTTATTCCAGGCAAGGCCCAGGATGTCAGGGCTTACTTCCTCTCGCTGCAATACTGGCTCGCCGGATCGGACGAGAACCTCTCAAATCTTGTTCGAATGCTGATCGAGCGCTACGCCGACGGAGCGCGCGCTCATTTGCGCGGCCGGATACGCTCCTCGCCGCCGCAGCGATATCCGGATGTCGGACTCTATCACCCGCGTGCGCGGCAACGCGTGTGCGAGCGGTTGGAACACTTGCCGCGCAAGGGGGCGAATGGCGTCGTCGGTTTGCTGGTGTTGCGGTCCTATGCCCTCGCCGGGAATAGCGCTCACTATGACGGCGTCATTGCGGCGCTGGAAGCCAAGGGGCTGCGTGTCATACCGGCGTTCGCCAGCGGTCTCGATGCCCGGCCGGCCATCGAACGTTACTTCATGAAGGGCAGCCGGGCGATCGTGGACGCGGTCGTTTCGTTGACGGGTTTTTCGCTCGTTGGCGGCCCAGCCTACAACGATGCCAAAGCCGCTGAAGAAATCCTGTCGCGATTAGACGTGCCCTACGTCGCGGCGCATCCCGTTGAATTCCAAACCCTTCAGCACTGGCAGGGCGATCCTCGCGGGCTGACCCCCGTCGAGGCCACCATGATGGTGGCAATTCCCGAACTCGATGGCGCGATTTGGCCGATGACCTTCGGCGGGCGGTCTTCCGCTACCGCGGACGACCGGCGCCGGGACATGTCCGTTCACCCCGAGCGGGCGGCGATGCTCGCCGCCCGCGTCGCCAAGCTCGTGATGTTGCGCCGTACCGCTCGCGCCGAGCGCAAGATCGCTGTTGTGCTGTTTAATTTTCCGCCGAATGCGGGAGGAACCGGCACCGCCGCCTATCTTTCGGTCTACGCTTCGCTGCACCATACCCTTACGGCATTGAAGGAAGCGGGCTATCGCGTCGACGTCCCCGAATCCGTCGATGCGTTGCGATCGCGGATCCTGGAAGGAAATGCCGCGCGCTATGGCGCCGATGCGAATGTTGCGGTGCGCATCCCAACCGACGATCACGTCCGGCGGGAACGCTGGCTCGGTGATGTCGAGCGTCAGTGGGGTCCGGCGCCTGGACGGCACAATACCGACGGTGGAAGTCTTTTTGTGCTCGGCGAACGGTTCGGTAACGTGTTTGTCGGTGTGCAGCCGGCCTTCGGATACGAAGGCGATCCGATGCGGCTCTTGTTCGAGAAAGGGTTTGCGCCGACCCACGCCTTCACCGCCTTTTATCGGTGGATACGCGAGGACTTTGGCGCTCACGCGGTTCTCCATTTCGGCACCCACGGTGCGCTAGAATTCATGCCGGGCAAGCAGGCGGGACTCTCGGGCGATTGTTGGCCCGATCGGCTCATTGGCGATTTGCCGAACTTCTATCTCTACGCGGCGAACAACCCTTCGGAGGGAATGCTGGCCAAACGTCGTGCGGGCGCCACTCTGATCTCCTATTTGAGCCCGTCAGTCGCCAAGGCTGGCCTTTATCGCGGCCTCGTGGACCTCAAGGCGTCACTGGACCGATGGCGTGCACTGGAGCCGGACGCCGAGTTGCAGCAGCGCGCATCGCTCGCCACCCTCATCCAAGCCCAGGCGGCGGCTGTCGAGTTGGCAAGCGCCGAGCCGGCTTGGAGCAGCGACCAGACAAAAGAAATCGAGCGCCTGCGCGTTGCAGTGCTGGAACTGGAGTACACGCTCATCCCGCATGGTTTGCATGTGATCGGACGCCTTCCCAGCCTCGCCGAACGTGCGGAACTGCTCGATGCCGCGGGTATCACCGATGCAGGCCCGCGCGCGGCGCTCGATACCCTTCTCAGCGAAGATCACGAGACCCCGTCGATCGTCCACGCGTTGGATGGTGGATATGTGCGTCCGGCGCCGGGCGGCGATCTCATTCGCAACACCGACGTCTTGCCGACCGGACGCAACCTTCACGGCTTTGATCCGTTCCGCATTCCGAGCGCATTCGCGGTCCAGGACGGTGCTCGCCAGGCCGACCGGCTGTTACAGCGCTATCGCGGCGAAGGATTGGGGGTTCCGGAAACCGTCGCCATGGTGCTTTGGGGCACCGACAATCTGAAGACCGAGGGCGGCCCCATCGCCCAAGCGCTCTGGCTCATCGGCGCCGAGCCCCGTCACGACAGTTACGGTCGATTGGCCGGCGCAAGCCTCATCCCGTTGGAACGGCTCGGTCGGCCGCGGGTCGACGTCATCATGACCTTGTCTGGTATTTTCCGCGATCTCCTGCCGCTGCAAACAAGACTCCTCGCCGAGGCGGCGCTCCTGGCCGCGAATGCCGACGAGTCCGACGACATGAACTTCCTGCGCAAACATGCGCTCGCCTACCAGGCAAAGCATGGCGGCGGTCTCGACCAAGCGGCGCTGCGTGTCTTCAGCAACGCCGACGGCGCATACGGCGCAAACGTCAACCAGTTGATCGATCATGGCGGCTGGGAGGACGAGGACGAACTCGCCGACGCCTATGTGCGGCGCAAGGGCTTCGCCTATGGCGTCGATGGCAAGCCGTCGCGTCAGGAGACGGTGCTCAGCCATCTGCTCGAGAGTGTGGACGTTGCTTATCAAAATCTCGATTCGATCGAACTTGGCGTGACCACTGTCGATCACTATTTCGACACGCTCGGAGGGATCAGCCGCGCTGTCCGCCGCGTCCGCGGCACTGCAGCGACCGTCTTTATCGGCGACCAGACGCGCGGCGACGGCCTGGTGCGCACGCTCGCCGAGCAGGTCGCCCTGGAGACTCGCACGCGCGCGCTCAATCCGAACTGGTACGAGGCGCTTCTCGCGCACGGCTATGAGGGTGTGCGCCAGATTGAGGCTCAAGTCACCAACACGCTCGGCTGGTCGGCGACGACCGGCCAGGTGGCGCCGTGGATATACCAGCAACTCACCCAGATTTACGTGCTTGATCCGGACATGCGCGAACGCCTCGCCGCGCTTAATCCAAAGGCCTGCGCCAAGGTCGCGAACCGTCTGATCGAGGCACACGAGCGCCGTTACTGGTCGCCCGACAAGGCGACGCTCGACGTGTTGCGCCGAGCCGGAGAAGAACTCGAGGACAGAATAGAGGGCGTCGGAGTCGGGGTGGCAGCATGAACGTCGCGATACGAGCCGTTTCAAGTCATTCCCGCGCCGACGGCGATGGCAGCGTTCAGGTCCAGATGGATCCGAACGTCACGATCGGGAATGCAAAGGTCTTTTCCGTTTACGGCAAAGGCGGGATCGGAAAGAGCACGACATCTTCGAATCTGTCGGTCGCATTCACCAGGCTTGGCAAGCGCGTTCTGCAGATCGGCTGCGATCCCAAGCACGATTCCACCTTCACCCTGACGAAACGGCTGGTTCCGACCGTTATCGACACCCTTGAGTCGGTCAACTTCCACACCGAAGAGTTGCGGCCCGAGGATTTCGTTTACGAAGGCTACGGCGGCGTGATGTGCGTCGAAGCAGGCGGTCCTCCGGCCGGTACCGGTTGCGGCGGTTATGTCGTCGGCCAGACGGTAAAACTCCTTAAAGAGCATCATCTGCTCGAGGACACCGACGTCGTGATCTTCGACGTGCTTGGCGACGTCGTCTGTGGCGGCTTCGCTGCGCCGCTGCAGCACGCGGATCGCGGCATTATTGTCGCGGCTAACGACTTCGACTCGATTTTCGCCATGAATCGGATTGTCGCGGCGATCCAGGCGAAGTCGCGTAACTACGCGGTGCGGCTCGGCGGCGTCATTGCCAACCGCAGCGACGCGACCGACCAACTCGACAAATACAACGCGAAGACGGGTCTCAAAACACTCGCGGTATTTCCCGATCTCGACGTGTTCCGCAAAAGCCGCCTCAAAAAAGCGACGCTGTTCGAGATGGAGCCGTCGCCCGAGGTCGAGCGGGTGCAAAACGAATATTTGCGTCTTGCGGCCGCGCTGTGGGCGGGCGCGGAGCCGCTGTCAGCGGCGCCGCTAAAGGACCGCGACATCTTCGATCTTCTTGGCTTTGACTGATATTTGGAATCGCATAGATGACGAGCGTCACATACGTCGAACGTCGCGGCCAGATCGAAGATTACTTCGATAGAACGGCTATCGAGGCTTGGTCGCGTCTGACGTCGGACGCCCCCGTCAATCGCATTCGCGCCACCGTGCGCAGCGGACGTGATGAGATGCGGCGGACCTTGCTCGGCTGGCTGCCGGGGGATATGCGCGGCCGACGGCTTCTCGATGCCGGCTGCGGAACGGGCGCTTTGGCCGTCGAGGCGGCACGCCGCGGCGCGGAAGTCGTCGCCGTCGATCTGTCGCCGCGTCTTATCGGCCTCGCGCGCTCGCGCGCTCCGGAAACCTGGGGCGGTGGATATATCAGGTTCGTTGCGGGGGACATGCTGGCCGCCGAGCTCGGTGATTTCGATCATGTGGTGGCCATGGATTCGCTGATCCACTACCGCAGCGAGGACGCCGTCGCGGCGATCGCGGGACTTGCCGTGCGAGCCCGGCGGTCGATTCTTTTTACCTTCGCGCCGCGCACGCCGGCGCTGGCGGCGATGCACGCCGTCGGGCGGTTCTTCCCACAAGCCAACAGAGCACCCGCTATCGAGCCTATTTCCGAAAAAAAGATCTGCGGTCTCCTCGCCACGGCGCCGAAGCTCGACGATTGGCAGCTCAGCCGCAGCCACCGCGTCCGCAATGGGTTCTATACGTCGCAGGCCCTGGAGCTGGTCCGTTCATGAAGACGGTCACGATCAGTCTGGCGCGCGGTTGGATGAAGCTCGGGATACGCTATCTCCCGTTCGCCGACGCGGCGACGGAGGAGCTTCCGCTCGAGCGCCTGCTTCGGCTGTCTCTGTTTCAGGTGTCCGTCGGCATGGCCGTCGTTCTGCTCAACGGCACTCTCAATCGCGTCATGATCGTCGAGCTTGGCGTTCCGAGCTGGCTGGTCGCCTGTATGGTCTCGCTGCCGCTCATCTTCGCTCCGCTTCGCGCGATGATCGGGTTTCGCTCCGACAATCACTTTTCGGCGCTCGGATGGAGACGGGTACCTTATATCTGGTTCGGCACGCTGCTTCAGTTTGGCGGCCTCGCCATCATGCCTTTTGCATTAATTGTTTTGTCGGGCGATGCGAACGGTCCCGCCTGGGTCGGCAATGCGGCCGCTGCGCTTGCATTTTTGCTCGTCGGCGCGGGCGTGCACACAACACAGACCGCGGGACTCGCGCTCGCAACCGATCTTGCGCCTGAAAACGCGCGCCCGCGCGTTGTCGCATTTCTCTATGTCATGCTGCTGTTAGGCATGGTGGCGAGCGGATTTGTGTTCGGCGAGCTTCTGGCCGATTTCCACGAATTCCGCCTCATCCAGGTTGTGCAGGGCGCCGCGGTCGTGACGATCGCGTTGAATATTGCCGCTCTGTGGAAGCAGGAACCGCGCGATCCCGCGCGCACTGCGAAAGAGGGGCCCCGGCCGAGTTTCCGAGAATCTTGGCGCGAATTCCGCCGCGAAACGAACTCGACCCGCATTTTCGTGACCGTCGCGCTCGGTACGGCGGCTTTCACCATGCAGGACATACTTCTCGAACCCTATGGTGGCCAAATCCTTCATCTGACGGTTGGTCAGACGACCGTGCTTACAGCCGTGTTCGCCATCGGCATCCTGGCGGGCTTTGCGCATGCAGCGCGCTCTCTCGGACGAGGCGGCGACGCCTATCAGCTTGCGGCTTTGGGAGTTCTGGCCGGCGTGGCCGCTTTCTCCTGCGTTATATTTTCGGCACCCCTCTTATCTCCCTCCTTGCTGCGCGTCGGTACGGCACTGATCGGCTTTGGCGGCGGTCTGTTCGCCGTAGGAACTTTGACGGCGGCGATGCAACTCGCGCGCGATGGGCGGTGCGGCCTCGTACTCGGGGCATGGGGGGCGGTGCAGGCGACGGCAGCCGGAATCGCGATCGCACTCGGCGCCGGACTGCGTGAGTGCGTTTCAAGCCTGGCATCCGACGGCTTTCTCGGCCCAGGCCTGAACATGCCGGCTACCGGTTACAGCTTCGTCTATCACGTCGAGATCGCATTGTTGTTCGCAACACTGGTCGCGATCGGTCCACTGGTGCGCCGCACGCACCGGCGGGTCTCGCACTCGTCACCAAAGTTCGGCCTAGCAGAGTTTCATGGTTAGCCCAGTAAAGCGGGAGGTTGTCATGCAGACAGGCGCCATCACCGGCTACATCGATGTGGCCCAAGTAGTGCTGTATGCGTTCTGGGTCTTCTTCGCCGGTCTTATCTTTTATCTGCGGCGCGAAGACAAACGCGAAGGTTATCCACTCGAATCCGATCGTCCGGGACGGCTCGCGGTCGAAGGCTTCCCCGCCATGCCCAGCCCGAAAACCTTTCTGATGGCGGACGGATCGACGCGGACGGTGCCGAATGTAAAAGCGGATCGGCGCGACGCGCCCGTCGTGCCGCTTCTGCCCTGGCCCGGAGCTCCGATGGAACCCGTCGGGGATCCGATGAAGGACGGCGTGGGGCCTGCGTCTTACGCCGATCGGGAAGATGTGCCCGAACACGCCGCCGACGGGGCGCCAATCCTCGTCCCGCTGCGCGCACTCCCGGATTTTTCCATCGGGCCGGTCGATCCCGATCCCCGCGGGATGGCCGTGATCGGCGCCGACGGAGCGACTGCCGGTACCGTGAAGGATGTCTGGATCGATCGAGCAGAAGCGCTTATCCGCTATCTGGAAGTCGACGTCGCGACGCCGAGCGGTGTGCGCAGCGCGCTCCTTCCGATGACTATGGCGCGGGTGTGGGGCCGTAATCGCACCGTCAATGTACGCTCTATTCTGGCATCGCAATTCGCCGACGTACCGGCGATCGCGAATCCCAACGAGGTCACCAAGCGCGAAGAGGACCGGATCGTCGGTTACTACGCGGGCGGCACACTCTACGCCACGCCATCGCGCATGGGGCCTGTGCTGTGAGCCTCTTCGCGCCCAAATTACCTCTGCCCGGACCGCTTCCCGCGGGCGAGGCCGTGCTTTGGTGTGGCCGGCCGCAATGGTCGGGCTTGGCACTGCGCGCGTTCCGGGTCCGTCAGGTGGCGATCTATTTCGGTTTGCTCGCCATTTGGCGGCTGTGGTTGGACGTGGCGGCCGGCGACGGGGCCCTCGCGATCGCAATGACAGTGTTGTGGCTTCTGGTTCCGTGCTGTGTGGCATGCGGCTTACTTTTGCTGCTCGCATGGCTGTCCAGCATTACGTCTCACTACACCATCACCAGCCGCCGCATCGTCATGCAGTTCGGGATCGCTCTGCCGATGACGCTGAACCTGCCGTTCCGCGTCATTGCTTCGGCGGCGCTGCGATCCTACGCCGACGGCAGCGGCGACATTCCCATCCAAATCTCAGGCAACGATCGCGTGGCTTATTTGATGCTATGGCCGCACGTGCGTCCGTGGCGGGCGGCGCGGACCCAGCCGATGTTGCGTTCGATCCCGGACGCTCGGCACGTTTCCGAAATTCTCGGACGAGCCGTCGCAGCCGCCTCCAACGCAACGGCCTCGGCTATTGCAGAGAAGCCAACGACGGAAAGCGTCCTGATCCCGGCGCAGACCGCCGTTGCAGCGGCCTAACAGGGGGATTCGATGGCTCAAACAAGCAAGGATCGGCGTTTCCCGCGCGGCGCACTCTTCGGCGCCGGCGCTCTGGTGGGCCTCAGTTTGCTGGCGACCGGCTTTGCGCGCGTGACGGGCATCGGAACCTCGCAAGCCCCGACTGCCAACGTCGTGCAGAGCCGTGAATTGCGGTTCGAAGATCGTTCCGATGGCGGGGTCGCGGTTTACGAAGCCGAAACCGGCCGGATGGTCGACGTCCTCGCTCCCGGAACCAACGGCTTTGTCCGCGGTGTGCTGCGCGGCCTTGCACGAGAGCGGAGAAGCGAAAAAGTCGGATCAGCGCCGCCCTTTGTGCTGACGCGATGGAGCGACGGCCGCCTTTCCATCGAAGATGCGGCGACCCACGAGCGCATAGAACTGATCGCCTTCGGCCAGACGAATTTTGCCGCGTTCGCCCGGCTCCTCAACGATCGGAGTGCGTCGCGATGAGGATCACTTGGCTGGGGGGCCAGACCATCGACTGTCCTTGCACGGTCGATCTGGAACAAAGCCCGGAGAGTCTGCACGCCTACGTCGAGATCAACGGAATAGTGATCCGTCCTGGGGATCGGGTCATCGTTCACGGCGCGCCGACCCGGGTGGCGTTCGGCGAACGCATCGTCTGCGATCGCCGCGCCACGATCGTCCGGGCGGGCCGTCTGGGAGCGTTGCTGGCGCGGCTTAGGGGTTATCTTGAACTGACCGAGCTCTATGAAGTGAGCTTTTCGGACGGGAGGGCATAATGATTGCCATGGAAGGCGGCGGCGGTCCCAACGCGACGACGAAGGCCGCCCAATCCGACACGATGCTCAGTCCGCGATTTTACACAACCGACTTTGCGGCGATGGATCGCCTCAACGTCGATCGTGTCCGTTCGGAATGGGACTCGATGATCGGCGAACTGCGAGCCGACTACAACAATGCGCATTTTCGTCGTACCGATCCCTTCGATTTCGATCTTGCAAGCTTGCCGGAGGGATTAAGGACCGAGTTCGTCGATTTTCTCGTCAGCTCCCTAACCGCCGAGTTTTCCGGCTGTGTACTTTATGCCGAGATCAAGAGGCAGATTCAGAACCCGGATATCCGCGAGTTATTCGGGTACATGAGCCGCGACGAATCGCGTCACGCGGGATTCATCAATGAGGCACTGAAGGAGATCGGTGTCGGCATTGACTTGAGTTTTCTCACTCGTGCGAAGAAATACACATACTTCAAGCCTAAGTTCATATTCTACGCGACCTACCTGTCTGAAAAAATAGGCTATGCGCGATACATCACCATCTATCGCCAACTGGAGCGCCATCCGGACCGGCAGTTCCATCCGATCTTTAAGTGGTTCGAACGCTGGTGCAACGACGAATTCCGGCACGGCGAGGCGTTCGCACTCCTGATGCGCGCAGATCCTGCTTTGCTCGCGGGCCGCAACAAGCTCTGGATCAAGTTTTTTCTGCTCGCCGTGTTCGCCACGATGTATGTGCGCGATCACATGCGACCGGCCTTTCATAAGGCGATCGGCTTAGATCCTACCGACTACGATTTCACGGTATTCCACATCACCTCGGAAATATCGCAACAGGTCTTTCCGCTCGTCCTGGATCTGGACAATCCCGCTTTCCGCCTTGGTATCGACCGGTTGTGGCGGATAGCCGAGGAAATCGCTGCCACCAAGGAGAAGGGTGGCGTCTGGAGCCGAGTCAAACGTCTTGGTCTCGGCATTACGGGGGCGGCAACCTTTGCAAGACTTCTTCTGCTGCCCGCTAAAGGTAACGTGCTTCCACAGCGAATCACATTGGCTCCGGCCTGGTAGCCCAAGTATGAGAATACTTTCTCACCCGGCCGTAGCAGCGTTCTGCGCTTTGTTCCTTTGGTGGTTCAGCACCGGCGTGGTGTTGTACATCGTAGGACGGCGCAACTCGAGTTCACCTTGGTGCCTTCTGGCGACTGTTACTCTTTTCGCCGCGGCGCTTTATGGGCTGGCGCGGAGCGGCGGGGACACCACCGTCGCAGGGGCCTACATCGCGTTCACCTGCGCTGTATTGCTATGGGGAACTCAGGAATTCGGCTTTCTGACTGGCGTTGTCACCGGCCC
>Ga0182016_10005569_pt1 | contig 13528 bp, 8 predicted proteins | sample 712S2MmetaG_FD_120491 | JGI IMG/M metagenome (GOLD analysis project Ga0182016, IMG submission 120491) | Permafrost microbial communities from Stordalen Mire, Sweden - 712S2M metaG | ecosystem: Environmental > Terrestrial > Soil > Wetlands > Permafrost | place: Sweden: Stordalen | collected...
ACACGATTGCGCTGAATGCTGCTTCCGTGACGTTCATGGTTCCGCTCGGCATTGCATCGGCCGCAGCGGTGTCGGTGGGGAGAGCGCTGGGGGCGGGCGACCGGCGGCGAGCCATCGCCGCAGGATGGACAGCGCTGGGAATCGCGGTGATGTTCGAGTTCGGGGCAGCGTCGGCGTTCTTCTTTTTGCCGCGAGCGATTGCACGCACCTACACGCATGACGCGCGCGTTATCTCATTTGCTGTCAGTCTGTTATGGATTGCGGGTGTCTTTCAGGTATTCGACGGTCTGCAGACGGTCGCGACCGGAGCGCTGCGGGGAATGGGCAACACGCGAACGCCGATGGTGTGGAATCTGGTGTGCTATTGGGTGATCGGTCTCCCTTTCGGTTGCTGGTTATGTTTCGTTTTGCATTGGGGCGCGACGGGTTTGTGGGACGGACTTTGCCTGGCGTTGATGCTGATCGGGACGGGATTGCTGGAGACCTGGAGGCGAGCAACAAAACTTTTGAAGGTTACTTGACAACAACACACTAAGGTTTTATTATTGCAATTGGATGAGGTTAAATAAGCATGCCGAATCCAAAATCAACAGAAAGGAATCTGAGTACCATGAGCACCGCTCTCTCCTACGATCCATTCCAGGGACTTCGCCTTTTCGAGGACGCCGTAACCCGGCTGATGGCTGAACCCAGTGCGGGCCGGCCATGGGCACCCGCGGTGGACATTCTCGAAACCGAGGATGCCATCCTTCTCAAGGCCGATATCCCCGACGTAAAAATCGAAGACATCGACATCCGCGTGGAAAACAACACGCTGACGCTGCGCGGTCACCGCAAGTTCGAAAAAGACGAGAAGGTTAAGGGCTGGCACCGGCTGGAACGCAGCTACGGCGAATTCGTCCGCAGCTTCGCGCTTCCGAACACTGTCGATACCGAAAAGGTCGGGGCCGACTATAAGGACGGAGTCCTGGTCGTGACGCTGCCCAAGAAGGAAGCGGCCAAACCCCGGCAGGTGAAGGTCGCGGTCCAGAACGGCCAGACGCCCGTAACGCATTAATCGTGGCGCAGGGTCATAAACCTGCACAGAGTTCAGGCGGGGTTGAGCGCGGTTCGCCGCTCCCCCGCCTGTTTCGTTCTTCGGGCGAACCTGAATTCAACTAAAGTAAGAGAAGAAGTAACCATGCCATTCCGGTTTGACAAGCTGACCCAGAAAGCTCAGGAAGCCGTTCAGCAGGCGCAGGGACTCGCCGGTGAGAACGGAAATCAGGCGGTTCACCCGCTGCATCTTCTGATCGCGCTCACGACGGAGCGCGAAGGGATCGTGCGCCCCGTGCTCGAAAAGTGCGGCGTACAGCCCGATGCGGTGGTGGCCGAAGCACAGCGGCAGATTGCCGCTCTCCCCAAAATCTCGGGCCAGCCCACCGGGATGTATATTGCACCGACTCTGCAACAGGTTCTGGATTCGGCTTTCCGGGAATCCGAGACGTTTAAAGACGAATATGTGTCGACCGAGCATCTTCTGCTGGGCATCGTGGACCAGAAATACGATCCGGCCGGGAGCCTGCTCAACAAATCGGGCGCGACTCACGACGCGATCCTCAAAGCGCTGGTAGCCGTGCGCGGCACGCAGCGCGTGACCGATCAGAATCCGGAATCGAAATATCAGGCGCTGGAACGGTACGCGATCGACCTGACCGAGCAGGCCCGGCGGGGCAAGCTCGACCCGGTGATTGGCCGCGACGAGGAAATCCGGCGCGTGATGCAGGTGCTGAGCCGCCGCACCAAGAATAATCCGGTGCTTATCGGCGAGCCGGGAGTGGGCAAAACCGCCATCGTCGAAGGTCTGGCGCAGCGCATCGTAAAGGGCGACGTGCCGGAGCAGTTACGTAATAAGAAGGTCGTGGCGATCGATCTTGGCCAGATGGTGGCGGGGACCAAGTTCCGGGGTGAATTCGAGGACCGGCTGAAGGCCGTTCTGAAGGAAATCACGGAATCGAACGGCGAGATTGTGTGCTTTATCGACGAGTTGCATACGCTGGTGGGGGCGGGCGGTTCGGAGGGCGCGATCGATGCGGCCAACATGCTGAAGCCGGCGCTGGCGCGGGGCGAACTGCGGTGCATCGGGGCAACGACGCTGGCGGAGTACCGGAAATATGTGGAGAAGGACGCCGCGCTGGCGCGACGCTTCCAGACGGTGCTTGTGGGCGAGCCGACAGTGGACGACACGATCGCAATTCTGCGCGGGCTGAAGGAGAAGTTCGAGATTCATCACAGCGTGCGCATCAAGGATTCGGCTATCGTGGCCGCTGCGGTGCTGTCGCATCGCTACATCACGGACCGCTTCCTGCCCGATAAGGCCATCGATCTGGTGGATGAAGCGGGTTCGGCGCTGAAGATTCAGATCGGCAGCATGCCGATTGAGATCGACAAGATCGAGCGGCGCGTTTCGCATCTGGAAATCGAGCGGCAGGCGCTGAATCGCGAGACCGACCACCATTCGCGCGAGCGGCTGCGGGTGGTTGAGAATGAACTCGAACGGCTGCGCGGGGAATCCGCGGTTCTCAAAGAGCGCTGGACGACGGAGAAGAGCGCCATCACGCGCGTCCAGCAACTGAAGGAAGAACTGGAGCAGACGCGCAGCGACGAAGAGAAAGCGACGCGCGAGGGGAACTGGGAGCAGGCTGCGCAACTGAAGTACGGCAAGCTGGCTGAGATTGAGCGCAATCTGGAAGTTGCCAATCACGACCTTGAGGCGATTAAATCCGGCAGTCCTCTGCTCAAGGAAGAGATTGACGAGGAGGATATTGCCAAGATCGTGGCGAGGTGGACTGGCATCCCTGTGGCCCGCATGCTCGAGGGCGAAGTGCAGAAGCTCATCCATATGGAAGACCGGCTGCATGAGCGCGTGATCGGGCAGGACGAAGCGGTTTCGTTTGTGGCGAACGCTATTCGGCGCAACCGCGCGGGGCTGAGCGATCCAAACCGGCCGATCGGGAGCTTTATATTTCTCGGTCCCACGGGCGTCGGTAAGACCGAGCTTGCCAAGGCTTTGGCGCAGTTCATGTTCGACGACGATAAGGCGCTGGTCCGCGTGGATATGTCGGAGTACATGGAGAAGCATTCCGTGTCGCGGATGATCGGCGCGCCTCCGGGATACGTGGGTTACGACGAAGGCGGTCAGCTTACGGAGCATGTGCGGCGGCGGCCGTATTCGGTAATTCTGTTTGATGAAATCGAAAAGGGACATCCGGATGTCTTCAATACGCTGCTACAGATCCTGGACGACGGCCACCTGACGGATGGTCAGGGCCGTACCGTGGACTTCAAGAACACTGTGATCATTATGACGTCGAATGTGGGCAGCCACATTATTCACGATGCGAATCCGATCGGGTTTTCGGTGAATCAGCGGGTGAAGAACAACAGCCAGGAGGAGGTGCGGAAGCGGTTGCTGGAATCGCTGAAGCAGACCTTCCGGCCGGAGTTTCTGAACCGTGTGGACGACATTATTGTGTTCAATACGCTCTCGAAGGAGCACCTGAACATCATCATCGATCTGCAGCTGCAGAGGCTGGAGAAGATGGTTGCGGAGCGCGGTCTGAAGCTTGAGGTGACGGCGTCGGCGAAGGAGGCGATCATGGCCGACGGCTACGATCCGAACTTCGGGGCGAGGCCGATGCGGCGCTCGATTCAGCGACTGGTGCAGGATCCGCTGGCGCTGAGGCTGCTGGCAGGAGAATTCCTGGCAGGTGAGACGATCATCGTGAATAAGGATGGCGATACGGCTAAGCTCAGGTTTGAGAAGGCCGCTGAGCCGGTGCCGGAGCCTGCAGCGGTTTGATCGGGAGGCGGGGCGGGCGGGTTGGTGAGCCCGCCCCATGTTGTAATGGGAGTCGATGGTAACCACGTTCGGATATGTGGATCAGGCCGCACTTGACTCGGCGGTACGCCGGGTTGAGCGCGATTTTTCGTCGGAGGTTGTCCATATCCGCTATTCGGTCGAGAACAATCATTACGGAGATCCGTCGATCTCTTTTCGTATCCTTGTGCGCGATGAAGCTGCACCTGTAAAGCGACTGGTCGAACTTTGGCGAACTATTACAGTCGCACTCAGGAATGAGGCTCGTACCTATGAAAACGGTCTGCAGGCGTACTTTACCTTCAGGAGCATTTCGGAACAGCAAGAGCTTGGCGATCCGGACTGGGACTAATGAGTGTCTTCCTATTCTCAGGAACTCCTCGATTCCGCAGTTGCAGCCTGTCACTCCCAGCCGCAGACGCAAGCCACCTTGCGAAGGGCGGTGTCTACTTCATATTACGCGCTGTTCCATTTCTTGATTGACGAAGCCTGCAGGAACTGGGTGCGGACGGAACAGCGTGGCAGGCTGGCTCGCACCTTTGAACATAAGCAGATGTCTAACGCATCCAATCGCTGCGCGGCAAAATACACGAGTTCCTCCGCAGGCTCACCCGAATGGCATTTGAACTTCGTGGCATCCGCCTTTCACCAGCTTCAGGAGAAGCGTCATGCTGCGGATTATGACCGCTCGGGAGCGCTGACAAGCGCCGATGTCGTTCTTCTGACGCAGTTAGTCGAAGATGCCTTCGCAAGCTGGCGGATCATTCAGCACGAGCAGATCGCTCACGACTACCTCTTCTCCCTTCTTTTTCGGGAACGGTAGCACTCGATGGTACAATTTTCGCTCGTGAGACGAATAATTCAGATCGCGATGCTCATCCCGGCCTTCTTTGGCGGGGCATACGGACAGACATTCGAAGTGGCGTCCATCAAGGTCAACGCACCGGAGGCCGGTTTTCATCTGGCCAACAATGCGGTGTCGGGCGGCCCGGGAACCGCCGACCCCGCCATGTTCCGCTGTTCCCAATGTTCGCTCGCCACGCTGATTATCAAAGCTTTCAACCTGCAGCCTTATCAGTTGCCGAACAGGACGGCGCTGAACAACAACACCTACGACATTCAGGCTAAGATCCCAGAGGGCGCTACCGCCGAGCAGTTTTCGGCGATGCTTCAAAACCTCCTCAGGGAGCGTTTCGGCCTCGCCTGGCATTTCGACGAAAAGAAGATGAAGGGCTATCACCTCGTGATCGCGAAGAATGGCCCGAAACTCAAGGAGTCCACGGGCGCGGCGCCTCCGCCCGCGGGCGGCGATCAGCATCGCTTCGGGCAGGGCGAGTCTCACAGCCATAGCGGGGCTATGGTCTTCGGCTCGTCGGCATTCTATCGGGCCGCTAATCAGACTACGGGCGACCTCGCGCGCGTCATCTCCGATCAGATTGGACTGCCGGTCGACGATGAAACCGGTCTTTCCGGCAAGTACGATATTTCATTGCGCTGGTCCGGCGCGGGGCCCGACCATGCGGGAGATCATGCCGATGGCGGGTTCGCCGGTGGCGCAGGCCATGCCGGTCACGATGGCGGAGGCGCTGCCCCAACGAGTTCTGCCGCCGATCCTTCAGGCCCGACAATCTTCAGTGCTGTGCAGGAACAACTGGGCCTGAAACTGGTGTCAGCCGAGCAGGCAGTCGCGCGCGTCTTCGCGATCGACCGGGTCTCGCAACGCCCCACGGAAAACTAATCAGGCAGGGACCGGGGACTGGAACGTTTTGGTTTCCTCGTCGTAGACAGTGACGATTCCCGGGCCTATGTGGTAGACCCAGCCGTGCAGCGTCAGATCGCCTTCTTCGAGGCGCGCGGCAACGGTTGGATGGGTGCGCAGGTTGTCCAGCTGGGCTTTAACGTTATGTTCGGTGTGCTCGATGAGAGTCGCTTCGCCGGGCTGAATATTGGCGTAGCGGAGCCAGTGGACCACATTGGGGTAGGCCTCAAGTGCGTCGGGATTCAGCGCTCCTTTCATGACGCCGCAATCGGTGTGGCCGCAAACGATGATTTCGGGGACGCGGAGCACTCCGGCGGCGTATTCGATGGTTGCGGAGACGCCGCCCACAGCATCGGGATAGGGCGGAACGATGTTGCCGATGACGCGGCAGATGAAGAGTTCGCCGGGCTTGGTCTGCGTGAGCAGGCAGGGGTCGATGCGGGAATCGGCACAGGTGATAAAGAGCGCATCGGGACGCTGGCCTGTGGCAAGTTTTTCAAACAGGTCGAGGTGGTCCGGATAGACATGCTTCTGGAAGCGCGTAACGCCGTTGAGGAATTTATCCGATGGCACCAGTCATCAGTTTAGCGTCGCCGACGCGAGCTTTTACTTTACGGGTTGATTTACCGTAAATGCGAAGAGCGAATCGGCCGATGCCAGGATCAGATACTGCTTGCCTTCCAACTCGTAAGTTATCGGCCCCGCTGTAACCGGTCCGGTCAGACCCGCATGCCAGAGTATCTTGCCATTTGCCGGGTCGAACGCGATGAAGTTATTGCCGTTACCCGTGAATAACAACTTACCCGCCGTGCTCAGCATGTGGGAAGGTCCGCCGCCATTGGGCCACTCATGCTGCCACACGATCTTACCGGTCTTGTAATCCAGTGCTTCGAGCGCCGCGCCCTGGGTACCCGCGCTCGCATCAAGACCGCCCCAGCCTTGCGGATGGTCGTCCGTATCGGTGATGTAGAACATGCTGAAAGAACGGCTCGCACCCACATACAGAAGGCCGGTTTCGGGATCGAAGCTGGGCGCCGGCCAGTTGGTCGCACCATTCGACGAGGGCGAAACCAGTACGCCGTCCGGACTCGGGAACTTCGCAGGGTCTCCGATAGGCTGACCCTTCGCATTCAGGCCTTTCGCCCAGTTCATTGTGTCGATAAACGGCGCGGTAACAATATGCTCGCCGTTGGTTCTGTCGAGCAGGAAGTAATAACCGTTGCGGCTCGCCTGTGCGAGTAACTTACGCGGCTTACCGTTAATAACTCCGTCGATTAGTACCGGTGTTTCGGACGCATCCCAGTCATGCACTTCATGCGGAGAAACCTGGTAATACCAAACCTTCTTACCGGTAGTCACATCGAGCGCCAGGATCGTGCAGGTGTAAAGGTTGTCGCCCTTGCGGCTCTGCTCGGCCAGGACCGGGTTCGGATTGCCGGTGCCCACGTAATACAGATTCAGTTCCGGATCGTAAGATCCCGGTATCCATGTCTGGCCGGTGCCATGCGCCGATGCGTATTCATCGGGCCAGGTGTCCAGCCCCGGTTCGCCTTTGCGCGGCGTAGTAAAAGTCTTCCATTGCAGCGCGCCTGTTTCGGGATCGCGCGATTCGATGAAGCCCGGGTTATCCATGTGGTCTCCGCCGATGCCCAGGATCACATGATTCCCAATGATCACGGGCGCAACCGTTGAGGTGTAATCGAGCTTCGGATCGGTCATCTGCACCTTCCAGCGCTCTTTGCCGGTCCGGGCGTCGAGGCTGACCAGATTGCTGTCCGGCGATTCGAAGAACAGCCAGTTGCCATACATCCCGACGCCGCGGTTGCCGATGGTGCTGCCGGTATTGGCCGGGTATTGGTAATGCCAGAGTTCGCGCCCGTTGTGCGCATCCGCTGCCCACACGTTATTCGGCGACGTGAAGTAGAGCACACCGTTCACAAGGAGCGGGGTGGACTTGATGGTAATTCCCGGACCGGACCCGAAGCGCGTTACCCACGCCAGGGACAAGCCATGAACGTTACCGGAATTAATCTGCTTGAGATCGCTGAAGCGGCGCCCGGAGTAATCTCCGTTGTAAGTGGGCCATGTGTCGATCGGCTTCTGGAGTAACTTCGCGGGGTCGAGTAACTGGGCCGCAGCCGTACCCGCCAGCGCTGTAAACAGAACAAGAGAATTCCGGACGTTCATTTCAATGTCTCCAGGTAAGCGGTCACATTATGGATATCGGCGTCGGTGTACTGGCGCAGCATGTCGGTGTGCACTTTGAGGGGATCGTGCACTTCGACTTTGGGTTCGCTGCCGTTGCGGTTGAACGAATGATAGTCGCCGTTGTCGTCGTGCAGCGACACAGTGAAATCGTCAAAGCGGTCCAGCGTTCCGGTGTAGACCTTGCCATTCGCGAGCGTTACCGTAACGGTAGTCGTGCCGCGCGACACGCCGCCACGTCCGCCGCGCCCGAACGAGCGGGGCTGGAGCCAGCGGCCCTGCATATCGTGCGCGTCGTATTTCGCGCCGATGCCCTTCAGATCGCCGGTCGCGGAATGACACGTGGCGCACTTGCCGGCGCTGTTGAAATAGGCCTCGCCCTTTTTGGGATCTCCGGTAAGCGCATCGAGAAAGAGATAGGTATTGCGGTGATCGGCCGCGAAAGTCTGCACATGCATCCACGCCACCACGTCCGATATCTGATCTTCGGTCAGATTCAGCTTCGGCATCCCCTTGTCGGGCCTGCCGTTCCGGATCACGGGCGCGATGAGAATTCCTTTCTCGTCGTCGAGCACCAGGAGGGACCGGACCAGATCCGGGGCGCGGTTCGTACCCTTCGCTGTGGCGCCGTGGCAACCCGCACACTTCGCCGCGAAGACCTGCGAGCCGCGTTCGACAGCCTCGGGATTCTGTTTCGAACCGGTAATTGCCGCGGGGCTTCCGACGATGGTCGCTTTCGTTCCGGGCGTTGTCGGAATCTGCGCGCTGACGAGAGCGGCCACGCACGGAAGCAGCAGAGCGCGGGCCCCGCAGCCGAATCTGGGCTTAAGCATATTTCTTCAGAGATCTTATACCAGGATACATCGTGCGCGCGATAACGCCTGCCCCCGGGGCCTGTGGCGCCGCGCCCAAAGATTCGACGATATTTATTGACGGTTTCCGAAAATAACTGCCAGAATAGACAGAATGAGTTTCGATATCGCGATGCACGATTTGCGATACGCCCTGCGCGCCATGCGGCGGGCACCGGCGCTGACCGCCGTCATCGTGCTGTCTCTCGCAATCGGAATCGGTGCGAATACCGCCATATTCAGCGTCGCGGAGGTATTGTTTCTCAAACCTTTACCCTATCCTAATCCCGAACAACTGTGTCTGCTGTTTCTGAAAATACCCGGCCTTGGCATCCAGAGGGACTGGCCTTCTCCCGGGGAATTTGTGGATATCCAGTCGCAAAACCGCTGGTTCTCGGAAATGTCGATAGCGTTAGGCGACTCCTTTAATGTGACCGGGCGCGGCGACCCGGTTCGCATGGAGGGGCTGATGGCTTCCTCGGCTCTCTTCCGTATTCTGGGCGCGAAAGCGCTCATTGGCCGCACGCTTCTGCCGGAAGACGACCGTCCCGGCAATCCATCCGTAGCCGTGATTACATATGGTGCGTGGAAGCGCCTCTATGGTGGCGACAGCGGCATCGTAGGCCAGGTGGTCAATATCAATGGCCGCGCGACGCCGGTGGTCGGCGTGCTGAACAGCGACTTCGCGCTCAACGGCGATGTGATGCCGATGACTTCGGCCATCGGACAGCCGGAGATGTTCATTCCGCTGCAACTGAGCCGCATGTATATCGATGCGAGGTTCTGGGAGAGCTTCAGCGTGATCGCGAGACTGAAGCCCGGCGTGTCGATGGCTTCGGCACAAGCCGGGCTTGACGTGATTTCCGCCCGCATCCGCGAGCAGGATAAGCGCGACCCGAGCTTCTCCATCGTAGCCGTTCCCATGAACGAGCAGGTTGCGGGCGGCGTGCGGAGAATCACCCTGGTTTTGCTGGCATCGGTGGCGTTTGTCCTGCTGATCGCTTGCGCGAATGCCGCGAATCTACTGCTCTCGCGGGCCGTTTCGCGTGAAAAGGAAGCGGCGATCCGCGCCGCGGTCGGGTCGGGCAAAGGCCGCTTGTTTCTGCAGTTGCTGACGGAAAGTATGGTTCTGAGCGTGTGCGGCGGCGTGGCCGGAATTGTGCTTGCGGAAGGCCTGATCGCGCTGGCCCGCGTGATTCAGCCGGGCAATATCCCGCGTGTCGGCGAAATCGGACTCAACGGTCCCGTGTTGCTTTTTACCTGCGCGATTTCATTGTTGACCGGCGTATTCTTCGGCGTCTTTCCGGCATTGAGGATCTCCCGTGCCGACCTGAATGTGGCGCTTCGCGCTTCCGGCAGAGGTCTCAGTTCCAGCGTCAAGTCAGACAAGCTGCGCGGTGTTCTGGTGGTTGTGGAGATCGCATTCTCGCTGATTCTGCTGGTGGGCGCGGGGCTGCTGGCGCAGAGTTTTATCCGGCTGCAGGCGGTGCCGCCGGGCTTCGACGCCAGCCACGTCGTATCTTTTATGGTCACGCTGCGAGGGCCCAATTACAACAGCCTGCGCAAGTGGACGCAGTTTTTCGACCTGATGCGCACACGCGTCGCGGCGCTGCCCGGAGTGGAGTCCGTGGGTGCCACGTCATCGCTTCCGCTCGCGGGCACGGGCGGCTGGAGCGGTATTGAAGTAGAAGGCTTTGAGCGCAAGCCCAATCAGCCGGAATTGCAGGCGGATCAGCGCAATGCCACTCCGGGCTATTTCAACACGCTGCGAATTCCGCTGCTGCGCGGTCGCCTGGTCACCGAAACCGATACGGCGGACAGTCCGAAAGTCGCGGTGGTGGATGAGAAATTCGCGCGGCGTTTCTGGCCCGACGGTAACGCCGTCGGCAAGCGACTCCGCCTGACCGTGAACAAGGTCAACCCGTGGATCGAAATCGTGGGCGTGGTGGGCGTGGTGAAGCAGTACGGGCTTGATGCCGACACACGGATGACCGTCTACTTCCCGCAGGCGCAGTTCCCGATATCGACGACGTACATCGTGGCTCGGACCACTCCCGACCCCGCCACTGCGGCGCCTGCACTCATACGGGAAATCCATTCACTCGACCCGCTGCTTCCGGTTTACGGCGTGCGCACGATGGAGGACCGCCTTGCGGATTCGCTCGCGCGGCAGCGCTTCGCGATGTCGATGCTGGGCGCGTTCGCCGGCTTCGCCGTGATCCTGGCGGTAGTGGGTATCTATGGAGTGGTCTCGTATCTGGTGACGCAGTCGACGCACGATATCGGAGTGCGCATGGCGCTGGGTGCGCTGCCGAACAATATCCTGGGTCTGGTGGTTGGGCAGGGCATGAAACTGGCCGTGGCGGGAGTGGCCGCGGGTCTGTTGGGAGCGTTTGCACTGACGCGTGTGATGGAGAGCCTGCTGTTCGGCGTCCATGCCGGGGACGCGGTGACGTTTTTGTCTGCGGCGGTGCTGCTGGGTGTGGTTACGCTGGCCGCGAGTTACGTGCCGGCACGGCGGGCTTCGCGCGTGAATCCGATTACGGCTTTGCGCGAAGACTGACGGGGTGCGGCGATTCGGCGGTCCGCGCGTCGGAGGATATTTCGAATGAATAACGTTTCAGCATCCCTGGCCGCCTGACTGCTGGACATCGAATAGCGTTCACGTATTTTTGTTTCAGTTGTTAGAAGGTGTCGACCCGATTTCACGGACGCAAGCTGATTGCGATTTTGTGCCTCGCAGTGTTGCTGCTGGCGGCGCTAACACCGAGTACGTCAGCTTTGGCATTTGCCATCGTCATACCGATCTGGCTATTCATCGAAATCTTTGTTGTAATTTCGATGCACCGCGGCACAGGGGATGACGACCCGTATCCTTTTCCAGTCGTTTCGATCAGCGCCTCCCGAGCCCCGCCAGTCCAGTAACCCTTCCAAAACACGCTGACAACAACGACGTTCTTTCTACTTGCCCGTCATGGGCATTGTTGTTGGTGAACTGCGCCGGGAGGGTGCATGTGAGGCTTTTCAAGGACCGATTTTGTAAGATGATGTTCTGCATTATATTGGGGGCCGCTGCGATTGGCGGAGCCCTATGCGCCCCGACGAGGTGGAAGAGTTGATGTACGCGATGAGCCAGCCGAAAGTGGCTCACACTCTACCCGACGACGCGGATGCGGGAGACGATTTGAGGGAGTTACTCAGAAAGGAAGACCCGTCCGGAACGTAGAATTGAGAATAGTGTCATTTGGCAAGCGCCGTGTGGAGCTTGAGCGCCCCACATTCAGGAGGTAGGCTTAGTATTGGCGGGCTTCCGGGCATGGTCAATCTGCTCGGGGGTTAAGGCGGGCCAAAACTTCACGCCTCGGCGCTTCGCGGCCTTCACTCCGGCGCGGGTGCGTTCCGCGCATAATCGGCCAGAACGCCGATCATTTGCCACATAGCGCGACCCGTGGGGGTCGCCGATTGCGTCGGTGAGCGAATGGAACTTCACCCGACGGGGCGGAGATCGTCGAGCACGGTTATCAGGTCGCGCAGGCTCCGGCCAAGCCGGTCGAGCTTCCAAACTATCAGCGTGTCGCCGTGTTCGAGCTTCTTCAGGCAGCGAGCAGGCCGGGCGCTTCGTCGTGGCTCCCGATATTCCCTCATCTTTGAAGACGGTTTGGCATCCGGCCTTCTTCAATGCCGCGAGTTTGAATTATCCTCGGCGTTTCGTTACCGACTCCCTGACGGTCGTTACTCGGCAAAAATGTTCGTCTGCGGGTGGATCGGCAGAATGGGAGCGGCCCGGACATCTGAAACGCGTCAACACCGCTGTTTGCAGTCCTCCGGGCGACGAGTCAAACTCACCCGTAACGATACAAGGACACCTGAGCTTGCGAAGCAGGAGGCGCGTCGTTTTCGCGGGAACGGCGGACGACCCTTTGGCGATGAGATCGAAGTGCGCCGAGTCGATCCAGTCCGGGCCGAAGACTCACCGGCATATCTCACAAACGGGACCCAAGTCCTGCGGAGGCTCTGCGCGGTGAATAAGATCGGAGCAAGGTATGATTGAGGGTCTGTACCGGCTTCGCGCCGGGCGGAAGCTCGGCGGCCGAAGCCCTGACTCTACGACGGCTTTCGACTGCATGGCTGGTAGAAATGGCGGTGAGGGCTGCGCGGAGCGGTTGTTCCAGAGCCGGGCCCGCTCTTATGAATAAATCCCCGGAGCCTCATGGCCCAGGCTGCGCACATATTCCACATAACTGCCGGGATAGACCAGCGGATCGCGCTCCATCCCGGTCTCGCCGCCTAACTCCAGCACGCGCGAGCCCAGGCCCCGCAGAAACACGCGGTCGTGCGATACGAAAATCATCGTGCCTTCGAAGTTCTTCAGCGCCTCAACCAGCATTTCTTTCGTAGCCAGATCCAGGTGGTTCGTCGGCTCGTCCAGCACCAGGAAGTTCGGCGGATCGTAGAGCATGCGCGCCATAGCCAGACGAGACTTCTCTCCGCCCGACAGAGACCGGATGCGTTTATCGACATCGTCGCCCGAGAACTGAAACGCCCCTGCCAAAGATCGCAGCGATCCGATCCCGTCCTGCGGAAAATCCTGCTGCAACTGCTCCAGGACTGTCAGTTCCGGGTCGAGCACATCGAGCGACTGCTGCGCAAAGTACCCCATCTTCAGGCTCGCGCCCAGCCGCACTTCACCGGCATCGGGCGCCAGCACGCCGGAGATCATCCGAAGCAGAGTCGTCTTCCCTGCCCCGTTGCGGCCCATGACGGCCCAGCGCTCTCCGCGACGGATGGTCAGGCTGAAGCCGTCGTAAATCTTGCGCGCGCCGAAGCCCTTCTCCAGATCCTCAATGACGGCCA
>Ga0182016_10005570_pt1 | contig 13524 bp, 8 predicted proteins | sample 712S2MmetaG_FD_120491 | JGI IMG/M metagenome (GOLD analysis project Ga0182016, IMG submission 120491) | Permafrost microbial communities from Stordalen Mire, Sweden - 712S2M metaG | ecosystem: Environmental > Terrestrial > Soil > Wetlands > Permafrost | place: Sweden: Stordalen | collected...
AAAGTCGAAGCCGCTGACGATCCCAGCGACGGGGCGGACGAGGCGTAAGCCTCGTCCTGCTATGCACAACGAGTGATAGTGCCAGCCGCGCTACCCTGAGATGCCCTTTTTATGAAGAGTTATACCCTACAATGGAAGCCTCTCGATAGGAACGGGAACCCATGTTTTATCCGTCGCAGACATGATCGGAAAGGAACTCCCACCGCGCCGCTACCCATCAACTGAAGTGGGACTCGACGGCGAGAGAGTCTTGGCACGCCTGATGAACAATCTCGGAACCCACGCGGTAACTCACGGAAAAGGATCAGGAACGTAAGCTATTTTTGCAAAACGCCACTTCCATTGTCTGTGCGAGGTTGCTGGCATGTGGATCGATGTAGCGGAGAGTGGGCCTTATGTCCTTATGGCCGAGCGCGCGGGATACCAGGATTATGTCGCGGCTGTGGTGATGTAACGTCGTGGCAAAACCGGCTCGGAATGAATGAATCGTCAAAACCGGCCGGAGTCCGGCCATTGTGCGCCAATGCTCGAATCGCCGTTGAACTTGACGAGGCGTAAGGCTGCCGTGAGGAGATCGTCCTGGAAATAGCTCTCCAGTGCCAGCGTCCGATGTCGCGAGCCGATTTTCCAGAAACCGGTTCAGTAGTTGATTAAGCTGTAATACCAGCGGGACATTTCGTGAGCGTCTGCCTTTCCCGTTTTTCACGCGCAAAATTGCTCCTTTGGCATCGTAGTCGCTCACGTTCAGCAGTAGTGCTTCCATTCGTCGTAGCCCAGCGAAAGCATACGTGGCAAATAATGCCTCGTCTCGCAATCGGAGGGGATCTTGCGACAGACGAATTGCAGATAGGAACAGGTCGACTTCATCCTGCGTAATGGGAGGAGTCGGAATTGACTCTGCTCCGGATCGGCGGAGAAGAATCGCTGGGTTGATCGGCGTTCTGCCGGTTAGAAATGCCCAATTGAAGAATGCGCGATAAGCGCTGCGATGACGATTCAGCGTTGTTTCTGAGCGTCGAATGAAGCCACGGCTTCCCGTAGTGGTGACAGCCAGATTCGCAACCGCGGCGTGCAGACTGTCTGCGGAGATAGCTTGCAATGGAATCGTTGGGCCAAAGAACTTTTTGAGATGAGCCAGGCTTTCTGCGTATGATGCGATTGTCATCGGTGATCGCCCCGAGGCTCGAATTTCAAGAAGGTAATCGCTTGAAGCGGAATCCAAGGCTTGGCGTTGCGGCGCCACAAGTGTGGCTATGCTGGTGTTTTTGCAGGCGCGCTGTCCGCGCCGAATTTCCAAATTAAACTTCATAACCTTTTCTCCTTTGAAAACGAGATTGACTGTCGAGCCGGACGGCCCGACAGATTGGCGCGCTCGAAAAGACTTTCCGATCTCATCAGAGAGGGGCGCTTGCGACAATTTCGAGTGCGAGAATCGGTTTCGAAAGAGATGTAGGCGAGAAACAATCGCCTTTGGTTGAAGGCCGCCGGCGAATCTGCACGATTTTCGTACTTCGACAGTGGCGCCTTCTGGAGACGGCATGGTTCTCGCTTTGAATCAATAGCTTATGCGGTATACGCAGGCGGGTTCGTGAGAACTTTCGCAAATCGGTTTGCGAAGGTTTCGCAAGCTTGCGGAAGTCCTTGAGGAATTACGGGCTTAGCGCGCAGCCCATAATTCCTCGCGACGATAAGCGTAATGTTTAGTGTTGTTTCCTCGGAGGTCCCAGAATACTACTACTGGGACAAAAAGTATCCATCTTGAACACGAACTTCGCATGCTCGCCAAGGGCGAAAATCTTGCCTAAGCCCATGTCGAAGTTGTTGATGCCCGGCTGGTTCAGGAAGTTGCGGGCTGAGTTGCCGTAGGTGCCAAAGGCCGGTCCTGTAAAGCAGCCCATGTTGAGCCAGAAGAACTGCGCCAGGGGGGCCGAGTAGGTGTTCTGGTGAAGGTTGCAGCCTGCGGTAACGTTCGCCCGCATGCCGCCGGAGCCCGTGATGCCATCGATATCAGGCCCCGTGACTTCCAAGGGAAATCCCTTCTGGAAGGTTGCTACACCGGTGAGTTGCCAGCCGCCAATCACTTCGTCGGCGGCCCAGTTGGAGCCACCGGCAATCTTCTTGCCGCGGCCGAAGGGCAGCTGGTAGACCCAGCTAGCTACAACCCTCTGCGGCACGTTGAAGTCCGAACGGCCGTAGTCGAGCCATGGTCTGGAGTTGTCTTCGTAGCCCTCGTATCCGGTTTGGCTGGCGCCTGCTCCGGCGGTCGCCGACTTGTTATCCATGCTCTTGGCCCAGGTATAGACCGCGGTCACGGCCAGGTCGCCGGCGCGATGTTCGAACTTCGCGTTGCCGGCGTTGTAGTGAGAGTAACCCTCAAATCTGCCGTCGATGTAGGTTCCGTTGAAGTTCGGATACGGCAAGCGGCTGGCAATGCTGCACGGGGCAACCGCAAGCGCGCCGACTGCATTGAAGTAGTTGCCCTTGGCATCCTGCTCCTGGCAAAACGACAGGTCCGCGGCCGCAATATTGTGTGGTTGGGCAATATCCGTACGGTCGAGCATGTGCGATCCGTGGGTTCCAACGTAGTTCAGTTCCAGGGTGGTGTTCTTGGCAAGCTCGCGCTCGACAGACAACGTCCAGGACTGAACGTACGGGTTGCGCGGGTTCTCCGACTCGATAACCGCGATGAACGACAAGGAATTCTCAGGAAACGGCCCCAGTGAGCTATGAGATGGGAACAACTGGTTGCCGAACTTGAGCGTATCCAGACTGTTTTGCGTGGTGGGATTGAGAGAGTTGCGGACGCTATAAGGATAGATATCCCCAGAGTCGTCGATCTCGCGGCCCTCATAGGAGGTGAAGAAGATCCCATAGCCGCCGCGCACAACCGTCTTGTCGGTCAGGCGGTAGTTGAAGCCGAACCGCGGTGCGAAGGGATTCTTCGAGCCCGGATGCGGCACCTTTCCGCAGTAGCGCAGAATGGGGGTCACCCCGTCCACACCATCGTCGTGACTGGCCACCCCATCGGTGGAAAGATTCGGGTCGGCGTGTTTCCTCGGAGGTCCCAGAATACTACTACTGGGACAAATAAAAAAGCCCCCTCAATTTCTGAGGGGGCTTTGCCGTCCGGTGGTTGCCGGACAGCGATTATTGGTTGGCGGGAACGTGGAGAGCGCTCCTTTGGGCCGAATAGAGTTTTGTCCCATCGGTGCTTACTCCAAGTCCCACAGAAAGGAGCGTGTCCGTCGATTGTAGTACGGTGAGCGTGCTCGCCGGATTTGCCGCCATTGGATCGATGGACGAATAGGTGGTAATCCCATCCGCGACGTCGGCGAACGCAATAATAATCTTGCCGTTCGCAATATCCTTTGTCATACGGAAGGGGACTCCGGGGAGCTTTATCGGACTCCCAATGACCGTCATCGTGCTCGCGTTCACGAGATCGATGACGCCATCTGTCGTAGAAAGCACGGCGATTATCCCAGAAGCCGGGCCGCTGTCAAAGACAGAGACATACCAACCTCCGGTGTTTGGATCCGTACGCGCACTTGCCGGCGTAATGCCCGGAAGCACCAGCGGCTTCGTTTCCTCGAATGCATCGGACGCCCGTACGTTATGGAGCGAGGCATCGTTCCGTGAGAACACAAAGGCATCAGTTTCGGTGCCGAAGGTTCCCATGTCGAGCGACCACGGTTGGTTGCCGACGGTCGCGGTGTAGAGCGTGGCTGGCGAAAAAGGTCCTCCCGTCAGATCATAGCACGAAAGGTTATCCGTGCTGTTGTATGACTGCAGGGAGCACTGATATCCTCCTTTCGCTCCACTTGCCATGGTTGTTCCTGAGGGATATGTTGGAGGGAAGGGCGACATATCCACAGAACAACCACCTAGGATAGGATCAGTTCCCTCGCCTGCGTCATAAGCAGCGCCATCAACAATGACGAAACCCGTTTTATCATCAATGGCAATACTATGCCTTAGCGCCCCAACAAGACAACTGGCGGTTGAATTTCCTTTCGAGTCGTATGCCCGAAGGTAGCCGTTCTGTCCGTCTGGTGCGCCTTGAGCCTGGTCAAGAGCAATTATCGTTCCGTCCGGTGCAATTGCCAAAATATTCTGGTTCCCCGTAAATGCCCAGCGACCCATCGTCCCGCAATTCGTATCGTTGGAATTTTCACAAACCGAGAGGTTTATCCAACCGGGCGAATAGTCACCCGTGGCGAGGGGCACGCTGAGGCTAAGTTGGGTGGAAGAGAATCCCGAAGGAACGGTCATGTCTGCAAGTGGAAATCCGTTCCAGGTGAGCGTTTGCCCGGATGCAAAGTTCGATCCGTTGATCTGGAGCGGCTGGAAAGGATCTTCTGCGTCCGCGTAGAGCCACGGTGGCGAAAGCGAGTCGATATTGGGCAACGTCGACGCATCTTGTGTCACCGTAATGATGTACGGCGCCGAAGATTTTGTCGGATCCTCGGTGGACTTGGCAACGACGCTTGCAGATCCCACGCTGGTAGGCGTAAAGATTCCCGCACTCGTGATCGTTCCGTCGGTAGCGGTGAAAGAGACCAAACTATCGGTACTCCCATCGCTCTTATGAACCGTTCCCACGCACGTCGCAGTTTGCGACATAGTGATCGAGGTGGGCGAGCAGACGAGAGTTACCGAACTAACAGTAACCGTCGCTGGATTGACCGTGATGGTCACGGTACCCGTCTTACTCGAATCTCCGGTGGATGTTGCAGTGATGATCACTGTAGTGGCCGCGGAAATCGCGGACGACGCAGTGAACGTTACCGCTGTTCCCGAAGGGACGTTTGCAGAGGCGCTCAACGTGCCTGCGTTCGTCGGGCTGACAGAGAGATTCGACGTATTAACGTAGCTTCCTGTGCCAGTCACCGTCGGAGTGACGATATCGGGGTTTCCGGCAGCCACCGTTGCCGATGCTGCTTTGATGGTTGCACTCGTGATCGTCGGAGGCGGTGGTGGGGGAGCCCCGCCACTAATATTTCCGCCGCAACCGGTAAGAGAAGTGAAGGCAACGACCAGGCTAACAAGCCCGGACGCAATGGACAAAACAGACGCCGCAAAAGGCTTGCCGCGCATGGTGTTCTCCTTTCGATTTGTTCCTTATTAATTTGTCGCATGTTACCCGTGTAACCTGCGGTCGTACTGTTTCCTCGGAGGTCCCAGAATACTACTACTGGGACTTACAACCTGTGGGTGGTCTTCCATAACTTCATCGCCACTTTTTGACTTAGTGGCCGCATCCATCGCAAATAACACCGTGCGAGTAAGGCGCACTTACTTGTCATAGCGAACAGTTTGCCGCCTGCCGAGAATATCTGTCTCGTCGCGGCTCTCGCCGGTCACATTGTCGTCTGCATCGGTGTGAACTGTCTTTGGCTGTCCGATCCAATCGGTGTCGGGTTTACTTTCACTTACGACATTGCCTTCGGCATCCGTGTGGACGGTCTTGGGATGTCCCAGCCAGTCCGTGTCCGGTTTGCTTTCACCGACAACGCTGCCATCCGCGTTGGTATGAACCATCTTTGGCCGTCCGAGCCAATCGGTGTCCGGCTTGCTTTCGCCGACCTTGTGGCCAGAATTGTCGAAATGTTCTTGCTTTGGTCTCCCGAACCAATCAGTGGTATAGCGCGTGATCGTGGTTCTATTTCCCGACGAATCGCTGCCAGCCCACATCGCGAATATCCATAGGCAGAGCGCCAAAACGGCAAGAGCCGCAACGATGGCGATCAATATGTATGCGGCCGTGATGAGTAATGTGATGGCGATCGCACAGAAGAGGATCATGGCGGCGAGGCGAACACCGGCACGGAGGTGTGGATCGGTGATTGCATCCGTCCAACGCCAAATGGCCAGGCATATTGCAAAGAATGGTTGCTGAAGGAATCGCGCAAATTTTCCCTGTCGCGCCGCCGCACTGGCGGAACCGGCTCGCAACCAATTGTCGATGGAATTGACCCTGCCGGACACTGCTGGCAGCCGCAACGTTGCGATTGCCGCGCCCACGATTAAAGGCGCTATGAGCAGAGACAGGACTCCATTATTCCGGGCGCGATAGGCAAGCCAGAGCAGCAAGATGGTGGCGGTACCGGCGATTGCTCGAAAGACCCATTCCTGGCGTTCTTCTTGGGCAGTGGATTCTTGCGCGGGTGGCTCGATCGGGGTGGCGGAGGATTCCGAACTTGACATACATTCCCCCCTGGTTTGTGCAGACGTTCAACCTCTGAAAGAGCGGTTGCTCAGCAACGGGCAATGCCTTTGATTAGGAGTTGGGATGGTTGCGGGGCGGGCAATACGGAAGCGCGGAATGAAAAGAGCCAAACCCATAACTTGTTCCCAAGGCGAACCGATTCCGAAAAGGGCCCAGATTGATATCGGGGGGAGTATTCAAAAAGAAATGTGAATCAATCTTCGTCTGCGTGGCCGCCTGTGTCAAGGGCGGCAGCAGTGGCCGTGCCGGCATTCTCGGCGCGATTTCACGCTCCGAGGTCCAAAGTCAGATCAGCAGTGGGAAGCTTGTCGGCGTTTATTATGACTCTCGTGCTTTCGACTACCTCGCGGACGCTTCGGCAATGTTTTGCGCCATGTTTAGGCTCACATAAGTAAGGATCCTCCGGCAGAGCCGGAGGCTTTCGGTTGCTGGCCCCTCAAAGGGGCCTGATCGCAACCGGTGAAAGGCAAAAGCAACCGCAAAAGAAGCATGGTTGCTAAACAATCGGCTTCAGCAAAGCGAAAGCAACAGCGGGAGGGATACTCCCGGAATTCTCAAAGTTCTACTGCCACCCCGGCAGAGCCGGGGGAACTCCCGTTTGATTAGGACTCCCGGAACGGGTCCAGCGACTCAAAAGCATTGATGCATCGAGCGCGCACGTAAGAGACGAACCAGTCCTTTGCCGGACGCTGCGTGACCCGTTCGCCTCTGAAGGACACCCATCCCTGGTTCTTGATAGCGTAGAACCCTCTCCATGACGGAGACACGTGGGTCGGCCCCAGCGGATGCAGGGTTTCGATGAACGCACGCGCTCTAAGCTTTACATCTGCGTCGCCAGCGTCACTTTTTACCTCCTCGTATGCAAAAGTCGGCAGATTTCTTGATGAAAGTGGGATTCCGGGAGGAGGAGAGATTTGGAAGTCCCCTTTGTTCTTAAGAGATTGCTTTATAGATTTGTCGATGTAGCCGTGGCTCACGCAGCCGCAAAGTAGAGTAAGTGCAATTGGGAATGCGTCGGTAATCAATCGCCTTCCTTCCTCGGCTACTTGCATTGCGTGCGTGTTGTTAGTGTTGCGATTCCACGCACAGGCTCCGGCGAGCGACAAGAAATCAGAAGAGAGATCAGCCATCAATTGGCTAATTGATTTCCGTTCGTCGAAGGGTGCCAATAACGGCGTATCTAACCCGTGGAATCCAAATACTTGTGCCGGGTCTTTGACGAGTTTGGCAATAAGGTAATAAGCCAAGGGATGTTGTGGATAAAAGTGGTGGTGGACGAGGAGTAGTTTTGTAATGAGAAATATGCTCTCTTCGAGAGTTATATCGATTCCCTCACCGAGATCCGCTGCAATTTCCCAAGCAGGTCGTGATCCGCTTCTGCCACGCGGGCCGAATTGACCGACATCTCGCAGCAAGTTTCTCAATCTGACATCTAGAATCACATCGCTGACAATTCTGGCGGCGTTCAATAATCGTGATTTCTTTCCGAATGAACTTCCAAATGTGTACACCAATCCGAGGCGGGGGAGGTGCGCCGAGGGATTTGTCTGGTTCAGAGAGGTCGGACAGACGTAGCAAAGTCGATAGTGTGTCCCGATGACGACATGTCCATTCTCCGTGTTCAGCTTAACTCTCGATGCAAATCTGTCTTGGTAAATCGACAGTATGTCCATTCTTACCGTTTCCGGGTTTTGACTGACGTAGTCATCGAGCATCGGTTCGTCGACGTTTCCTGGTACGACTTTCCACGGAAGATCATCGCTTGGATTGAGGAACGAATGTCTCGCACCCTTGCCGGGGCTTAATGCTGCGACTCTGTTTTGCTCGTCAAGCACCCGGTCGATCAAGGAAAGTCGCCCGCCGGTGGGTGTGGGCTGGTATACAGACACGCAAACAGGCTCAGATCCCTTAAGATCGTCATGCAATTTGAGGGTGATTGCATGAATCTCTTCGTCAAGAAGTTTCGTATTCCTGCTATTTTCCCCTGACGCATCGGGCATGGGAGTATTCCTTAAGTCCCTTTGGTCCTTCAACTTGGTTCTGCTGGATACAAGTCAAAGTATAGAAGCGCCAAGCCCACCCGTAACGAATTTTTTTGAGGAGGAAATCTTCTAAAATTCGCGCCGAATTTCGAGCGAATTTTTGGGAAGAAGCTTCAAGTTAAGTTGGGACAGAATTGATAGCGAAGTTAACCGCGAATTCCAGTAAGTTATTGCAAATAAACAACTTAACTATTGCAATTATGGGGAAACGAGCGTAAGTTTGTTTGAGAATCCTGAATCTGATCTGGGAGCCTAGCGCTTCGTTGACCCTCGGATCTCACTCCGGACATGGGGGTGTCTATATGGCGAAATGCTTTCTGACTGGCATCGACGTCCCAATGGAGAATGCTTACCTCCTCGATCAGGGGGCGACGCGGCGGGCATTACGAAGTTTGCGGGAGCGTGTTTCAGCAATGGAGCGTCTTCTGGCCCAATTCACTCCGCGCGATTCTGTGGAGGTTTACGACTACAAATCTCGAAAGCCAGCGGTAAAACCCCAGAGACGCCTTGTTTGCCAGAGTGTTGCCTCGGCGCTCTCGGCCCTGTATCCGGAGACTCAGCTCTTCATCACCTGGCCGCAGTTTCGCGAACGGTGTACCGCTCTTACCCGGCAGAGCCAAACGAAGCCGGATGCGGTTGCGATGGTCCCGGCTCCTAAGCCGATGTTGGTGCCGACTCCTAGTGCGCCAGAAGATGGTGCCCCGAAGCAGAAGGGGACAGGCAAGAAACAGAAAGCGAAGCAGCCGCAGAATGGGCGACCGGGAGAGAAAACCGGAGGCGGCCATGTCAGTGCTAAATGAAACATTGACCGTTCTCGGCACTGGTCTCGATGCTCCAGCCTTGATGCTGCGGGAGGCGCTGCGATTTAAAACGCGATCTGGGTCGCTGATCGTCCAAGACGCTACTGGCAGAGGAGCCGAGCTTCTTTCTCCGGGGATCAAGATGGGCCTTGATCGCAAGCGAGTGATCTGGGTGGATGTTGCGGACCGCCGCCGTCCAGTCTCTCTCTTCCAGGTTAAGCGTTCAGCTCATCTGCGTAGTCTATGGGCGCGAATTCTAAAGTCATTGTCCACAATTGCGAAAGTTGACATCGCCGACGCGGTCATAAATTGGGCAGCGGATGCTGCGTACCGTCTTTCTTCCGATGGTTCCGTTGGGCTCGGTGCGCTCTTTCGTTGTTTATCGTCCGCCGAAACGCGTCGTTGGTTTCTGGAATCGAAAATCGAGCCGTCTAGTCTCGGAAAACTGTTGGACATGCTGACCTGGGTACTCTCCTTCCCGGCTGTTTACGGGATATCCGAGGGAGAAAACCGGGGAAATATCCTAGATGCTCTTTCAAAGCCGTCGGTTCTGTGGATCGAGGCGCCGATTGAGCATTTTGAGCCGAAGGAACACGCAATTGTCCAGCTTCTTGTGGAAGCCTCTTTGGAGGATATGCTGCGCACGATGGCGGCGTCGGGAGAGCAATATCGAGAGATTATGAGAGGGCTTACGCTTCTCCATCTCTACCCAGATGCCCATGTTGCGTTGCCGATAGAAGGCTGGGTGGATACGCACCTGGGTCTAGTGCGGCATGTCTCCGTGCACCGCATTGATCCAGAGCGTCCCCTATCTGCCCAAGCATTGTCTTGGGTTCAACGCGCCGAGTCGCTCTGGTTCACAGGTCATAAGGTCTCCATCGATCCTAAATGTCATGGAGCCTGGCTCTCAGATGTCGAGGCCGAGCGGCTTCACGAACTGACTGGCTCCGAATTGTGGATAAAGAGCAACCGTACAGGTAAAGCGATCGTGGCGCGTGTGCGGGAGAGAACATCTGACCTTGCGCTGGCTGCACGTTTGAGGAACATCGCGGTGCGAAGAAGGCGCGCCGCGTCGCTCGACCAAGTAGCAGCTTCTGTAAAGTCCTTCGCGAATCCGCCTGATTCGCAGAGAGACCTGTACGCGCGTCTTTGCGATGTCGAAGTTCTGAGAGCTGGGTGGTTCCGAGTTCAGGAGTCGAAGACACGCGCTTTTGGCGTTGACGGAATAACAGCAACTGCGTTTGGTGTTGTGGTCGAAAAAGAGTTGAAGGCATTAAGTGACGAACTTCGTGCAGGCCGCTATTGCCCGAAGCCATTACGCAGGATTCAGATTCCTAAACTCGATGGTGGGATACGGAATCTCGGTGTTGCGTGCATTCGTGATCGCGTTGTCCAGGCCGCGTGTCTTTCTCTGTTGGAGCCGATCTATGAGCCGACGTTCAGCCGATTCAGCTATGGCTTTCGTCCGCATCGAAACGCTCATCAAGCCGTCGCTGTCGCACGGTCATTCATAGCTTCCGGCAGGCAATGGGCTGTCATTGCGGATATTCGCAAATGTTTCGACAGCATTGACCATGACGTGTTGCTCGCCATCCTCGCGCGCCGTATTGCTGACGATGAATTTCTCGCGCTGGTTCGCAACTGGTTGACCGTGGATGTCGCCGAATTCGGCGATTTGCTCCCGAATGAGATTGGCGTGCCACAGGGTGAATCTATTTCGCCGCTGTTGGCGAACATCTATTTAGATCAGTTTGATCGCCATTTTGAGGCAATGGGAATTCCGTTTGTCCGCTATGCAGATGATTTTGTCATTTTCGCAAGAAGCAAGGAAGCGGCAGAGGATATTTGCCAGCGACTGGCGGATTTCCTGCACGATGTACTGCGGCTAGAACTGAAGCCTGCAAAGACTTTTTACGTACCCGTGTCCGAAGGCTTTGATTTTCTTGGATTTCATATTACTGATGGTTCATTGACTGTGAAGCTAGAGCGCATTGAAGCGCTGCTCCAACAGCTATCGGAGCTTATAAAGACATTCGCGGCATCCGGCGGCGCCCTTGATAAGGCAGCCGATTGCCTGAGTCGCTTCAATTCCATTGTCAGAGGATGGCGCAACTACTTTCTACTGCCCGGTGAATCCGCTTTGGTTGCGCAGATGCGCGACCTGGACGATCGTATCGAACAAACCGCGGCAATTCACTTGCCTGACTCTCTTCGTGAGAACCCGGCCTGGTTGTGTCGTGAGCGAATGGCGGTTCTACCGCCGCATACCCTACCAGCATCAGCAGGCCGCCCTTCACAGAACGCTTCCCAGGCGGCATCCGGGTACCCCGAATTTGAGCCCGCTGATAATTCTTCATGGACGATACAAACGGAGACCGGCATTCGCCGTGATTCCACGTCATTGGATACTCGCCGCAACGGCCATTTTCAGCACTCGAACCGCGGTGCTGTAAACGCAACTCCATTATTGACGACAACGCTTGAAGATGGTGACAGACTGTACGTTCTTACGCATGGAGCGTTTATCGGCGTTGACGGCGCGGATGTAATTCTGAGGAAGAGGCGTGTGGAAATTTACCGGCGTTCGCTGGATCAGATTAGCCTTATTTACTTGCAGGGATACGGAATGAATATCTCTGTTGAGGCCCAAATCAGGCTGGCGGAGCGCGATGTTCCGGTTGTAATTGCTCTTCCGCTCGGTAATCCGATCGCAGTGGTCACTCCGATCGAAACATCGAGGTCGTCGGTGCGACGGCTACAGGCTATTCGCAGGGAGGAGCCGGATGTCGTCAAGGCGGGCCTTTCCATGATTTCGGCGAAGGTCTCGAACCAAGCAGCGGTGCTCAAATATTTTTCGAAATACCGCAGCCACACAGCGCCTGACACAGCCTCCTCCATGAGAAGCTCCGCTGACGAGATTTTTGATCTATCACAGAAAGCCATCAGACTTGATCCTAGTGGGGCGAATGTGCGTGGCATGGCTATGGGTCTCGAAGGCCGCGCGGCGGCGATTTACTGGAATCAACTTGCCCAAATCATCCCCTCGGAGTTCGGGTTTGCGGGCCGAATAACCTTGTCAGCTGAGGATCCAGTGAATCAATGTCTGAACTACGTCTATGGGGTCTTGTATGGCGAAGTATGGCGTGCTGTCGTGAAGGCCGGACTCGATCCATATTTTGGCGTCATGCACGGTTCACTTCGTGACCAGGGAAGCCTCGTGTTCGATTTGATTGAGGAATTTCGCGCGCCCTTTGGAGATCGTGTAGTCATGGGAATGCTCGGACGAGGTTTTAAGCCTGAAATCGGTAAACATGGGCTCTTGCGAAGCAGTTCCAAGCACCTGCTGCTTCAGAGTTTCATTAAGAGATGGACGAAAGGCATGGAATATCGCTCACGCACGACCTCTCCGAGCAAGTTGCTCGGGATGCAGGCAATGAGTTTGGTAAATGTGTTCAAGAATGAGGGATCGTATCGCCCGTTCCGGATGAGATGGTGAAGCAATATGGACGATACTGATCAGACTCACGCATTTGATATGCAATCTTTAGAACCATGGTTTGGTAGCCACCGCCATTTTACGAGTTGATCATAGCTACCAATTCTGACCCAGCCAAAACCCGCCAGCCAGCAGGAGTGCTCCGGCGACCAGCCCGCCGCCGATGCAGGCCCAGATCAGCCTTCCCCATACGCCACCGAGCTTGCTTTTGAAATCATCGTTGGCAGCGCCCAACGCCTTTTGAGCTTCAGCTATTGATGATTCTAGTGTTTTCTTGACCCACTCGTCGATGCGCCCGTGAGCTACAGTCAAAGCACGGGTCAGGGCATCATCAATCAGCGATTTTATTACGGCGGCAAAATGCTTCCGCGTCTCTTCGGAATAGCTCTTCAGGATTGCGTCGCCGGCAATGGCCTCATGCAGGCTGGCCTGCACATCTTCGAGCAAGTGCCGGGTTGTCTGTGCGGCAGAGTCTATCGATCCATTCATCTGTGTAGTGGCAAAGTCAGCGATCTCGCGCGTCACGCCGCGGAGCCGTGTCTGCTCTGTTGCGGCTTCTGTGAGACCGCGCGCCGTATTCTCAAGCGCGCGGCACTCAACGATGCTCAACTTGTACCGAAGCCATTCCGGATCTTCAGGGTCCATCTTCGAGAACTGCTGAACCAGGTCGATGAGGACACGTTCGCGGGCCTCGCCTTCCGGGAAGGCCAGGAAGACGAGATCACGAATCCATGCGGTTTTGTCGGTGACGAGAACGGGAGCTGTGCTCATGGGAGGAGAACCTTTCTCGCTTCGGTGAACTGGCTGAATGCGCGGAAGCGGTATGTCCTTGCGCGCAGGGTCATGTCCGGCGCTCGCAGCTCCGGCACGGTGGTATGCCGTTCTCCGACATCGCTGAGCGTGACGTTCATCGTTCGCATCATTCGCTGGAGGTCAGGCCGCCGCGCGTCGATCCGA
>Ga0182016_10005571_pt1 | contig 13523 bp, 18 predicted proteins | sample 712S2MmetaG_FD_120491 | JGI IMG/M metagenome (GOLD analysis project Ga0182016, IMG submission 120491) | Permafrost microbial communities from Stordalen Mire, Sweden - 712S2M metaG | ecosystem: Environmental > Terrestrial > Soil > Wetlands > Permafrost | place: Sweden: Stordalen | collected...
CTAGGGAGGCTCTGAAGAAGGTTGGTTTACGGATTCGTGCCCGAATGTTTCGTCGAGACGAGGCGCCCAAAGCGAAGGAATGACAGCGTCATTTCGAGTTTTGGGCAACGATGTATCGGCGGACAGGCGGGTCGAAGACGTGAGCTATCCTTCTTCAGAGCTTCCCTAGCATCGCAGACCGGGTGCCCGCACTCGCACCGGACCGGCGCGGCGTTGCTGCAGTGCGCGCTCGCTTCCAAGCGGCGACTCAGTCTATGCCGTCGCGCACGTTACGCTTGGCCTGATCGACTCCGGCCTTCGTTCGGCTGACCGACTCCTTGACTACCGAACCGGCGTACTCGCCCGGCGTCAGTTGATCGCCGGCCACGTCGCGCTTCGTCTTTTCGGCGTCCGCTTCGCTACGATGCTTGACCTCGTTCGCGGCGTCCTTGACATCGGCGGCGGCGTGCTTGAAGCCGTGCTTCACGTTGTCGGCCGTAGTTTGGATGTTCTCTTTGAGTCCCATGCACAGATCGTTCCACACTCTCCACAAGATAAAACGATGCAGTCCTTTGGTCGCCCGTAGCCCTGCCGAGCGGGTGCTTATGAAGCAGCCGGACGCTTTTCGGCCATCACCTGCGCGTAGTTGAGCAGCGCCACGAGCGTGACCCCGCCGATCACGTTTCCGGCCAGCACCGGCAGGGCGTACGGCCACACGAACGCTGCCAGCGTGCGTTCGCCCGCGGCCACGGTATAGAGTACCTCGACCGAGCCGGCAATCACGTGCGAGAAGCCGGCGATCCCGACCACGTAGGTGACGAGGGCCACGATCAGCGGCCGTGTCGACTCCGCAGCCGGCAACATCCATACCATCAGTGCGATCAGCCAGCCTGCGACGACGCCGCGAACGAACAGCGATGCCGGCGGAAGCGAAGCCGCTTGGTTCCCGATCGCCAAGAACGCGCTTCGCGCAGCCTCGCTGAAGGCGCCCCCGTGAGCCGCAAACCAAGCGAACGCTCCCGCACCGATCAGGTTCGCGCAGAGCACGACGGCCCACACGCGCGCCACCCCGGCCGCCAGCGGAAGCTTGTCGCGGCCGTCCAACAGGGGCAGCACGACCGTCAACGTGTTCTCCGTGAACAGTTGCTGGCGCCCCATGATCACGACGATGAACCCGACCGTGTATCCCAAACTCTCAACGAGCGGGCGCCACGGCGCATCGGGCAGCATAGAGCGCAACAGGCCAAGCGCACAGAGCGAGAACCCCATCGACGATCCCGCAGCGACGCCGGACGCGAACAGCGAGATGAACGGACGGTCCAGCTCGTTGCCGCCTTCTCGCCGGATCGTCTCGAAGACGACGACGGCGCGCGGCGGCGAGAGTTCTTCAACCTCGCGCCGCTCGCGCTCGTCAAGGGCGCTGCTACCGCCCGCTTCTCGCTGCTCCGTCTCGACCGCCACCTACGCCGTGCTACCCGGCCTTGAACGCCGCGATCGCGCGCTCGGTGAAAGCTGGAATGTCGTCGGGCTTGCGGCTCGTTACGAGCTTGCCGTCCTCGACGACCTTTTCGTCGGACCACGTCGCGCCGGCGTTGCGAAGGTCGGTCTTTAGCGAAGGCCACGATGTGACGTGCTTGCCACGCACCACGTCTGCTTCCACGAGCAGCCACGGGCCGTGGCAGATCGCCGCTACCGGCTTGTCTTCGTCGAAAAACGCGCGCACGAAGTTCACGGCTGCGGGATTCTGGCGGAGGAAGTCTGGGTTTTGTACGCCGCCGGGAAGCAGCAGGCCGTCGTATTCCTCCGGCGAGGCGTCCCCGAGGCGCCGGTCGATCTTCACGCGCTCGGACTTCTCGTCGCGATCCCACGCCTGGAGCCAACCCTCGCCCGGCGACACGATCTCCGTGCGCACACCGGCGTCCTCGAGTGCACGCCGAGGTTCGGTCAGTTCGACCCGCTCGACGCCGTCGGTAGCGAGGATGGCTATCGTTCGTTGCGCGTTCGTTCCGCTTGTCATGATATTCGCTAGGCCTCCGGCGGAGCCGCGGGCTCGTCGTGGGGCGGAGTCTCGGAAGGCTCCACTCCTGTTGGCGACGGATCGGGCATCGGCGCGCGCGGGCTCATTCAACGTCCTCGACGGCGTCGTCATCCTGTAGTCCGTCGCCCGGCCCTGACGTGTCGCGGCCGCCGTCCGTGCCTTCGCTGAGATCGTCGTTGCCGTTACCGCGATTGGAACGGGTATCACCCTGCATCGTGAACTCCTTACGGTGTAGAGAAACGTACGAGCCTCGTTCCTCATCTGCACGGCGATGAAACCCACACGATGCCCTCTACGACGGCCCGTTCGGACGACGCGCCCTCGCTTGCCCGGCCTGCGGACGAAAAGGCTGCAGGGCATCGCGATACCGAAGCGGGAAGCGACCTGCGACGTGGGGCGTGGCAGCCGGTGTTGGCGCCCCTGCTGCTGACGCGAGATCCGGCGCGCATCGTGGAGTCCGTGGAGGTGTTGCGGTTGCAAGGTAGCGAGTTGTGCGGATGAACGACGGCCGCAACGCGGTAGTCTCCGTCACTTACAGCGTCGATTCCGCTGCGCGCGATCGCTTCAGAGCGGACCTCGATACCCTCCTCGAGTCGCCGGTGGCGATCGTCGATCTATCCGCCGTGGATTATCTCGATTCAACGGGTATAAGCGAACTGCTAAAGTTCTACGGCAAACGCAAACGATCGTCGCCTGAATCGTGCCGGCTGGTAGTCGGCCCGGCGGAGGGCACGGTGGGCCGGATCGTCTCACTGGCAGGCCTGCACGAGGTCTTCGCCGTCTTCGAAAGCATGAAAGAGGCTCAGGCGTGAGTTACCGATGCCTTCGATCCTGGAACCTCGAGCACGGAGCGCTCGAAAGCCTTGCAGCAGCGAGGAACGACTTCCTTTCGTTCCTCCAGGCGACGGCCGAGCCGTCGGGCTCGGACATCACCGCGGCATTGCTCATTTTCGGGGAGCTCACGTCAAACGCCGTCGAGCACGGTCGCGGAAAGGTGGCTGCGACGTTGTTCGCGCTGGGCGCCGCGACTGCGCTACGGGTCGCCGACGAAGGCTCGGGCTTCGAGGTCTCGACTACGTCGGCAACCGATGCCATGCGCGGCCGCGGCCTCTTCTTCGTCAAGACGTTGGCGCAATCGTTGGTGGTGGAAACCGGCGCGTCCGTCGTCGAGGCCGTCCTGCCGGTCAGGCTTCGCGGCGGGATGGAGAGCCCGACGGCCTAGTCCTCGACCTCACGGGGATCCGCGACGATCGCGAACAGCGAGTCGACGCCGGTGATATCGAATAACCGACGGAAAAAGGAACCCTCCGGCACGAGCACGGGGAACGAGCAGCCCCAGGCCGCCCGTTGGCGCACCATCACTGCAATCGCGCTGCTGTCCAAGTAGCCGCAATGCGTCAGATCGACCCCGGCCACGCTTCCGCCGTTGGCCTCATCGAGCGCCCTCGCGAAATCGCCGGCCGTATTCATATCGATATCGCCACGTACCATGAGCCAGCGTACGCCGGAAGCATCACGGGTATCGAATGAGATATGGTCCACCGTAATAGTAATCCTCTGCGAGCGCTACAGTTGAACGATACGCTAGAACGTCGACCACGTCAACCTGCCGTGCCTTGCCGGCACTACGTGCTTGCAAGCGCGAATTCGCACCGTGCGGCTCCAGGGCACGAGAAGCATCGCGCTACTGTCCTCGGAGCCGCTCTTAAAAAGATGCGCTGATCGAATTCGGCCAGCGCATCCTCGACGTCAGGCTACCCGACCAGTAGGCGTTATTTAGGCCGCGGTCCGCCGGCCCGTGACCGCCCGCAAGACGAATAAGAACACAACCGCTCCGACGAACGCGACGACGATGCTCCATACGTTAATGCCGGACGCGCCGGCGTAGCCGAATGCGTTGAAGATCCATCCGCCGACCACGGCGCCGACGATTCCAACGATGATGTCTCCGATGATTCCGCCGGGGCCTTCCCCCGGCACGGCATACTTCGCGAGCACGCCGGCAATGAGGCCGACGATGATCCAACTCAGTATCGACACAAGCTTCCCCTTTTCGCAAATGCGCGACGACGACTGTTCGATGCTAGGTTACCCAGAAACGGTGCGGCTAACCGTACGAGCCGGACTCGACGCGATCGTTACCCCTCGCTGCCGGCGGCGGGCTCCCCGGCCGTTCCCAACCACCGAAGGCGGGTGGCCTCGAATTCGATCGAAACTACGCTATCGACCACGTCGCGAGGCCTTAACGAACACGCGCAGCGCCTGCGGTTGCTCCCGCCCATCGACGCCGCACAGCCGGACTCGGAGTGAAGGTCTACGGTATGACGGCACGGGCACTGTATCAACTTCTCGAGCGACATTGCGGACCTCCCCAGGTTACGCCGATATTGCGCTTAGATGCTACCCCTGACGTCGGTCGCCAAAACGCAGCCCCGCGACGCAGCGGACGAGGTGTTGGAGGGACCGTCGTTGGGTATGCGCTAGCGCCATGAAGACGTCACACGAACGTTCGACCAATCCCGAGAAAGCCCAGTCCGGCGAGCGTCGCCCCGGCTCACGCTCCGTCGCCGCCGCCCCGTTGGTCGTCTTGGCAATCTGCTCCGCAGCGGCCGGATTCTTAGGCGGTCACAACACGGCACAGGCCGCGCCGCAGGGAATGCCCACCGGTGCTCCGTCGGTGGGCCCTGCCGCATCGCCATCGCCAGTCGGCGAGACACCGATGCCTATACCCTCCCCGTCCGTATCGGCTGGACGGTAGCCTTATGCCGCGCATGGACCGAGCGTCTCGCCCTCACCTCGTCGCCGGGCTCGCACTTCTCGGCGTGCTCCTCGTCGGGGGCTTCCTTCTCCAGGTAGGAATCGACGGCGCGCGGTTCGGCGCGGCGATGTGGATGATCTTCGTGACAGGGCTCGCCTTCAGAGTGCCGCCGCGTCGCGCGACGGACGAGCGGCGCCTAGCCGCGCGCTCGCACAATGCCGACGGCTAACGCCCCCGAGGCCACCGCAACGGCCGCGACCGTCCACGGCTGGTCGCGGCAAAACCTCTCGGCATCGGCGACAACGTCGCCGACTGGTCGCTGTTCGAAGTACCGGCCGAGCCCTTCCGCCAAAGCCGCGCCTCGGTCCGCAAGTCCGGCTGCCGCACCGGCAAGCTCGTCCTCGCGCAACTTCTCCGCAACCTCTCGCAGATTCGCCGCCGTGTAGCGCAACCTCGTGACGAGACGATCTTTCTGGTTACCGAGTTGCCGGCTCGCTAGCGCGCGAGCTTTTCGCTGAAGTACGATCATGCTCGTTCGATACCCGGCTTTGGTCCACGACACACCCGCGATCCCGGTTTATGCCAACGGCAACCGGGGAACGCACCGGGCATGCTTTCTACTCGCAGCCGATACACTCTCGCACTACTGCTCGACGTAGATGGTACCCTCGTCTGCAGCAACGACGCGCACGCCGCGGCCTGGAGCGATGCTTGCTCGGAGTGCGGCATCGATCGCGACGTCTCGTTCTTCGCGCCCTTCATCGGGATGGGTGCCGACCGCATCGTCCCGCGTATCCTGCGCGGGCTCGATGTCCGATTGGGAATGGGGCGATCGATCGCCGAGCGGCGCGACGCGATCTTTCGCGAGCGCTACCTTGCAACTGTGGTCCCGGCCCCGGGGGCCCGCGCCGTCGTCGAACGCGCCCGCGACGAGGGGTACGTCTGCGCGATCGCTAGCTCCGGCGGCGGCACGTTGCTCGAGGACCTCCTCGCCGTTGCGGGCGTGCGCGCACTCGTACGGGTACCGAAAGGGCTGCCCCCGCAACGGTCCAAGCCCGCGCCCGACGTCGTCGTTGCGGCGCTCGAGTGTGCCGAGGCTTCGCCCCGCAGCGCAATCATGATTGGTGACACGCCCTACGACGTCGTCGCGGCCGGCTTGGCAGGAGTGCCGAGCATAGCGCTGCGTTGCGGCGGTTGGCCGGACGTCGACCTCGCCGGCGCTAGCGAGATCTTCGACGACGCAGCAAGCCTGCTGAACTCCTACGACGACTCGTCATTGGCCGCTCTACGCGCCGCGCTGCCATACGCCCGATGCCGGATTAGTCCTGTGACGGCCAAGACTGCAGGAACGACACACCGATGAACTAACCGCCGTCCATGGGGACTACCGAACGCTTAGCCGGCGCGATTTCGGCCTTTTTCACCGGAGCCGGGTACGAGCCGCACGGCGTGTGCCTCTTATGGTCGCCCGGCCTGGTACTTCTTAACGTTGTCTCGGACTCGTTGATAGCGTTGGCTTATTTTTCGATTCCGGTCTTGCTTCTTTACTTCATCCGGCGCCGCAAAGACATACCGTTCGGCTCCGTATTCGTTATGTTCGGCCTTTTCATCGTCGCGTGCGGAATCACCCATGCGCTTTCGGTCTATGAGTTGTGGCACGGCGCCTATTGGCTTTCCGGCGTCGCAAAAGCCGCGACGGCGGCGGTCTCCGTAGCCACGGCGTTCGTAATGGTTCCCCTGATCCCCAAGGCGCTGGCCTTGCGGAGCCCCGCCGAACTCGAAGCCATCAACCGGGATCTCACGGCAATGATCGCGGAAAAGAACGACACCGTAGATAAACTCGAGCGAGAGTATCGGATTACGTCGCTCATCAGGGAACACTACCTTCCGACGCTGCCGGAGCCGGCCGCGGGTGTATCCTTCGACGCGGTATACCTGCCGGCCGAGGTCGAGAGCCAGCTCGGCGGCGATTGGTACTCCGCCATGGCATTACCGGACGGCAGGTACGTCATCTCGATCGGCGACGTGGTGGGGCACGGCATGGAGGCCGCCATCGGTATGGACCGGATTCGGACGGCAATATCGATGGGGTCCGTCAACTCGACCGACCTGGGCGAAGCGCTGACGCGCGTCAACAACCTCATCCGCATCAGGGGACTCCCATTCGCAACGGCGTGCGTTGCCATTCTTGACCCGAAGACGCTGCTCATCGAGTACGCAATCGCGGGTCATCCGCCACCGCTGTTCGTCAGTCCCGAGCTAACGCTGACGCAGCCGGAATCCGGAGGGCCATTGCTCGGAGCAGTTCAGGACGGCGCCTACCGGTCGCGCGTGTGCCGACTAGCCGTCGGGTCGCGGGTCGTGTTCTTCACGGACGGCCTCATCGAGTTTTCCCGAAACCTGCCGGCCGGCGAAGCTCGACTCAACGCGATCGTCTGTCAGGCCGTGCAAAGGAAGAGTCCCGCCTCAGAGATCGTCGACCTGACGCTTTCAGGGGCTCAGCGGCCAGACGACATCGCGGTTCTCGTTTTGTCGATAGATCGCTAAGCTGAGACGTGAGTGACGGCTCCGGCGAGGTAGCGAACGGCGCCGGAGGCGATGACGACGCGACGCCACCCGTGCAAGCACGGGTGGCGCGTTCGAGAGCCTTCGCTTACCGGCAAGGGCCGTGGCCCTCCCCGAAGCCGGGGCTAGTCGTCGTCGCCGGGGAAGATCTCTCGAAGCTGCTCGCGGGTCTCCGGCCGAGATTGCACTCCGAGCAGAATACCGCCGTCGTTCAACCTGTCGGCGTACTGCTCGGCCTTGTGCTCGGGAATCCCGGCCCCGATGAGCGCTCCGAGAACACCCCCGGCGACGCCACCCGCACCGAGACCCGCTAGCGCGGCAGCGAGCGGCCCAACGACGAGCGGCGTGGCTGCACCGCCGGTTCCGACGATGGCCGCAACGCTGCCGGTAGCCGTCAAGCCGGCAATGATCGCGCCGAGGCCGCCCCCGACCGCCGCTCCAGTCGCTGCCCCCGTAGACGCCTTGCTGCCCGTTTCCTCGGCGAAATCGCGAGCCCGCGTCTGGTCGTTCATCATCACGCTGATCTCGTCGTCGTCGTAGCCGAGTGCATGAAGCCGAGCAACCGCACTTTCTGCAGATGTTCGGTCCTCGTAGATCCCCGTTTCGTAATCAGTGTTCCAGGCCATCGGTCCTCCTTCACTATTTGAGCCAACCCACTCGTTCCTCATGCCGGACGGAGATAAACGGGACGTGCGCCCCCTAGGCTTTCCTCCGGGTGAGCTGAACGATCGCGCACCGCACAGGAGTTTACCGGGCGCCGTTTAGAACCGAGCTCCCTCGAGCGTCTCGAGTTCGTCGACGGCGAGCACGTCGAGTGCAGCGTCGCGTTCGTGAGCGCTCCCCTGCGCCAGCATTCCCCACTAGTCAACAGTCTGGGTTGCGCTCTCACGGGTCTGTCCGAAATAGCTGTGGACTCCACAAACCAGACCTCAGTGCGCGGCTGCTATGCTGCCGGTGATGCCGTCACGTCGGTTCATCAGGTTGTGGCGGCGACGGCGAGCGGCGCACGCGCCGCGATCGGGATGACGAGCGACCTTCTTCAGGCAGATGCCGATGCATTAAGTGGATTCGTTTGCCGCGAGGAATGAAAGACCTCATCGATACGCAGAGCACCGCGTCTACCCAACGCTGAAGCCAACGGCTGAGGCGACCGCGCACTCCCACTCCAACGGCCCTTCCCGGAACAGTTGTTTCGCTCTCGCCTTCAGCGGGAAACGCTAGGGCCTGACTCGATACGCGACGGAGACGAACACCTTGGCGTCACGCAGGTCCGATTCCGGAAAGACTCCCTCCTCATCGGGTGGCGACACGCACCAGCGTGCGGAAGGTGACGTTCCGCTGCTCATAACGCAGCAGGGAGTCCCGATTGCCGACGATCAAAACTCCTTACGCGTCGGACCGCGCGGTCCAACGCTGCTCGAGGACTTCGCGTTCCGCGAAAAGACCTTCCACTTCGACCACGAGCGTATTCCGGAGCGAGTCGTTCACGCCCGCGGCTACGGAGCCCATGGGTATTTCGAGGCCTACGAGCCGCTGCGGAACTGACGAAAGCCGACGTTTTCGCACCTAGAAATGGTCTGGGAGCGCCGCGACCTTCGCTGTCTGCGAAAACCGCGACGCCCCCAATCACGTCCGTTCCATTGCGTACGCGATTCGTTCCCCGCGCACTGCCGCGTGAAACCTACTGGCCACGATCGGAGGCGCCGCGTCCGACGGTGCCGGCGTCGCACGCTCTCCTCTCTCGGCATTCAGCCGGGATTGGCTGCGGCGCTTCCGGGTACACGACGCGCATAACGCACCTCACTGGAGCACGAAAAACAGCATGCAGCAGCGCACCTTGCCGTCGAACGGTCGCCTGGACCCCGGTGGTAGCGACGTGATCGACATCCTCGAGCAGGACCATCAGGCCATAAAGAATCTCCTAGCTGACCTGAACACCGCCCCCAAGCGGGCGCGGGGCGAAGTCCTGGAAGCTCTGAAGCAACTCCTCACCGTCCACTGCACCGTCGAGGAGAACCTCGTGTATCCGGCGATCCACGAAATTGCCAAGCGCCCGATGCACGCCGTGAAGCTCTATCATCAACAGGACGAAGCGAAGATCGTTCTCTGGACACTCGACCAACTCTCGCCCGAAGACGAAGAGTTCGAGAAGAAAGCCGCTAAGCTCCGCGATGCGGTCATCGCTCACATCGACCTCGAGGAGAATGACGAGTTTCCGCGCCTCCGCGAGGCCGCAGGCGGCCAGATGACCGCATTGACGGCTGCGGCCCGCGTCATTCGCGACGGCTTCTCGTTCGACTCCGATGCGACGGAGGCACACACTTGACCGAGGCAGACCACGACCAGCAGCACGCGATCCGGACCTACGTGAGCGACATACTGGCCCTCGAGTACCACATCGCTCAGCCCCTGACGGCGTCGCCGTCGACGCGGGCGTGTCGCAGGTGGCACGAAAGAACGCCGAGCAGAGCTGGCTTCGTGCCGCCGAGTCGGTCGCGCACTAGCGTTCTGGCTTGGCGTTTCATGCCGTGCGAGCGGGGGAACAGCATCCCTACTCACGCTGATCAGCGTCGACGATTTGAGAGGAGTTTTCACACATGGCCAAAGTAAACGGCACCACGGTTAGCGCAAGCGGTATTGCGACGACTGGCGCAGATGCCATCGACATCCTTCTCAACGACCATAAGCTCGTAAAGCAACTATTCGAAGAACTGGCGGCCTCGACTTCGGGTGAGCGCGCGACGATTCTCGAGCAACTCAAGGCGCTCCTGACCGTCCACAATGCAACCGAAGAGAACCTCGTCTATCCGGCCGTCCGTTTTTTGGCCGCGCGTCCACGAGACGCGGAGACGCTGTATCACCAGCAAGACGAGGCCGAGGCTGGGTTGTGGGCCATCGACGCGACCATCAAGGGTCTGGTGGAGGGAGACGACGTAGCAGACCAGATCGACGTGCTACACAAAGCGGTCCTGGCGCACGTTCGCAAGGAAGAAGAGACCGAATTCCCCCACCTTCGCAAAACTCTCGATGACGACACCCTGAGGCAGCTGACGGCAGACGTGCGGGCTTTTCGCAATAACTTCCGCTCCGTCCAAGCGCCCCGAGGCGGCTAGTCTCGTCGCTCGCTTTCCCGCTGGCGAAGCATGGCGATTGTTGGTCCGGGCGATCAAACGTTCTCCCGTTTAGATCCCGCGCGGTGGGACGAGGGCGACGACCGGCGAAACCCTAGCGCCCCGCAACCACTTCGTCAGGAGGAATCGTGGCCAATCCATTCGTCCACGTCGAGCTGAACACGACCGATCATGAGAAAGCCGTAGCGTTCTACGGCAGCCTGTTTGACTGGAAGCTCGAGGACATGCCCATGCCCATGGGTCGATACACGATGATCGGCGTCGGAGACGACGGAACGGGCGGAGGCATTCAGGCCCATCCGGTCCCCGGCGCGCCGTCCGCGTGGCTTCCCTATGTGCTCGTCGACGACGTTGCAGCATCGACCGAGAAGGCGAAGTCGCTCGGCGCGACCGTCAATATGGGGCCGGCGGACATCCCCGACATGGGCGCCTTCAGCATCATCACGGATCCGACCGGCGCCACGATCGGACTCTGGCAAGCGAAGCGAGGTTAGAGCGCGAGCGTCCCGGGCCTCTCCGCGCAAAGCCCCCTTGTGCGCGGGGTCCGGGACGCACGATCATCGTACGCAGAGGTTCTGAAGAAACTCTGAGGCGGCGCTATGCCTGCGGCACCGGCGACGGTTCCGCCGGCGGCGGCGGACCCGTCGGATCGACTTCGGACGGCGTCGGGTCGGACGCGCCGTCGTGCGCGCTGGGGTTGCTGCGGGTTTCGGCCTGCATCGTGTGCTCCTTGCGGTGGTGAGAGACGTGAGGGGTTCGTTCCTCATCCGCGCGCGAACCAAACCAGGTCGAAGGGCGCGCTCGGCGGCTGCGCGTTCCGAAGCGCAGGGTCAGCACCGCGACGTCGTCTCGTGCTTGCGCTCCGCCGAGCACGGCTTCGTGCAGCGCCTTGGCTTCGTTGCCGATGACCGGGTTTGCCGCCAGCCGCGACGCACAGGCGAGCAGGCGCCGCTCCCCCTTCGGCACGTCGCGCTCGTACTCGAGCAGTCCGTCAGTATATAGGATCACGACGCACCCGTCGGCGACCGGCACGCTGAATTCGCGATACGCCGCATCAGCCAAGACGGCAAGCGGCAATCCTCCATGTGGCAGAAACGTGGCACGCCCGCCAGGGTCGACCATGACCGGCGGCGGATGGCCTGCGATCGAATACGTCAGCAGCCGCCTCTGGAGATCGATGAATCCGCAGGCAGCCGTCACCATCGGGCTCCCTTGCATCAGCAGCGACGCATTGACTCGCTGCATGATCGTGGCCGCGTCTTCGCCGAGCAACGCCGACGCGAAGACGGCCTGGCGCGCGCGGCCCATCGAGACGGCGGCTTCGATGCCGTGGCCGCAGACGTCGCCGATGGATACCAGCACGCGCCCGTCCGGTACCTCAAAGGCGTCGTACCAGTCGCCCCCGATTGCCGCCCGCTCTTCGGCCGGCTCGTAGGAAGCGCTCAGCCGCAAACCTCGTACCGTCGGAAGGGGGCCCTGAATGTACGCGCGCTGTAGGGCGTCGGCTACGCGCTTTTCGTCCAGGTACAATTGACGCTGCTCCGCTATGTCGCTCTCCGCGCGCAGGATCCAGCGCCTCAGCAGCACGCCGAACCCGGACAACGCGGCGACGCCGAGCACGCCAAGCCCGAGGACGTTCGTAAGGGTACGCTGGAACGCCTGATCGGCCGAGCGCATCTCGACCAGTAGGTCGTTGCTGATCGCCTCGTCGAGGAGTCGAAACTCGTCGATCAGCGACTTGCCGCGCATTTGCAGCGCGACGGAGTCGGTCCGGCCCGGATCGTTCAAGAGGGGGACCGCCACGGTGGATGCCCAGAGCTGATGGATGCGCGCCTCTTCGTCGGCCGCCATGGTGAGATTGGTCGCCGGGTTGATGGAGATCAGCGCGGCCCGCTCTTCGGAGAGCGCGCGGCCGATGTGCAACGTGGCGGCGTCGTACGGCTGCAGGAACGTGCGCCGACGCGTGCTGGTGAAACCGCGCAACGCGGTCTCCTCATCCAACTGCAACGTAAGGACCGCCGTCGTTTTGGCGCGGGCGTCGCGCAGCTCTTGCCTGTATGCTCCGGCGCGGCCGACGGCAAGGTAGATCCAGCCGACGAAGATGACGAACGCGACAACCGCGACGCCGGCCCACACCACCGGCGCCCAGCGCAAGAGCTGTTGCGAGGCGCGTGACGAGTACAGCCTTGCCCGAGCGAACGTCTCTCTCACGGCAGGCTAAGACCGTCGCCCGAGCACCCCATCCATACGGCCATTCTCAACCGCAGCACGAATGTCCGCTGCCTGCCTATTACCTGCTACCGGTCCAAACGGTCAAATACCCCCTCGCTTAGCCGCTTAGCTAACAATAGGGCAGTACTCGAGCGAGAGCACCTCCGGCACGCTAGCCGGGCAGAAACCTAGGACCGAACCGCGCAGCCAAATCGGCGCACTCTGTCGTGAAGCGTTCTTCGCCGACGTACTCCGGCAGCGAGAACACTCCGCCGGTGAAGGGCGGGAAGCCCCAGCCGAGGATCGAGCCGACGTCGCCCTCGGGCTTGCTGGCGATGACGCCCTCGGCATAGCAGCGCAGCGCTTCGGCCGTCTGCACGTAGAGCAGCCGGCGCTTGACCTCGTCGACCGGCGGCTGCTCCGCTACGACGGGGAAGTGCTCGGCGAGCCCCGGCCACAGATACTTCTTGCCGTCGGCGGGATACTCGTATAGCCCCCGGCCCGCTTTGCGCCCCGGGCGGTCGAGGGTCGTCGCGAACGCCTCGATGACGTCGTCCGCGGGACCGGGCACGTACGCCGCGCCGAGGTCGGCCTTCGTTTGCGCGATGATGTGGTACGGCAGTTCGAGGCTGATCTCGTCGGCAACGGCGAGCGGGCCGACCGCCATGCCGGCGAGCCTGCCGGCGTTCTCGATCAGCGCGGGCTTCACGCCCTCCTTGAGCAGCGCGAGCCCCTCTTGCACGTACGTCGCGAAGACGCGGCTCGTGAAGAAGCCGCGGCTGTCGTTGACGACGATCGGCGTCTTGCCGATGAACCGCACGTAGTCGAGCGCTTTCGCAAG
>Ga0182016_10005572_pt1 | contig 13522 bp, 16 predicted proteins | sample 712S2MmetaG_FD_120491 | JGI IMG/M metagenome (GOLD analysis project Ga0182016, IMG submission 120491) | Permafrost microbial communities from Stordalen Mire, Sweden - 712S2M metaG | ecosystem: Environmental > Terrestrial > Soil > Wetlands > Permafrost | place: Sweden: Stordalen | collected...
GTATTTGGCGGCTGGTTCAGCTTTCGAGGTCGCTGAGGCGGTGCTCGTGAATTTCAGCGATGCGCGCGAGAGCGCGGATGTTCTCGCCATCCTGCTTGGATGCGGCAAGTACCTCGGCGATCTGGTCGCCCTGTTGTTGCAGTCGCTTCTCGTTCGTCAGTTGCATGGCGGCGATCAGTTCTACGGTCTGGGTCAACGCTTCGTGCCGCGCGGTGAGTCTTTCGAGCCGTTCGTCGATAGTCATAGCTGTCTCCAGTTTAGCGTGAGTCGCCTTCGCCAGCCAAGGGGCTCAAGGCAGGGAGGCAGGGTAGGCAGGGCATCGGCGCTGCACGGCGCGAAAGCCCGATTCTTGTTGCACGCCGTAACATCTGTTGCGTTTCTTCTCGGTCTTGTTGAAATCAAAGGGCCAAATTGGGTTTGCTTCGTAATTCTTTGGGGTTCGGTCCAGGACCGCCCCTTGCCAGGGCAATGGCGCTGCACGGGTGCGAAAGCCCAATTCTTGCTGCATCTCGTAACATCTTGTCTTTTCGTGGCCGGCCGCCGGGCGGGGGAATCCCCAGCTTCGCCCGTGGTGTTGTCAGATCAGCAAGCTGACGCTACCGAGATAGTGCCGGTTGTGGGGGATTATTGCAGCAGTTTCGCCGTCCGTCGCAAATTTGGGATTTGAGCGCTGATAGAATGGGCTGGACCGAACAGACGCACTTATGGCCCAGGTGGTCATTCCCAATCAAGTCCTGAACTCACCCTTCGATGAGCCGGACCGGCATTTCTACTTCGACGAAGACGGCATCACCGACCAGGTGGTCGAGTCGCGGCGCCTGAGCAGCTACTTCGTCCCCGTACCCCAGCCGAAGAAGAAGGGCGCGCAACTGGACGGCAAAGCCCAGGACCTGACCCGGCAGCCCGAGCAGGTACGCGCGTTTCGGGACACCTGGGAGTTGGGGATTCACTCGTACCTTGCGTATCTGCGCGAACGGCTGGTAGTAGCCCGCGAAATGCTCACCGATACGGGCAGTGTGTTCGTGCAGATCGGCGACGAAAACGCCCATCTGGCTCGCTGCGTGCTGGATGAGGTATTTGGAAGCGAAAACTTTGTGAGCAGCATCAGCGTCCGCAAGACCGGCGGCACCACCGGAGACTTTCTTCCCGGAACCGTTGACTTCGTTCACTGGTACGCCCGGGAGAAGGCACTGTGCAAATTCCGCCCGCTTTTCCTTGAGCGCTCGCTGGAAGAGGCGTACGATTCGGGGTACCAGAACCTCGAGTCCCCTGGGGGCGACCGCCGCCGCGCGGCCCCGGCCGATCTGCCCAACGTCAAGAGTGGTGACGGCTCCCGCCTGTGGTTGAACCAAATACTGACGAGCCCCCGAATCCGCGAGAATCGTTCCGGGTATTTCCCAATTGAGTTTGAGGGGCGGGAATACCTGCCAACCTCCGGTGAGTGGAAGACAAATCGTCAGGGCGTTGAGCGCCTGAAGAGTGCGCGACGCATCAGCTCAAACGGCAGCTCCCTGGGATACGTGCGATTCGCCAACGACTTTCCAGCAGTGACAATTACAAACTTGTGGGCGGATATGTGGGGGGCCAGCAGCCCGATCTACGTCGTTCAGTCGGCCACGCGGCTGGTCGAGCGCTGCCTGCTCATGACCACTGATCCGGGCGACCTTGTGCTCGATCCGACCTGCGGTAGCGGCACCACGGCCTACGTCGCCGAGCAGTGGGGCCGGCGCTGGATCACGTGCGACACCAGCCGCGTCGCCCTGGCGCTCGCGCGCACGCGCCTCATGGCAGCAAAGTACCCGTATTACCTGCTGTCCGACTCGCCCGATGGCATAAGGAAAGAGGCCGAACTGGCCGGCGTTATCCCGCCCGAGCGAAAGACGGAAGACGACGTGCGTAAGGGCTTTGTCTACAGGCGAGTCCCGCACGTTAGGCTCAAGTCCATCGCCAGCAACGAAGATATCGACGCCATCCATGCCCACTACCAGGACCAGCTTGAGCCCCTGCGCGAGACATTGAACGCCGCCCTGAAGCAGAACTGGCAGGAATGGGAGATCCCGCGTGAGCCTGACACCAAATGGCCGGCGGCGGCCCGCAAAACGCACGAAGAATGGTGGAAGCTGCGCCGCGCGCGCCAGCAGGAGATCGACGCCTCCATCGCCCGCCGCGCCGATACCGAATATCTCTACGATCAGCCCTATGAAGAGGGGAAGCGCATCCGCGTCAGCGGTCCGTTCACCGTGGAGAGCCTGTCGCCGCACCGCGTGCTCGCTCCCGCCGACGAAGAGCGTCCGGCCACCGAGCGCGCCGGCGAGGCCGCCGATACCGGGGGCGATTTCGTCACCGTGATCCTGGATAACCTCCGCAAAGCCGGCATCAAGGGCACCGATAAGTCGCAGGCCATCAAGTTCGACCGCCTGGAGGCTTTCGCGGGAGAACACATCCACGCCACCGGCGAATATACCGCCGCAGGGAAACCGCGGCGCGTGGCCGTCGCCATTGGCCCGCAGTACGGCACCGTGGGGCCGGACCATATCAAGGAAGCTGCCAAGGAGGCCGTGCGCGGCATCGGATTCGACCTGCTGGTGGTCTGCGGCTTTGCCTTCGATCCCCACGTTTCCGAGGAGGTCAGGCGTTACGGCAAGCTGTCTGTCCAGGTGGTCCGCATGAACCCGGATCTGCTCATGGGTGAGGAACTGCTGAAGAGGACTGGCGCGGGCAACCTCTTCACCGTTTTCGGCGAGCCGGACGTGGATATCCGGTGGCGTTCCGATGGCAAGATCGAAGTCGAGGTGCGCGGCGTGGATGTGTACGATCCCACCACGCAGGAGATCCGCAGCCACTCCACCGAGGACGTCGCCTGCTGGTTCATCGACACGGACTACAACGGTGAGAGCTTCTTCGTGCGCCACGCTTACTTTACCGGTGCCGATGAGCCTTACGAGAAGCTGAAGCGCGCTCTGCGGGCCGAGGTGGACGAGGCGGCATGGGCGTCGCTCTACTCGGCCACCAGCCGGCCGTTCGACCGTCCGACGACGGGCAAGATTGCGGTCAAGGTGATCAACCACTACGGGGACGAGGTGCTGAAGGTGTTTGCGGTTTAATCAGCTTTCCAGGTCGGTGAGGCGGTGCCCGCGGATTTCGGCGATGCGGGCGAGGGCACGGATGTTTTCGGCGTCAGCTTGGCTAGCGGCCAGGGCGCGGATGTTTTGCGCGTCGACCTCGACGGTGGCACGCAGCTCGCTTACGTCGTGCGTGAGGAGTTCAATGGTCTGGGTCAGGGCTTCGTGGCGTTCCGTGAGCCGATCAAGGCGCTCGTCGATGGTCATGGGCGTTTCCACTTTACCGTGAATGGCATTTGCATGCCACTCGCGTGGTCGTGCTTTGTGGATTCCCGCCCGGCAGGAACCGCTCCGTTGAAGACGGACGCCCTGCAGGCCTACGGCCGGTTACGCGAGCTTCGCTCGCGAAAGGCCGATTAACAATCGGCCTGCAGGTTACCAACCTGCCCCACAGCAAGTGGCCAAAGTCCAGGCCGGCCGGCGGCCGAGTTGGTGGGCGGGTGCTAGGATTCCGCCGATTGGCAATCGGCGCGCGGGTTGGCAACCTGCCTTACAAGGTCCACGATGATTTTGCCGATCTCCATGAATTGATCCAGCCCGGAAGGCTTGGTGATGAATTTGGAGATTCCGAGCTCTTTGAGCAGGGCCTCGTCCCGGCGGGACTGGGAAGAACTCCAGACGCACACCGGAACACCGGCGAGGTGAGTAGCGCGTTGGATTTCGCGCAAGATATCTTCGCCGGTATACTTGGACAGGTTCAAGTCCACCAGGATCAGGTCTGGAATTACCGCATCCGCGTAAGCCCCCTGCCGGTCAATGAAAGCGAGGGCTTCCCCTCCGCTCAGCAGGTGAACCAGTTCGAATTTGAGATTTTGCTTTTTCAGCGCCCGATCGAGAAGGAAGACGTCTGAGCCGTTGTCCTCAATGACCAGGATGCGCGCGGCGCGAACGACAGAGTTCTTCAAACTACCTCCCCAGCGGACAACCTTTGTCTGCCGCTTTTCATCATTCCACAACCGATGGCGGCGCCATTTGCGGCGACACCTGCCTGGCCCGGACGATCCACCGCTTGGGCGCCGGCCCGACGAAGTAGAAAGGGTAACAGGTCACCATGGTCAGCACGTTCTCGCCTGACGAAGCGAGTACCCCTACATTGCTTGGATCTACCACCCTTAGCGACTGGACTTCGTACTTGAAATTGCCTTTCAGCGTTGAGAACTGAATCTCGTCCTTGATCTTCAAGTCTTTCAGGGGGCGAAAAAATGTGTCCCGGTGTCCGGCGAGGCCTACGTTGCCGGAGTCGCCCGGCAGAGACGTGCCGGGAATATGTCCGACCGCGCGCCGGAGAGTGGTTTTGTCGACGCCTTCGACGACGACCACGGAAAGGAAGAGGCGCGGGATCTCCAAACGGCCGATGAGACCGTCCGCGGCGACGGCGGGCGCGCTGGCCGGGACGGCGGAGGACTGCAGTTGAGAGGCGCTCTCGCTGGCGGCCTGACGATCGCGCAGTTGGCGGTCGAGGATCGCGCTTTGGCGCGACTGGAAAATCCAGGCGTCCCCCAGGGAGAACGCGCAGTAGCCCAGAAGCAGGAAGGCGCAGGCAAACAGGGCGCGCTGGGCCCACTTCAGAATTCGCCTGAGTGGCGCTTTCCCAACCACAATCCTCATTTGGAGCCCTTACTGTCCGGCCGCGGTTCGCCGCCGAATATGTAGCCGGTGCGGGTGCGCACAGACAACTGGTGGCCCTCCTCCCGGGCAACTACCCGGATGGAGCGATAGACGCCGCTACGACTCAGATTGGCTGGAACATATCCGATGGTGTATTGATGACGAATGTCCCGGGCGATGCGGTCGCAGATTGGCGCCACCTCGCTGATCTGGCCGGGGAAGAAAGCTTCGCCGCCGGTGGCCCGCGCCAAGCGCTTGAGCACACTCGGGTTGCGGTCCTGATCGTCTTCATCGAATACGCCTATGGTATAGATGACGGCGCTGGACTGCCCTGCCAGTTCCATGACTTGGGCCAAATTGCGCACACTGGCGTTGTCGCCGCCGTCGCTGACCACGATCAGCACTTTCTTATCCCGGCTGCCCGCCTGCAATTCCACTAGAGCCTTGGCAATCGCGTCGTAAAGCGCGGTCTGGCCTCCGGCGGGCCTGACGACGATCGCGTTTGCCAGTTCGACGGTGTTATTGGTGAATCGGACCGCGCCTGGCAGGCCCAGCGATACGTGCTCGTTGAAGTTGACGACGAACATTTCGTCTTGCGGATTGCTGGAACGTACGAAGGTCTGGGCGGCGGCGGACACCTCCGCAAGCTTCGGCAGCATGCTGGTGCTCTGGTCGACCACTAGTCCCACAGTGACGGGAATATCTTCGTTTCTGAAAAGCCGGATGTGTTGTCGAACACCGTTCTCATAAACTTCGAAATCCCCTTCGACCAGATTGGAGACAAAGCCGCCCTGGCGGTCGGTCACGGTAGCCGGCATCACCACCAAAGCAACGTCCACGGAGATTCGGAATCCCGAGTCGGGATCTTGCGCTGGCGGCGGCGTCTGAGATGCGGCGTGGCATGCCAGGAAGATCGGGAGAAGGATCGGGAGGGCAATGGCATGCGCTACGCCACGCTCTCCCGCCCGCGACAGACCCATCCTCATAGCCGCTCTCCTTCCGACAGTTATCGCGCGGGCAATCTCTCGCCCGCGGGCCAGCCTTAACTGGCTACTCCAAGCGCCTTACTGCACGCGCTTTTGCGCCGACCGGAGGACGAAGGCACCGCCCAAAGCCAGCAATCCGAGCAGCGCGATCAGCGGCAGCGTGCTCGACGTCGCGGGCAGCACCGCGGCCGGCGCGGTCACCTCAGCTACCTGCACCGGTGGGGGGGCGACCACCTGGGCGACTTCCACTTCTTCTCCCGTGGGTTGAACCGCCATGACGGGCGCCTGCTTCAGTTGCACGACCACCGGGTGGTCCGTCGTCTGGATCGGCTCTGCGACTTCCAACGGGACGTCAGCCGCCGTGAAGAGCACCGGGGTGTTGGCCTCTTTAGCTAGTTGCATGGCTCTGGCTTTTGGATAAACGAATTCCTCGCCATAGTTTTCGCCGGGATAGAACCATGCCCTGAGCGCCTCCGGCTCGCCGGCCGGACGCTCGCGGAAAGTGACTACGGTCTTGCCAGTCACCTTGAGACGATAGTTCGGGATAGCCAGAATGGTGGCGAAGACCTGCGTTTCGTCCTTGTTGAAGATCTGGACAATGTGACGGTCGGACTGCGAGTCCAAGATTTTGAATACATAGGTTCCGGCCGGCAACACGCCCCATCCCTTGAGGTGGACGCCCGGAATCTCCACAGGCCCGCTGAAAGTCAACACTGTTTTCCTGTTCCACTCGTCCGCCTTTGCGGCTGGTGATAATGCCGCACCCGTTAGCGCCAGGCAAAACACGCTCGTTGTTACTGTTCTTAAGACATTCATCTGTTTCTGCTCCTTTGTTCTAAACTCTCGGGCGGCCGGCTTGGCTCTGTCGGCAAAGTGTCCGCAGACCTCGGCCGGCTGGCCGCACGCGATGGAAGAGGAGCACTCCGGGGTCCATCGGCACTAGACCACGGGACAAACGCGGCTTTCAATTCGTCCAGGGCCGTGATTGCCGTTGCTTGGACAATACCAGGGCGGCGAGAAAGCCGAACACCGCCCAGGGGTTTTCTGGTCCGCGCGCTACCGCTGATGCAGTTATTGCCGTAAGAAATGCAGGAATTGCTGATGGCTCGAACTCGGCAGGCCACGAAAAACGATGGCCTGCCCCACGGCTAAATTTGCTGCAACAAAAAAACCCTCTGCAGCAACAAACAAGAGAAGGATAGGTAAGCGGCAACAACTATTGATGGCGGCTCCCGCGAGCACGCTGTTTATTATAGCCACTCTTCTTTCGCCGGTTAGTTGCAGCAGAGGGCAGGTTTGAAAGGGTCTTTCGCCAATTCAAGTAAAGCTAAGCAACCCGATGGCCACGCGTGAATCACGCTGTGGCCGGTAGAACTTCAGCCTCCCAGATACTCGACGTGAGCGTAGGTACCTAACCGCGGGTTGTATCCAAGATACCAGCCCACATGGTCGGGGTCTTCGTAGATCACGATCTGATCGCCAGACCAGTTCCAGTCGGCGACGATGTTGTAATCGAACGCGGCGACGTCCCAGAAGAAATTGCCGAACCAGAAGCGTTCCCGGTTTCCTCCCGCGAGCACGAACATATGATCCCGTCCAAAGCCGCCGGTGAAGCGTCCGTGCGCCCACGGGTGATCGAGATGGTAATGCGCATCGTTGGCGCCCGAATCGTGTCCAACCCATCGATCGTTCCTGGCATCGACGTGCGGAACGTTGGGATGGCCACTCCTATCCGCTTTGACGTGGTTCTCAGTCGCGGCATTGTCCTGGCGGCCCCGCGTAGGCGCGGAGGCTCTCGCGGCAGGGGGACCGTGAGCGGGGACGTGTCCACCGCCGACTGCCGCGGGGCGACCGCCGCCGCCGTGCGATTGCCCGCCGCGCTGCGCAAAAGCCGTCGCACAAATCAGAATCGATAGCAATATGGCCTTATTCACTGCAACCTCCCAGGCGATATTTCGCCGGTTGATTCAAAGCAGGCGGATGGCCAGTTGCGAATGGATTATCCTGGCAACCAAGCCTCGCGGCTAGTGTCCGGCGTAGCGCAGACGATCGTTGTTTGTCGTCTGCGCACCGTGCTCGGACTCGGCAGGCCACGAAAAACGATGGCCTGCCCCACAGCGCGGCAGGCTGCAAAACCGAGCCTCGGCTGAGAGGCGGTGGAGCGGGTCTGGAGACCGCTGCAGGCGTGGACGCCCGCCCCACGCTTCGTCGCGGCGCGAAGAAACTGATGGACAGCTAGTGTGAGGATGGCGCGGTCTTGCCGCTCGGCAAGTGCTCTTCGGGCTTGCAGCCGACGAGTCGGACCGTCGCCGAGCGCGAGCGAGGAGCGACGAAAGCTACCAGAGCTATTCCGGCTCCCAGCCCGGCCAGGAAAATGGAAAGTGAAAACAACATCTTATCGTTCATATAAAGCGCCTCCATCACTGGGGATAGCTGCCACTGCCGAACGTGAGGAAACTCACGCAAGTTAGGTAGTCGGTCAATTTACGTAGCATCGCCCTGGAGGGCGGCCAGAGCCGGCTGAAAGCCGGCTGCGGGCAGTATTGCCCGCCCTCCAATTGCATTCACTGCAAGAGGTATGCCAAAGGCGCCAGCCAGGCTCTTCTTGTCAAGGCGCAGTAAAGGCTGCCGTCACCATGGCGCCCGGATCGGTCTCAATGGCCAGGATTTCCTTGCCTTCATGGATCAGGATACCGCGCAACTTCACGGGTGTAATCGTGGCGGGGTCTTGAGCGGGAAGCGAGAGGTCGATTTCGACGATGCACTGGGCATCGACTGCGATGGTAACGTCGGTGGTGAGTGCGGAGGCGCCCTCTAGAGCCAGCTTGAAACTGGCATTCGCGTCCGACTTGATCAGACCTTTCGCATGGATTGTATTCGAAGCTGTAATCGAAGCCGGGCCGGGCACCATGGGGATGGAAGCGCCGGAGAGCGTAAACGCGTATTGTGTCCTCAGGTCCGAAGCCTTACACTCAGCCGGAGTTCTGGCCATAATACCGTGTTGGGCGCCGCCTGGGTCGGCCTGGCGGAAATGTACCGTCTTCCCGTCGCTGGTGGCGACACCGTCGAAGTGTTGGAAGGCGCCGGAATCGTCCTGCAGGCTCCAGGAGATGGTGCAATCCCAGCGTGCCTCATAGATTCCAGTCACAGGATTGCCCATAAGGAAGCCGGCGAACATGGCTGTCGAGTAACCGCTAATTGCTCCGTCCGCGGCTAGGACCATTCGCCCAATGTTCGAAACCGGCTTCGACTCGCCGGAAATGGTGGTCTCGCCGGAGAGTTGGAATCCATAGGCGCCTACGAGAGCGGCTGGATCGCACACATCGGCGCAAAGAGGGAGACCCGGCAGGGAGATGAAGACGAGCGATAGGGCGAACCGCAGGCGGCGATTCCCGCGGCGAACCGGCGCCACCGAATGCGGAGCACGAGGGTCCATTGAAGTGTTCCTACAGGCGGGTGGGATCGTGGCTTTCGCTTGCGGTGCCCTTTCGCGCGAGCGACCGTTCGTCGGCGCGCTTTTCAGCATGCGCTCTAGCGAGTCCGTGCCGCTCCCGAAGCCGCCCGACCAACTGATCCTTCTTGCCGGCGATGGTTTCCCAGTCATTATCGGTTAGTTTCCCCCAGCGTTCGCGGGCGGAGCCGGCAAATCGCTTGCACTTGCCTGCGATCTGGTCCCAATTCATGGGTCTTCCCTCCGGTCTTCCGGTGAACTCCTTGTGGCACGTTTGGCACCGTTTGAAATCGAGAAGAATTAGCGGCAAAGGTGGCGCGAGCCAGGCCCGGCCAACTTCTCCGCTCAACTAAAGGTGCATCCCCGCATGCAGATTGTGCACCAATGGGCGGCGTGTACCTGCACGCCGCGGCGCTTTCAGGAGTTGGCCCGGCTCGTGCACACATATTCAACTGGACAGTTTCAAAAAGAGGATCACCAAATGGGAAAGAACACATCGGTCATCGGCATCTACGAGGATCGCACAATGATTTCGGATGCCCTGGAAGTCTTGCATAAAGCAGGGTATCGGGCGGCGGATATCTCGGTGCTGACCTCCGACAATCATGGCTCAAAGGATTTCGCGCACGAGAAGCACACCAAAGCGCCGGCGGGAGCGGGCGTGGGAGCAGCGGTAGGGGCGGTGGTGGGCGCGGTGTTGGCCTGGCTCGATTCCAACCAGGTTGTGGCCATCGCGGGTTTAGGGCCGCTGGTCGCGGCTGGACCCTGGCTGGCGGCTTTGGCTGGCGCCGGCGCGGGCGGGGCGCTGGGTTGGATCGCGGGATTGGCAGCGGGCCTGGGGCTGACCGAATACGTCGCCAAGAGGTACGCGGGCAGAATGCGGCGCGGCGGCATTCTCGTATCCGTTCATTGCGACAGCCCGGAGTGGTGTGAGCGGGCCAAGCAGACCCTGAAAGACACTGGCGCCAGGGATATTTCGTCCGCTGCCGAGACAGCGGCCGACTACGGGACGACGGACAAGCCGACGGATCGGCCGCCGGCGGTGGTGGCGATTCGGGACGAAGTGCCTGCGCCACAGACGGCGGAGTGTGTCGTTCTCGAAACCAAGAAATAGGAGGCCGGTGTCTCGATTGACCATCGCGCGGCAGCGGCGGACTGGTCTTCTGCGTGCAGGTTTAAGAGCGTTCTAAATGGAGACGATTACTATGCAATTCCTTCGAGCTACAAATACCGCTGCCCTGGTTCTGCTTTTGGGGACGATTGTCCCTGCCTACGCGCAGCACGAACCTCAGGGCGAAAAACAGGCCCAGCCTGAAAAGCAACAAAGCAGGCCACAAGAAAGTGCGCGGCCGGCAGCACAACAGCAGCAGCGCCCCGCGGCGCAGGCGCCACGGCCGCAGGCGCAACAGCAACGGCCGCAGGCGCAGCAGCAACAGCCTAAGCAACAGCAACCGAAGCAGGAGCGGGCTCAGCAGCAGCCTAAGCCACAACAGCAGCCGAAGCAGGAGCGGGCTCAGCAGCCTAAGCAAGAGCAACCGCAGCAGCAGCGCGCTCAGCAGCAGCCTAAGCAAGAGCAACCGCAGCAGCAGCGCGCTCAGCAGCAGCCTAAGCAAGAGCAACCGCAGCAGCAGCGGGCTCAGCAGGCCAAGCCATCCCAACAACCGAAGCAAGAGCGGGCCCAACAGGCTAAGCCACAACCACCGGCGCAGGCGCGGGCTCCGCAGCAGGCCAAACAACAGCAACCCCAGCAGCAGCGGGGCCAGCAGCAGGCCAAGCAGCAGCAACCCCAGCAGGCGCGGGCCCAACAGCCTCAGCAGGCACAGCAAGGGCACGCTACGCGGCCGCAAGCAGTCGCCTGGCAACAGCAGAAGGGATGGCTAAAGCAGGGCGGCGGCTGGCAGGGTCATAGCACATGGGCGCAAAATGGCGATCCGAATTGGAATAACGACCATCGCACGTGGGCGCAGCGCGGAGGCTATGGCGGTTACTACATTCCCGAGAACACCTACAATCTGCATTTCGGGGACCGTCACTGGTTCCGGATGCACGGAATGCCCGCGATCTACATGGGGTATCCGCGGTTCTCATACGACGGCTTTTGGTTCATGCTGGTGGATCCCTGGCCCGGATCCTGGGCTGAGAACTGGTACGCCGACGATGACGTTTACATCGATTATGACGACGGGTACTATCTCTGCAACCGCGCGTATCCGGGCGTGAGACTTGCGCTCATGGTGTCGCTGTAGGTGACTGCCCCACAAGGCGGCGGGTCTGGAGACCCGCCGCAGGCGTGGACGCCCGCCCCACTTCAAATTGAACGGCACCGCACCGAACGCGTCGGCTGGCTTCGCGCGGCGGTATTGGGCGCGAACGACGGGATCCTTTCGACGGGAAGCCTGGTGCTGGGTGTCGCATCCGCGCACGCCAGTCACGGCAGCGTCATGGTGGCGGGCGTGGCCGGCCTGGTGGCCGGGGCCATGTCGATGGCGGCGGGCGAATACGTGTCCGTACACTCGCAGGCAGACACGGAAAAGGCCGACCTCAAGCTGGAACGCGCGGAATTGAAGACAGATGACGCGGGCGAGCACAAGGAACTGGCGGCAATCTACGTCGCTCGGGGCCTCGATGCCGAACTTGCCAAACAGGTTGCCAAGCAATTGATGGCGCACGACGCTCTGGGCGCGCATGCCCGCGACGAACTGGGCATCTCCGCGACTCTCAGTGCACGTCCGATTCAGGCTGCGCTGGCGTCGGCCGCCAGCTTCATTGCCGGAGCGGCGATGCCGCTGGTGGTTACCGCCATAGCACCGGCGGCAGGGCTGATTCCGATTGTCGCCGGAAGTTCCCTTTTGTTCCTGGCGCTCCTGGGAGGGTTGGCCGCGCACGCCGGGGGCGCAGGCGTGCTGGTGGGCGCAATGCGCGTCACGTTTTGGGGCGCTCTAGCCATGGCGGTGACCGCGGGCGTCGGAGCGCTGTTCGGAACCGTCTTCGCCGGGGCTTGAGGACCGCGAAGAGTTCTCACCGGCACTTCTCAACTACCACGAAGGTGATGTCGTCGGTTTGCGGCATGCCCTGAGTGAATTCCTCAATGGATTTCAAGAATGTCTGTTCGAGAGCGCGGCTTCCGGAAGGCGCCTCTTGCCGAATGAGCGTCAGCAGTCTTTCTTCTCCGAACATTTCATTCTGCGGATCTTGCGCGTCTGTAAGGCCGTCGGAGTACACCACCAGAATGTCGCCTTTGTCGAGACGGAAAGTGTGGGGCAGATAAGAAGCGGAATCGAACATCCCCAGGAAATGAGCGTCGGAGCGCAGCTTTTCGATTTTTCCCGTGGCGGAACGGAACAAATAGGCTGGGTTGTGTCCCGCGCTGATGAATTGTCCGATGCCCTGCGGGCTTAGCAGAAAGAGAAAAAGCGTAACGTACTGAAAGGGGAGGGATCTTTCGCAAAGGAGCTGATTCACCCGGTTCAAGACTTCCTGCGGCTGAGTCTGGGAATGAAACTCCATGCTGAGAGCGCCCAGCACCATGGAACTTAACAGAGCCGCGGACATCCCCTTGCCGGAGACATCCGCCAGCACGCCCACCCATTCCCCGGAACTCAGTGGCTGGAAATCGTAGAAATCCCCTCCCACATAGCGCGTGGGACTGTTGTATGCATGGATGCTGAAATTCTCAAACTGGGGCAGGAACCGGGGCAGCAGGCTGGCCTGAGTTTCCTGCGCCAGGGCTAATTCCTGTTCGAGCTTCTCCCGCTCCGCCAGGTTTTTGAGGCGAATCACCTCGCGGCTGGCCTCCAGTTCCCGGACCGTCTCCTCCAGCACCTTGCTATAGTTCTTGGCTTCCAGGTGCAACAGGCGCACTTCCAGAATATTGTGAACGCGCGCGCGCAGCTCGGCCAGCTCGAACGGTTTGCCGACGAAATCCTTGGCGCCGGCTTCGAGAGCGCGCAGCTTCTGGTCCGGCTGCGCGGTAATCACCAGGACCGGAAGATAGCCGTCCTCTTCGATTTCCTTCAGGCCTTCCATCACCTGGAATCCGTCCATGCCGGGCATTTTGAGATCGAGCAGGATCAGAGCGTAGCGGCGCTTGCGGTGAAGCTCGCAGACCTGGTACGGATCGGTCGTAGATTCGACGGAAGTATAGCCGGCGATGCGCAGCATGCCCTGCAGCAGACGGACGTTGGCATCCAGATCGTCAACGATCAGGATTCTGGCGTTCAGAATGTCGGCTGGGCTGACCATAGCCTTCGTCGCGATTCAGTTGGCGCGACTGGCCTCGTGCCGCGCGAACTCCAATACTTCGTCCAACGTTTGCATGAACTCGTCGACCTTAATCGGTTTGGTGAGATAGCGGA
>Ga0182016_10005573_pt1 | contig 13522 bp, 15 predicted proteins | sample 712S2MmetaG_FD_120491 | JGI IMG/M metagenome (GOLD analysis project Ga0182016, IMG submission 120491) | Permafrost microbial communities from Stordalen Mire, Sweden - 712S2M metaG | ecosystem: Environmental > Terrestrial > Soil > Wetlands > Permafrost | place: Sweden: Stordalen | collected...
TACCGGCGGCGCGGCGCCGTTGAACAGAGCGGGGAGGCAACATGGAACGCGCGGTCTTCGTCTATACGACCTATCCCTCGATTGTCGAGGCGGAGCGGGCGGGGAGGAGCCTCGTCGAACGCCGGCTCTGCGCCTGCGTCAATATATTGCCCGGTATGGTCTCATTGTACTGGTGGCAGGGCGCGGTTGAGCGCGGCGACGAGGTGGTGATGATCATCAAGACCCGCGCGAGCCTTGCAGATGCCGTGCGCGCCGCCGTCAAAGAGATGCATTCCTATACCGCCCCTGCCATACTGGTCACTCCGATCGAAAGCGTCGATCCGGACTATCACGCCTGGATCGTCAAGGAGACGGAACGGGGAGGGTAGCATGAGCCGGATAATCGCGCTTGGGCTTGCGGTCGTTGCTCTGACCGCGGCGATTTGGGCGCAGGCTTTGGCGGAGAGTTTTCCCGATCGTCCGATCAAACTGATCGTCGCTTATCCGGCCGGCGGACCGACCGATACTGTGGCGCGCGTCGCGACGCAGGGACTAGACGGCGAACTCGGCCAAAGCATCGTGATCGAGAATGTCGCCGGCGCGGGCGGCAGAATGGGAACGCGCGACGTCGCGCACGCGCTGCCGGACGGCTACACGCTTCTGCTCGGCGGCTCGAACGACAACGCTATCGCGCCCGCGCTCTACAGCAAATTCGAATACGATCCGGTGAAGGATTTTACGCCGGTCGCGGCGTTGGCGACGGATTCGCAGGCGCTGGTGGTCAATCCGTCGGTACCCGTGCATTCGCTCGCCGAACTGATCGCCTATGCGAAGGCAAATCCCGGCAAGCTGAGCTCGGGCGCCACGCTCGGCATCTCGCCGCATCTGTTGCTGGCGCTGATCCGGGCGCGCTTCGGCGCCGACATCGTGTTCGTTCCCTATAAGGGCGCAGCGCCGGCGATCGCCGACGTGCTCGGCAATCACATTCAGATCCATGTCAGCGCGAAATCCGTCCTGTTGCCGCTGGTGAAGTCCGGCAAGCTCAGGGCGCTCGCGGTGACGAGCAGCGAGCGCTGGCCCGAGCTTCCCGATGTGCCGACCCTGCACGAGGCGGGCTTCGACGGGTTCCCGCCGGCGATCTGGTTCGCGCTGATGGCGCCGGCGGCGACACCGCCGGACGTGATCACAAAACTCAACGAAGCCGAAAACCTGACGCTGAAATCGCGCAGCACCCAGGCGGCGCTTGCGAAGCTCGGCCTCGAACCGCGTCCGATGACCACGCAAGCAATGGCGGGGGTGCTGGCGGACGAGGTGCGGCTGTGGAAAGCGGTCGCGCAAGAAGCGGGCGTGCACCTGGAGTGACCGCGCAGCTGGAGCGGCCGTGCCCCTGGCGTGACGTCATCGAATCATCCGCTCATTCCCGCGTAAGCGGGAATCCAGCAAGGGCCGATCCTCACAACAGAAGACTGGGTCCCCGCTTGCGCGGGGACGAGCGATTATCAGGCCGTCAGTACGTCACGGTGCCGTCGATGGCTTGCTTGAGCGCCGTATATTCGCGGCACTCGGTGCCGCAAATGCTGCGGACCTTTTCGAGGTCGTCTTTGGCCTTGAGCACGTTACCCTGCTCGGCCTGCCACATGCCGTAATAGGACCAGGTCAGCGCGTGATTGGGATCGGCGGCGAGCGCGCGGTCGTACCAAAGCTTGGCGTCGTCGTAGCGGCCGAGCTTGCGGCTTGCATAGCCGATGAGGGTGGCCACGTCGGCGTTGTCGTCGAAGCCCATGGAGCGCAGCACCGCGATGCCGCCCTCGTAATCCTGCTTGTCGTAAACCAGCGCGTAAGCCTTATGCCAGCCGTTGTAGAAGTCCTCGAGCGAGCTCGACTTGTCCTTCTTTTTCGACTTCTTCGTGCTGCTGCTGGTGCTGCCTGACGGCTGCGACGAGGTTTGCGGCGGGGCCGGACTGGCCCCCTCGATGGCGAGCGCAAATCTCGGCACGCCGGCCGTGGCGGCGAGCAGAACGGCAGCTGCGAGTAAAGTCGTGGGGCGCATGACTCCCTCCGGTTCGGGGCGCTTTAAGCGCGGTCGAAAGAGTAAACACCGGCACCTTACCCGATAATCCCGCGTGTGCGCGAGGGCCTATTCGCGCCGTTTTCCCCGATAGCAAAACTGCCCGTCATTACAGGAAGTTCACGTAGGTGAACGATTTCCGTCACAACACTTCAGAACGCATTCATGGCGCGGGGCGTAAACCTGTTGCCAAGGTCGGCGCGATCTCGAACCGAGACGGCCGAAAAAGAACTCGAACAAAAAGGAAAATACCATGTTGAGGAAATTCGCCGTAGCGCTCGTCGCGACCGCTTTGATTGCCGGCCCGGCGCTCGCCCAGAATTCCGGCAATGCGACGCCGGCCGCCCCGCAAGCCCAGTCGCAGAAAGCGCCGGCCGCCACGACGGCCCCGGTCCAAACCGCCAAAGCCGCCACGCCTGCGAAGCATGCCAGGAAGCATATGGCGAAGACCAAGAGCCGCACCATGCATCAGGCGCGCCATGCCAAGCCCGCGAAGTCGCATGAGGCCCGCGTCGGCAAAACCGCGAACAAGTTCGCGACCCCGGCCGCGAAGCGTTCGTAAGCGAGATTGCCTGCGACCCGGAATATGCACCCCACAACGGTGCGAACCGAGGCCCGGGTCGTTCGCACCGGCTTGCGGGTGAGAAACGGCAGACCCCCGTTGCATCCGCAAGCCGGAATTAATGCATGATCCGGAAAGGCGGACGCCGGTTTTCCGAAAAGATCATGCTCGGAAAGTCGTCCCGTAGCGAACAAACAAGAATATCTATCGGGATCAAGGAGGCCGGCTTAAGTGCCGGCCTCCGATCGCCGCGCGCTACAAACTCGGCTGCCACTCGATCGGAACGTGCTCGTAGCCTGTCGCGGTCTTGAGCAAATGGCCGCAGGCCGGGAACGGGAAATGATAGCCGGTGACCAGCATGCGGTCGGCCGCGGCGCGGTCGAAGATTTTTTTTCGGGTTTTGACGGCCTCGGCGCCGTCGATGTCGAAGGCGGCCTGCCAGTCGGGATGGCGCGCGAACACCGCCGGATGCTGCGCGGTATCGCTCAATACCAACAGCGATTGATCGCCGGAATGCACGGCGAACACGGTATGGCCCGGCGTATGGCCCGGCGCCGGCAGCGTTTCGACGCCGGGCGCCACTTCCTTGCCGGGCTCGAATTGCGTCACCTGCTTGGCGATGTCGGTAAAAATCCGCCGCTGATTGCGGAAGGTCAGTTTCAGATCGGCCGCCGCGGCATTCATATTGCCGTCGTCCATCCAGAACGCCCATTCGGCCGCCGGCACCATCAGTTCGGCATTGGGAAAGATCAGCGCGTTGTCCTTGTCCTTGATGCCGTTGATGTGGTCGGGATGAAAATGCGAGATGACGATGCGGTCGACCGCTTTCGGATCGATGCCGGCTGCGGCGAGATTGGCGCGCAGCACGCCGGCCGACGGCGCGATCTGGCCGCCGGTGCCGGTGTCGAGCAGCACCAGTTGCTTGCCCGTATTGACGATCAGCGTCGTGAATGGCGTCGCCAGTCTGTCGTGCGGCATGTACGCCGCATCGAGCGCGTGCTCGACTTCGCTGAACGGCGCATTGCGGATGAACTGATCGTTGATCGGCCGATACCAGATGCCGTCATAGATCGCGGTCAGTTCGAAGCTGCCGATCTTGTAGCGATAGATCCCGGGGCTCGCGGTGCCGGCGGGCGGCGTCTCGGCCGCGGCGCCATCGGCGCGCGCGGCGAAAGCCGCGGCGGTGCCGGCCAGCATCGTGCGCCGTGTCAGGTCCATGGGGGCACCTCGGCCGTTCTTCGCTCAAACCGTCACTTCGCTGAAAAAGTCTCGGCGAAAAAGTCGCGCATCAATGCGTAGGATTTGCGGCACAGTTTTTCGTCGTAGCGCTGCGCGCCGCCGACGGCGGTCGGATCGCAGAACGAATGCACGGCGCCGCCGAACATCATGACCTGCCAGTCGACTTTGGCCTGCGTGAGTTCTTCCTCGAAGGCGTCCATCTTGGCCTTCGGCGTCACCGGATCGTCGGCGCCGTGGATGGCGAGCAGGCGGCCCTTGATGTTGCAGGGCGTGCCCGGCACCACCGGATTGGGATTGGTGACGTGCAGCACCACCAGCGCCTTGTAGGGCGCGCCGGCGCGGGCCTGCTCGAGCGCATAGCCGCCGCCCGCGCAATAGCCGACCGCAGCGATCTTCTTGTCGTCGATGAGGCCGAGTTTGCCGGCCTCGCCGATGAGCGTGTCATAGGCCATGGTCCCGCAGGCGAGCGTGAACGGCAGGTCCTTGTGCACGGCGAGCATGCCGGCGCGCAATTCGTCCTGGGTCTTCGGCTTCGCGCCGTAGCCGGTCCCGAACATGTCGGCCATCAGCACCACATAATCCTTGCCGGCAACGAGGCGGGCCTGGCCGATGGTATCCGGGCAGACGCCCTTCCAATCCGGCTGCACGAAGACGACCGGCCGCGGCCCGGTCACGGCCTCGTCATAGACGATCATGCCCTCGAACGGCCTGCCGCCGACCTGGTAAGGAACTTTTTTCTCGATCATGGCGCTCCCCGCGATGCTTTGTGGCGGCCATTCTAACCGAAACCGCGCGCGAATATTCCCCCGCCACCGGGCCGATCGCCGCCGTGAGGGCGCGGACTTAAGGCTCAACTCAAGCGTTGCCCGAACGCGCAATCGCATGTACCACCTGCACGGCAAACGCGGAACAGGATGAAATGTCCAAGCAAGACATGCGCGAGGAGGCCGAACGCCTCGTCAAAGAGGCGATGGCGCGCAAGGGCGTCACCGTGAAGCAGGGCGACACCCGCATCGAAGCCAAATGCGGCAAATGCGGCGCGCCGAACCGCGTCAGCGCGTCCCCCGGGCAATCGCGCGTCGAGTTCAAATGCAAGGAATGCGGGGCCGAGCAGCGGACCCTGTGAAGGGCGCCAGCGGGTCGAGCTTACCCGTGGCGATTGCAGCCGGTCCTGAGGTTACCGCTGGTCCCCCCAGGCCGCAAAGGCGCTGGCGAAGACGCGGGCGCCGGACGGGCCCTTCTCGACGGCGAGGATAGCACGCTTGCCGCTGTTAAAGACGATCGGCACGTCGAGCCAATTTTGGTCGTTGAGCAGTCGCAGATTCCGCTGCCGGTCGGCGTCAACGCCAGACAGCCCGATGAGAAAATATCCGTCGCTCACCTTTACGCTGAGCCCTGAGAGCGGAATACCTTTCGCCTCCGGGAACGTCTTCAACAAGATGCCGGGCACATTGGCGATGCCGTCGCCCGGGGAAGAGCGCGGCAAAGAAAACCTGATTTCAATCGTGTGGCTTGCCGGGAGCTTCCGATCCGTGTTCCGCCGCAGCGACCACACCACCGCCATCTGGCGGTCCGGGATATCGATGTCCGCCCGTACCGCGACTTCGTCGGGGCGTCCGCCCCCAGGCGACACGGTCTCCGTCCGCCATACCGCAAAGCCATTATACGCGTTACCCTGCGGATTGGCCGTATCTTCCTCATAGAGTACGGCGCGTTGTGAACCCTCCGGCGCTGTCTGATTATCAGCCGCGCTTTGGCTAATTTGTTCACGAGGCTGACATGCCGTCGCGCCGAGGAGCGCGGCGAGCGAGATCGCCGTCGCGCGAATGGTTTGGGCGCAGGCTCTGGTTCCAAGCGACGAAGACGCCGCCTTGGCACGGAGCGCGGACAAAACCAGCCGTCGTCCGGTGCTGAAGGCCATCGACCTTCCTGATCAGGGTGCGCTGAATTAATGGGAACGGTAACACGGCCCGACCGACCCACAAGCCTTTGGTGCGGTTGCGGGCGGCCTATTTCCCGCAATCCTACAGCGCCTTGCCGCGCGGCGCGCTTCCAGCCGTTGGCCGTGCTAAGCTAACGTGGGGATAAGAAAAATGAGGGAGGGGACCGATGCGTTACATTGGCGTGACGTCGGTGGCGCGCGGCTTTGCCATCGCATTCTTGCTGTCTGGCGCGACAGTCGGTCCGCTTATGGCACAGCCACGCGGCTATCCGGCGCCGCAACCAAGTCTGAGCCCTGAGGACCAGCTCGCGCCGTCGCAAATCAAACAGCCGATGCCGGCAGCCGTATCGGAGCCGCCGGGTACTCCCGCCGTCTCACCGCCGCATCCGGCGCGGAGCGCCGCCGCCAACGCAACGGCTGCGCCACCTGCGCCCGCCCGCAAAGAAATGATGCCTTCGGCTTCCCGCACCGTGATCGCCTGCAGCGGTCCGTTCGCGCCGGACTCCGGCATGCTCGAACTGGCGATGATCTTCGGTTCTCTGAACATGATCTACACCGAAGAAAAGGTGCAGGACGCGCAAGTCGGCGTCACGGTGCTGTATCCGAAGGACCCCAAGCGGCGGCTCGAAGTATGGTGGCAAAATCCGAACCGCACCGGGCTTTATCTCATCGACATTACCGGAAAATCGGACTGGACCGGACCCGACGGCCTGCATCTGGGGCTGACTTTGCCGCAGCTCGAAAAACTCAACCACAAGCCGTTCAAGGTCAAAGGTTTTGACAAGACCGGCGTGGCGACGGTCAGCAATTGGGACGGCGGCGCCTTGGCCTCATTGGCCGGCGGCTGCAAAGCCAGCGCAAGCTTGCGCGCCGATCCGAAAGCCTCGGTCGATGCGATCGGCGCAATCTCAGCCGACAAGGAATTCAGCTCCGCCGATCCGATCGTCGCGAAGGTGAAGCCGACCGTGAGCGAAATTCTCATCGGCTACTGAGCGGGCGCTGGAGTGCGAGCGGCCGGCCCGATCTCATTTCGCCGAAGCTTCTGCTTCTTTGGCGTCGCGGGGCTGCCCGGCAACGCGCACCCTGTCGCCGGTCGCCAGGCCGTCGGGCGGGCTCTCGATGATGCGGTCCTCAGGCGTGAGGCCGGAGGCGATTTCGACCTGTTTGCCGAGATCGCGCGCGATGGTGACGGCTTTGAGCGCGACGCGATTGTCGCTGTTCACGGTGGCGACATGCAATCCGCTGCGATCGAAGATCAGCGCACTTGCCGGCACGTTGATCGCAACTTCGGGATGCGGCAGGTCGAAACCGACATTGGCGAAGGCGCCAGACATCAGTTCACCGCTTGCATTGTCGATCACGATCAGCATCCGGGTCGTGCCCGACGCGGCGTCCACGGCCTGAGCGGAAGCTTCGACGGTCCCGGAAAATTCGCGGCCGGGATATTCGGGCACCGAGATATGGGCCCTGGTGCCGATCCGGATATTCGGCACGAAGATTTGCGGCACGGCCACGTAGGCGCGTAATCGGCTGGTGTCGGAAACCACGAACAGCGGCGCGCCGTTGCTGCTGCCGGCGCTTATCAGGGCGCCGAGATCGGTATTACGTGCCGTCACCAGTCCGTCGAACGGCGCGGTGATGCGCTTGTACTTTTCAAGCACACGCAGCCGGTCGAGATTGGCCTGCGCCGATCTCACCAGCCCCAGTTTGTTGGACGAGTCGGCCGATCTTTGATCGAGATCCTGCTTCGAGACCGCCCCGGAAGGAATAAGCTGCTGGCCCCGTTGCAGGGTCATCTGCGACAGGTTCGAATTGGCCTGCGCGGAGGCGAGTTCAGCCTCGGCCTGCATGATCTGCTGGTCGAGATCGGGTGCGTCGATCTCGGCGAGGAGATCGCCGGCCTTCACCGACGCACCGATATCGGCTGTCCAGCTTTTCAGATAGCCGCTCACGCGCGCATAGATTTGGGCCTGCGAATAACCTTCGAGCCGGCCCGGAAGCGAGAAGGTGCTTTTCTTGCCCTTGGTGTCGGGCGTTGCCACGGCGACGACCGGGACCGCCTGGTCCTCCGTCCATTCGCTGAGCTTTGCATCGGCCATCCGGCGCGAGGTAATGCCCATGATGACGACAATAACGCCGATGGCTATCGCGGAGCCGCCAGCGATCCAAAGCCCGCGGCGCGTGACCAGGGCCGGGGCGGGAGGTGTCGCCGGCGGGGTGACCTCAGACGACATGCGATTCTCCAACCGCCGCGGCTGTCTTCTTGCCGTGACGTCCATGAATGATGCTGAAAACCACCGGAACGAACATCAGCGTGGCGATGGTCGCGCAAATCAAGCCGCCGACGACGGCCCGGCCGAGCGGTGCGTTCTGCTCGCCGCCTTCCCCGAGCCCGAGCGCCATCGGCGCCATGCCGATGATCATGGCAAGAGCGGTCATCAAGACCGGCCGAAACCGGACGAACCCCGCCTCGAGTGCCGCCTCGACCGCATCGCCCTTCAATTCCAATTGCTCGCGGGCGAAGCTGACGACGAGGACGCTGTTGGCGGTGGCGACGCCCATGCACATGATGGCGCCGGTCAGCGCGGGAACCGAAAGGGTCGTGTGCGTGGCGAACAACATCCAGACGATGCCGGCAAGTGCCGCCGGCAGGGCGGTAATGATGACGAAGGGATCGCCCCACGACTGGAAGTTCACCACGATGAGAAGATAAATCAGAACAATGGCGCCGAGCAGGCCGAACAACAGCCCGGAAAACGCGCTGTTCATTGTGCGGACTTGGCCAAGCAGCACAACCTGCGCGCCCTTCGGCAGCTTTTGCGCCGAGCCGTCGACGACCTTCTGCACGTCGGCGGCGACGGCGCCGAGGTCGCGGCCTTGCGTCGTCGCGTAGATCTGGACCATCGGCACGATGTTGTATTGCGAATAGACCGCCGGCATCGTGACACGCGAAATGTCGGCGATGGCGCCGAGAACCTGCGAGGGTCCGGACGCGGCGGTGATCGGCAAGCCCTGCAACGCGTTCAACGAATCGATCTGATATTGCGGAGTCTGCATCACGATGGCGTAATTTACGCCGTTCACGGGATTGAGCCAATAGGTCGGCGCCACCTGGCTGCTGCCGGCCAGATTGACAACCAGGCTGTTGGTGACGTCACGCTCGGTCAGGCCGAGATATTCAGCGCGGGTGCGGTCGACATCGACATCGAAGCCGGGATTATCCAGCGACTGCTCGATCCGCGCGTCGGCGAGGCCCGGCACGTGGCGCAGCTCGCGCAGCAAGCGCTGAGCGTAGCCATTATCCAGTTCGAGCTCGGGGCCGCGGACCTGCAGATCGATGGGGGCAGGCGCGCCGAAGTTCAAGATTTGGCTGATGATGTCGGCCGGAAGGAACGAAAACGTAACGCCGGGAAACCGCGACGGCAGTTCTTCGCGCAAGGCGCGCACGTAATCCGCCGTCGGCCGATGATCTTCGTTCAGCTTGATCTGGATATCGCCGTCCGCTGTCCCGATGGTGCCGCTGTTGTTGTAGGTCATGTTGATGCCGCTTGTGGGCATGCCGATATTGTCGACCACCGTCGCGAGTTCCTCGGATGGAATGATCTGCCGGACTGCCTTCTGGATGTCGGCGAACTGCTGAGCGCTGTCCTCGATGCGCGTGCCGACGCGAACCCGCGCGTGCATCAGGATTTGTCCGGCGTCGACCGTCGGAAAGAAATCCCGGCCGAGATACGGCGTCAACGCGAACGAGGCGATGACGAAGGCAATGAAGCAAATGACAAAGCGCCAGCGGCGCTGCAGCACCATCGACAGCAGTTCGCGATAGACCAGCCGGACGCGTTCAAAGCCGCGCTCGAAGCCGCGTTGCAGCCGGACCAGCGGGTTCCGCGATGGCGCCGCTCGCCCGCCCGCGTCATGCGTGCCCGAATGCATCTCGTGCTTTTGCAGCAGATAATTGGCCATTGTCGGCACCAGCGTGCGCGACAGGATGAAAGAGCAGGCCATTGCCGACATCACGGCTTCGGCCATCGGCACGAACAGAAAGCGCGATACGCCGGGCAGGAAAAACATCGGCACGAACACGATGCAGATGCACAGGAGCGAGACAAAGGCCGGGGTAACGATCTGTGCCGCGCCGTCGAGAATTGCGGTCTCGACCTCTTTGCCCTGTTCGAGGTGATAATTGATGTTCTCGATCGTCACCGTCGCATCGTCGACGAGAATGCCCACGGCAAGCGCCAACCCGCCCAGCGTCATGATGTTGAGAGTCTCGCCAAGTGCTGAAAGTATGGCAATCGAGCCCAGCACCGAGAGCGGGATGGAGATTGCGATAATGACGGTCGAGCGCCAACTGCCGAGGAAAATCAAGATCATCAGGCTGGTCAATGCGGCGGCGATGACGCCTTCGCGCACGACGCTGCTTACCGCCGCCTTGATGAATATCGACTGATCGCCGATTTGCCCGATCTTGAGGTTCGCCGGCAGAGTGTCTTTGACGTCCTCCAGTTTCTGCTTGATGCCGTCGATAATGGCGAGCGTCGAGACCGCGCCGTTCTTGAGCACCTGCATCAGCACCGAGCGGCTGCCTTCGACGTGGACGATGTTCGTCTGCGGGGGATTGCCGTCGCGGACATGGGCGACATCGCGAATGTAGATAATCGCTCCGTTCACGCTCTTGATCGGCAGATCGCCGAGCTCGGAAATGACGGACGGCGCGTTGTTGAGCTGGATGGTGTATTCGAACGAGCCGATCTTTTGGGTGCCGGCCGGCGTGATCAGATTTTGCGCGGCGAGCGCATTGGCGACGTCCTGCCCCGACAATCCGCGCGCCTGCATTGCGCCCGGATCGAGATCGATCTGCACCTGTCGCAGTTTGCCGCCATAGGGCAGCGGGATGGCCGCGCCGGGAATCGTGACGAGCGGCGTGCGCAGCGTGTTGAGGCCGATATCGGCAAGCGCCTGCTCGGACAGGCCGGAGCCCGACAGCGCAAGCTGGATGATCGGAACAGTCGAGGCGTTGTAATTGAGAATGAGAGGAGGCGTGGTGTTCGGCGGCATCTGCTTGAGCTGCGTCTGCGAGATGGCGGTGATCTGCGCATTGGCGAGCCGAATGTCCGCGTTCGGCTGGAAGAACACTTTGATGATGCCGAGGCCATTGTAGGAATTGGCTTCGATGTGCTCGATGTCATTGACGGTCGTCGTCAGCGCACGTTCTGACTGCGTCGTGATGCGTCCGGCCATGTCGATAGGCGCCAGGCCGGTGTATTGCCAGACGATGGCGACCACCGGAATCCGGATGTCGGGAAAAATGTCGACCGGCGTGCGAAGCGCCGACAGCGGACCGATGATGAGAATGGCCAGGGCCAAAACCACGAAAGTGTACGGTCGCCGCAGCGCGATGCGGACAATGCCAATCATTCGGTAGCGGCCCCTCGATCGCGGACGCCGTCTGCGCCATACGCGACAATAGCAACATAATGGCGAATTTGAACGCGGCCGAACACTCACATTCATGTATGGCGACTGCGCGCAATCGACGCGCAACGCGGCTTGGTTGTTTACGCGCTGTTTATGCGGGAACTTTGCGGGGGCTAATCGGCGGTGCGCAAAATGGTCTGGCCGCGGCTCGAAGCCGAAATGGGCCGAAGAGCATCTTGCTGCTGGCGGCACCCTCGAAGATCTGAAGGTGAGCTGATGTCGAAAGGGAAGTAGCGGCGTTCGCGGAATTCAAAAAGATTGTCCCGACAGCATCCCACTAAGCCGGATGGCGAGATTTGGGATATGGTGGCGCAGGGAGGGCAGCATGAAGCGGTTTCTGATTTTCACGGTTCTCATTCCGCCTCTCGCGTTGGTCATTTTCAACGCCCCTGATGTGATCATGCGCCATGACTTCAGGTTACTTGATTTAGTGACATTTGGATTGGCCTACACGATCGCGGTAATCCCGGCCTTGATTTTGGCGGGTGTTGATCGAGCCTTTCACAGTCTTGGAGGAACGACGATTGCGGGTGCGGCTATTGCCTATCTGGCTGCGCTCATTATTGGGTTTCCCTTCTTGGATTACAGGGCAACCCTGATGATTGGACTGATCGGTGCAATTCCAGCCGCGGTGTGTTCGTGGTTGTCGAGTGAAAAACTAAATGGAGGGGCGGCATGAAACCTGGTGAGAGATTTGCATTGCCAAAGGCCGTCGCCAAGATCTATGAGGCGGTCCAAGAGCTGAAAGACGAGTTTCCCGGCAGGCCATTTACGCCAGACGGTCACTTGCGTTATGGAGCTGCACTCGATCGGCGTGCGGCAAATATGGAAGGGGGCCGGTGACTAGGCACCCATAGGAGGAAAACTGGTGCCGGGTGAGAGGATTGAACTCCCGACCAACGGTTTACAAAACCGCTGCTCTACCGCTGAGCTAACCCGGCATCATTGGGTTTCTTGCACGCTCTAACGCGAATTGCCACCGGATTGCCACCGGATTTTCACGCACGCCGTAGGCTTCTGTTCCCATTCCGTACTGCGCGCTGATCGCCGTGACAATCGCGGGCTGTTGAGCGATGACTGAAGCCTGCTGATGGAGTAGTGCCGTTGCCATGCTGGTCGCAGCTTTCGTCATCCTGACGGCGGTGGTGTTGTTGGGCGCCGGGCTCGCGGGCCTGCATTTACGCAGCGAAGGTCGTGCGGCCGCGCCTTGGCCACTCGCCGCGTTGCACGGGCTTCTGGCTATCGGCGGTCTCTCGTGCCTCGCTCTCGCGCTGCGGGGCCCGCCGCGGGGATTGGATCAAGGCACTGCGTCCTTTGGCATGATTTCCATGACGCTGATCGCGCTCGCTGCCCTGGTCGGCCTTGGCCTCCTGTCAGCACATATCCTCAAGAGGCGGGTCCCTGGGATCATGATCGGCATCCACGCCACGCTCGCCGTGAGCGGCTTCGTCGTTCTCGCTGCCTATGTTTTCGCGGGATAGCGCGATGGACAGGAAAACCGTCATTCAGTGACCCCGGTCACTGTCCGGGCGGCATGCCCGGGGCACCCTCGCCGCATAACAAGAGGGGTTTGTCATGAAGAAGCTGCTGACGGTTATTGCTTTGGCTTTCGCGTTGCTCGCCGGCACCGCAGCTGTGATGACGGTCCAATTGCAACAAGCCCTCGCCGACTGTAGCGGCGCCAGCGGCTGTTAAGATCGGGCGGCGATCCAGATGGTATGGTGGGCTCCGCCACGGGCTCCGCGTGCGCGGGCGCGGACCTCATCCACCTGGAATGCGGCCTCGCGCAGCCGCCCGGCGAAAATCCTGTCCGGTCCGGCGGACCAGAGGGCCAGCACGCCGTGCGGGCGCAGTGCCGCGTAAGCCGCGCGCAACCCGGCCAAGTCGTATAGCCGCTCGTTGGCTTTGCGGCTGAGTGCCTCGGGGCCGTTGTCCGCATCCAACAAGATCGCGTCGTAGGCCGACCGCTCGGACCTGATCAGATTGCCGACATCTTCCTCGCGAATACTGACGCGCGCATCGGCCAGGCTGCCACCGGATAGTCCCGCCAGCAAACCACGGTTCCAAGCCACCACCGCCGGGGCTAGCTCGGCGACCACGATCCGGGCGTCTGCGTCGATGACGCGGAGCGCCGCCCGGAGCGTGAAGCCCATGCCGAGGCCGCCAATCAAGATTTGTGGCCGCTTACGATCCCCAATCTTCGCGATGGCGAGTTCGGCGAGCGCCTCTTCGGACCCATGGACGCGGCTGTTCA
>Ga0182016_10005574_pt1 | contig 13521 bp, 11 predicted proteins | sample 712S2MmetaG_FD_120491 | JGI IMG/M metagenome (GOLD analysis project Ga0182016, IMG submission 120491) | Permafrost microbial communities from Stordalen Mire, Sweden - 712S2M metaG | ecosystem: Environmental > Terrestrial > Soil > Wetlands > Permafrost | place: Sweden: Stordalen | collected...
ACCGGTGCCTCTCCCTACAATCCGATAGGTACTGCGGTGGCAGGAGGGCTTGCGCTCAGGGTCAGGCCTGCGTGGACAACAATACACACTGTGTCGCAGATGACGACCCGCGTTACTGCGGGAATAGACGATACTGTCCTCAGGGTCAGGTTTGTGCCGACAACAACAGCGGCTGCATTTCTAGCACCGATATTAGATATTGTGGCGGCAGGAGCTCTTGTCCTCAGGGTCAGGCCTGTGTGGACAACAATACACACTGTATTGCAGATGATGACCCGCGTTACTGCGGGAATAGACGATACTGCCCTCAGGGTGAGGTTTGTGCCGACAACAACAGTGGCTGCATTTCTAGTACCGATCCGAGATATTGTGGCGGCAGGACTTCTTGCGCTCAAGGGCAAGCCTGCGTGGACGATAATACCAACTGCATTTCTCAGAATGATCCAAGATATTGCGGAGAAGGGCATTATTGTGAGCCTGGAAACGTTTGCTTACCTGGTCATAAGTGCGGTCCAGCTCCAGGGGCAAGCGACGAAGGAATGAGCAATCGACCGCTTACCAGCGCTGATTGCAAATGCATAAGTGTTCTTCCGATTGTCCCCGGCGTTGAGTATAAAATCACTAACAGCTGCGGCGCCATGTTTGTAGCCGTTCTTTTTACCGGTGACATACTTCAGCTTAGCCCGAACGTGACTGCCCTTTCAAGTTGGGCTCGCCTCGGTGAAATTTCGGCGGGTACAGAGGCGACGGCGAAACCGCCAGAGGGTTGGACGATTGTTTCAATTGGCGCTGTTGCGCTCCGGAACAAAGGGTCGGCAATTACGTGCAACTATGTGAACGGCGCACTTCCGGACTAAGTGTTAGTCCGGGAACATTTTGAATCGGCTGAGTCATTTGCGATTCAAGGGAAGCGGCCTGATTCATTGGGGAGGTCGCCGGCGACGTGGACGAAGGAAAATCGCGCTGGCCCCTGATCTGGCCGATGAGGAGCGGGCGCTGGTCGAGGCGCATATTCCTCCTGGATTACGGCGACACGCCCGTCAATTCCCGTCTCGTCAGGAATTCCGTCCCAATTCACCCCCCGCATTGCAGCGCCCCTCCAGCAACGCTATCTGAGGCGCAGAAGGAGCCTTGGCGTTTGAATTTGCCCGAAAACCTCGCCGGCTGGCGCCTTTCTGTCGCCCCCATGATGGATTGGACGGACCGTCATTGCCGCGCCTTCCATCGGCTGCTGACGCGCCGGGCGCGGCTTTACACCGAGATGGTCACCGCCGACGCGGTCCGCTTCGGGCCGCGCGAGCGGCTGATCGGCTTCGACGCGTCTGAACATTCGGTCGCGCTGCAACTCGGCGGGGCGGAGCGGGCGAAGCTCGCGGAGGCGGCGCGGATCGGCGCCGACTTCGGTTACGACGAGATCAACCTCAATTGCGGCTGCCCGTCCGACCGGGTGCAGGACGGCCGCTTCGGCGCCTGCCTGATGCGCGAGCCGGCGCTGGTCGCCGATTGCGTCGCGGCGATGGTCGCGGCGGTCCGCGTTCCCGTCACCGTCAAGTGCCGCATCGGCGTCGACGAGCAAGCGCCGCGCGAGGCGCTGTTCGCGCTGGTCGACGCGGTGGCGAAGGCGGGCGCCGCCGGCGTGATCGTCCACGCGCGCAAGGCGTGGCTCGAGGGCCTGAGCCCCAAGGACAACCGCACCGTGCCGCCGCTCGACTATCCGCTGGTCTACGAACTGAAGGCGGCCCATGCCGATCTGCCGATCGCGATCAACGGCGGGATCGTCAGCCTCGCCGCCGCCAACGCCCATCTCGACCAGGTCGACGGCGTGATGATCGGCCGCGCCGCCTATCAGAACCCCGAGCTGCTGCTCGCCGTCGATCCATGGATCTTCGGCGCGGCGGCGCCGTTCGTCGACGCCTTCGACGCGCTCGAAGCCTACGAGCCCTACGTCGCGCGCGAACTCGAGAAGGGCGTGCGGCTCGCCGACATGACGCGGCACATCCTCGGCCTGTTCGCTGGCCGGCCGGGCGCGCGTCTCTACCGGCAGCGGCTGTCGATGGAAGCGCCGCGGCCGGGCGCGGGGCTGGCGACGCTGCGCGAGGCGGTCGCCGCGGTGCGCCGCGCGCCGGCCGTCGCGGCGGAATGAGAGAGGAGCCCGACGACGCTCTGCGCCGTCACTTCCCCTTCAGCACCAGCTTGCCGCGCTCGACCGTGTAGCTGTCCAGCCGTTCGAGGAAGCTCATGCCGAGCAGGCTCTCGCCGAGCGCGCCTTTTCGCGCGATCAGCGCGCGCACGTTGCGCATGACGATCGGCCCGACGGCGACGCGGTCGAGCAGGGTTTCGGCGGCGCTCGCCGAGCCGTTGGCGGTGACGACGTCGACGTTGAAGGCGAGCCGGCGCGCGTCGAGCCCGACCCGCGCCGCGTCCTCGGCGCGCAGCACGACGGTCGAGGCGCCGGTGTCGAACAGCATCGCCACGCGCGCGCTTCCGACCGTCGCCGGCACGACGAACGCGCCGCCGAACCGGCGGCTGACGATCACCTCTCCGCCGGCGCCGATCTGCGGCTCGCCGGGGAAGAATTCGTCCATCAGCCGCTGGGCGAATTCGGCGGCCTCGAAGCGATAGGCGTAGACGCCGATCGCGCCGAGGAGGATTACCGCCCACACCGCAGCGGAACTGAGCACGCGCGCGACGCCCTCGGCGCCGGCCCGTCGCGCGCCGGCGAGCCCGAGCCAGGCGACCAGCGCGATCGCGAAGGCGGCGCGGGCGAAGCTCGCGTGATCGAGCCCGAGGATCAGAGTCCCCTGCGGCATGGCGAGCAGCGCGGCCAGCGCGGCGGCGATCAGCGCGAGGGGAATGGCGAGGACCATGCGAGAGCCTTCGTCGCGCGTCGCGACGCCGCCGGCGCCCGCGCGGATGCCGATCTAACGCGCGCCCGCGCCGATGAGAAGGCCGACCAGGGCGGCGAGCTCGGCCGCCTGCTCGGCCGCGCCGGCGACGTCGCCGGTCTGGCCGCCGAGGCGCGCGCGCGCGATCAGCGCGATCCCGCCGGCGGCGGCGGCGGCGAGCAGGGCGGCCAACAGCGCGCGAAGCAAGCCGAGCCAGCCGATTCCGGCCAACAGCGCGACCACAGCGGTCGTCGCCGCGGCGGCGAGGAAGATCGGCGGCGAGAGCCGACCGGCGCTCGCCCCCAGGCCGTCGCTGCGCGCCGGCGCGAGCGCCGCCAGCGGGACGAGCGCGCCGAGCCGCGCCGCCGCGCCGGCGAGGATCAGCGCCGCGGCGGCGCGCCCGGCGCCGCTTTCGCCGATCAGCGCCGCGACCGCCGCGACGCGCGCGATCAACGCCAGCGTCAGCGCGATTACGCCGAATGCGCCGATGCGGCTGTCGCGCATGATCGCCAGCCGTTGGTCGCGGCTGCGGCCGGCGGCGAGGCCGTCGGCGAAGTCGGCCAGTCCGTCTTCGTGCAGGCCGCCGCCGACGAGCGCGAGGGTCGCGACGGCGGCGACCGCGGCGAGGGTCGGCGGCAGGGCGAGCCGATTTGCGATCGCCAGCGCGAGCGCAGCGAGGGCGCCGATCGCGGCGCCGGCGAGCGGCGCCGTCCAGGCGAAGGCGGAAAAGGCCGGCGCGGTCGCGTCCGCCGGCGCGGGCAGGGGCAGGATCGAGAAGAACCGCAGGCTGGCGGCGAGGTCGCGTCCGGCGCGCGCGACAAAACGCGCGGCCGCGGCGCGGGTCTCGGGATCGATCGCGGCCGACGGCTTCACTGCGCCCACAGATAGACCACGGAGGCGGCGAGGCCGATCGCCGTCTGGCCGTATTCGAGCAGGCCCCATTGCCGAACCAGCGCGCGCGCCGCGCCGACGTCTTTCGACGTCAGCGTCAGGATCTGGTTGTTGAGCGGCGCCATGGCGAAGAACGTGTAGGGCCAGACGAGGATGACGATCAGCGCGCCGATCGCCCAGCGCACATCCTCCTGGCTGGCGAAATAGGCGACCAGACCCAGCGCCGCCGACAGCAGCGACAGGCCGAGGATCAGCGCGACGCCGCGCCGGTCGCTGGGCGTCCATTCGTGGAGGATCGCCTCGTCGTCGAGCGCCAGGCGCGCCGGCTGCTCGACCAGATTGACGTAGAGCGCAGCGCCGAAAAAGGCGGCGGCGAGGGCCAGGGCGAGCGATCCGGGCGTCATGGTCAGTCCTTCAAACGGGAAAATTCGGGGGCGACGCGACCACGAACCGAGGGAGAATGCAACTCCCGTCGCGGGTTCGTCCTTTGTCAGGCCGTCCCGTCGACAGCGGCGCTTCGTCGCGTCCGCGGCGACGTTTGGATCCGGCGCCTTTACGCGCTCTTTACCGCAGCGGCGTTATCCGCGTCCACGATCGGATGGCCTGACGACTCCGCGCCCGGCAGCCGCGCCGCAGCCGAGCGCGACATCGGCGACCCACGACCTCCGACCCTGGCCATACGCTGGGCGACCTCGAGGACCGCGGCTCCGGCCTCGCTTCCGAAGTTCTCGCGGCGCGGCCGCGATTCGTCGTCGTCGCCGATCGGCGCATCCCCGTCGTCTGCAAGCCGGCCGATCGTCGGCGGGCGGTCGCGACGGCGCGGCGGAATTCTTCGACGTCCGCGAGGTCGCCGCGCGGAGGCGTCACCGCCGCCAACCGCCGAAAATCCGGCCGAAACGGGGTTATTCCCCGGTTCGGTTTTGAGCAATCCTTAACTTGTTTTTGCGCATTCAATAGGCCGATGCAGGCGCTCCAGCACATCCAGGCGGATCGGCGCGCGATTCCCCAGGGGGACCACGGCTTCGCTGTGAGTCTCATGGAGCATCTCGTCGTCCCGACGTTCGTGCTCGGCGCCGATTCGAAAGTGCTGATCTGGAACAAGGCCTGCGAGCGGTTGACCGGGGTTTCGTCCGACGAGGTGGTCGGCACGTCCGAACACTGGCGCGCCTTCTATTCCGATCAGCGCCCCTGCCTGAGCGATCTCCTGCTGCGACGCCGCTTCAACGAAATTCGCGCGCTCTACGAGAGCGGCGGCAATTACGGCCTCAGCGATTTCGGCGTCTCGGCCGAGGACTGGTGCGTGATGCCGCGCGTCGGGCGGCGGCTCTATCTGGCGTTCGACGCCGGCCCGATCTACAGCGATTCGGGCGAGCTGATCGCGGTGGTGGAGACGCTGCGCGACATCACCGCGCAAAAGCGCGCGCAGATGGACCTCGAGGCTCTGGCGACCCGCGACGGACTGACCGGCCTCGCCAACCGGCGCTCGTTCGACGTCAAGTTCGGCGAGGAAGCGCGCCGCGCCACCCGCGATCTGCTGCCCCTGTCGCTGCTGATGATCGACGTCGACTACTTCAAGCTCTACAACGACAGCCAGGGCCACCAGCGCGGCGACGAGTGCCTGCGCGCGATCGCCCATCGCATCGCCGAAACGCTGTGGCGCGAGACCGATTTCGCCGCCCGCTACGGCGGCGAGGAATTCACCGTCGTCATGCCCAACACGCCGCTGTCGGGAGCGATGCTGATCGCCGAGCGGCTGCGCAACGCGATCGAGGAACTGAACATCGAGCACGCCGCCTCGCTCGCCGCCGGCGTGGTGACGCTGTCGATCGGCGGAGTCGTCGGCCGCGGCCGCGACCTCGATCCGGAGCGGCTCATCGCCGCCGCCGACGCCGCGCTCTATTGCGCCAAGCGCAGCGGCCGCAACCGCTCGATCGTCGCCAAGTTCGACGACGCCCAGACGCTCGCCGCCGCCGCCGCGCAAAACGTCTGAGACGGGACGCTGCGCCTCACGGCTCGACCAGGCGCTCGCGGCTCAACGGCGCGGGCGCGGGCTTGGCTGCGGGCGCCTCGCGCACCGCGCGGCGCGCCTCGGCCTGCAGCGCGCGATAGCTCTTTTCCCACTCGCCGGCGCGCGGCTTGGCGAGGGCCATGCGGGTGGCCAGGCTTTCGAGCGCAGCCAGACGCGTCTCGGCCTCGCTGAGGCGCGCAACCACCGCGTCGTAGGCCTCGGCTGAAACGAAGGCGACCTTCTTGTCCTGGCACACGCCGATGCAGGGTTGCGGCCCTTCGATTCGTCCGCAGCCGGTGCATTGCCAGGCGGAGATCCGCTCGGCCTGGTCCGCCAGGTCCGCTCCTGCGCTCATCTCGTCGAAGTCCTTGGTTGGAATGGGCCTCGCCGCCGATTCTGGGCCCGAACGGCGTCACGGGCGACCTAGACCGGATCGGCGCGCCGCGCCTTGTCCTCGCGCAAAGGCGCGGGACCGCGCCGCCGCGCGGGCGAACCGGGCAAGGATCGGATCGAACGTGAGGCCAGGATGATGACCCGCAGGTCCGACTTCGACTGGCCGCGGCGGCCGCTCGACGGCGCGCCGCCGCTCAGGGGCTCGACCAGAAGAACGACTTGTGCCGGCCGACGGTGAATCCGTCCCATTGGACATAGGCGGCGTTGGTCGCGGGAGCGCCCGAGGCCCAGTCGAAGCTCTTGCCGCCGGAATTGCCCTGCAATTCGACGTGGGCGAGGAACGGGCCCTCGGCGGTGTCGGTCACCGCGTCGAGGTTGATCTGGCCGCGGGTGAAATAGCCGAAATCGTCGCTGCGCCGCGCCGCCGACGGCGCCGCGCCGGCGGACGCCCAGTTCGCGCCCGACAGGCCGCCGACCGCGATTCCGGCGCTGACGTAGCCGCTGATCCTCAGGCACGTATCGGAGCCGGGGATGACGAAGCCGGCGACCCCGCCCGTCCTGCACACCTTGACGTAGTCGGCCGCGGGCGCGGCGGCCTTGTTGGGCAGATCGGCCGCTTCGACGCCGCCGATCGGCGTGAGGCCGATCGCCGCGCCAAGCAACAGGCTGTGCGCCAGCTTCATGTCCATCGCCTCCAGCGCGCCTTTTGGGCCGGCAAAACTCTCGCCTGACGGCGCAACCTGCCACGCGATTATGGCGACACCTTAGCCGAGCCCGGCGGCGCTTCAAGCGCAGTCTGCGGGGCCGCGTCGGATTCCCGACCGCATGGCGATCAGCCGGCCGGCGAAGCGGCGCGCCGGCGTTTCGTCGCGCCCGTTGGTCGCCGATTGCCCGGTTCGAGCGCCGGCGCCAATCTCGGCCTGCGGGTCCGGCCCTGCGGGCTCGGGAGGGGGAGGCGGACGCGATGCGATTGGCGAAGATGGTCGGATTGGCGGCGCTTGCGGCGTGCTGCGCCGCGAGCGCGTCGGCGCAGGCGCCCGATTATTCGGGCAAGTGGCTGTTCAGCGGACTGGTCCTGTCGGGCAGAATTGCGCTGAGCTTCGCCCAGGTCTGCGACCTGGCGCAAACGGGCTCGCAGTTCGCCGGCCTTTGCCGCGGACCGAACGGCGGTTGTTCGGTCGTCGGCGTCGTCAACGGCGGCGAGGTCGACCTGACTTGTCGGCTGAACAACGCCGCCGACCCGGCGCTGTCGGGCGTCGTGACCTTTCACGGCGTCGTCGCGCCCGACTCGGTCGTCCGGGGAACCTTCGTCCATTCCAAGGCGCCCGGAGCGACGGGCCAGGCGGCGATGATGCGCCTCTAGAGGCGGAGCGCTCGGCGCCGATGTCGCCGCGGCGGAGGCGCCGAGAAAAGGCGAGAAAAGGCGAGAAAGGGGACGCGTCGGCGACGCTCAAAAGAACAAAAAAAGAACTTGCGCATGAGAACAAAGCATGCACATAGTGCGTCACGAGGGGGGGCGTGGGGACGCGTCGCTGTTGTTCCCAAGCGCCGACCGTGACAGAAGGAGCCGAGCCGTGAGCCAGCCGAATCTTCGCGTCGTGGAAGGGCCGATTGTGGACAAGACCAAGGCGCTCGACGCCGCGCTGTCGCAGATTGAACGGGCCTTCGGCAAAGGCTCGATCATGCGCCTGGGCAAGAACGTCAAGGCGCAGGAGGTCGAGACGATCCCGACCGGCTCGCTCGGCCTCGACATCGCGCTGGGCGTCGGCGGCCTGCCGCGCGGCCGCGTGGTCGAGATTTACGGACCGGAATCCTCGGGCAAGACGACCCTCACCCTGCACGTCATCGCCGAGGCGCAGAAGAAGGGCGGCGTCTGCGCCTTCGTCGACGCCGAGCACGCGCTCGATCCGATTTACGCCCGCAAGCTCGGCGTCAATCTCGAGGACCTGCTGATCTCCCAGCCCGACACCGGCGAGCAGGCGCTGGAAATCACCGACACGCTGGTGCGCTCCGGCGCGATCGACGTGCTGGTCATCGATTCGGTGGCGGCGCTGACCCCGCGCGCCGAGATCGAGGGCGAGATGGGCGATTCGCAGCCCGGCCTGCAGGCGCGGCTGATGAGCCAGGCCTTGCGCAAGCTCACCGCCTCGATCTCGCGCTCCAACACCATGGTCATCTTCATCAACCAGATCCGGATGAAGATCGGCGTCATGTACGGTTCGCCTGAGACCACCACCGGCGGCAACGCGCTGAAGTTCTACGCCTCCGTCCGGCTCGACATCCGCCGCATCGGGGCGATCAAGGACCGCGAGGAGGTTGTCGGCAACCAGACCCGGGTCAAGGTGGTCAAGAACAAGGTCGCGCCGCCGTTCAAGCAGGTCGAGTTCGACATCATGTACGGCGAGGGCGTGTCCAAGAGCGGCGAGCTGATCGATCTCGGCGTCAAGGCCGGAGTCGTCGAGAAGTCGGGCGCCTGGTTCTCCTTCGACAGCCAGCGCCTCGGCCAGGGGCGCGAGAACTCCAAGGCCTTTCTCAAGGCCAATCCGGAGATCGCCGACCGCATCGAGAAGGCGATCCGCGAAAACGCCGGCCTGATCGCCGAGCGCATCCTCGACAACGCCGATCCCGTGGAAGCCGAAGCCGACGACGCCTGAGCCGCCCTGTCGGGCGCGCGCGTCCCCCCTCAGAAAGCGCGCCCGACCGCCGCAGGGCGTTCCTCAGCCGTTCCGGCCGGCGAGCGCGCGGCCGCGTCCGAGCGTATCTCGGCGCGGCCGCGTCGCGAACCCTTGACCGGTCGCGGGCGAGACCGCCAACCGACGTCGACGCGATGACGCGGTTGCGCCGACAGGGCGCGTCGTCGATCGCCTGAACGGCGAAGTCCGTTCGCTGCGTTTTGGCGACGATCCGCCCCGCGGGCCGCTGCGCCCTGGCCGAAGGCCCGGACGGGACCCGAGCGAACGGAAAATGCGGCCCGTCAAAAGGGCCTGCGGCGCCCTGTGCCCGCTGGCGAAATGCAACGCTGACCGGCGTTGCCCCACGCCGCCGGATCGTCCGCGGGAAGGGCAGGGTTTGCCTTCGTCGCGCCATGCATTAGAAGGCTTGAGGACTTTTCTCTTCAGCCTCGGGACTTTTGCGTAAGATGAGCGGCGTCAACGAGATCCGATCGAGCTTCCTGCAGTTCTTCGCCAGGAACGGCCACGAGATCGTCGCCTCGAGTTCGCTGGTGCCGCGCAACGATCCGACGTTGATGTTCACCAACGCCGGCATGGTGCAGTTCAAGAACGTGTTCACCGGCGTCGAGCGGCGGCCCTACAACCGCGCCGTCACCGCGCAGAAATGCGTGCGCGCCGGCGGCAAGCACAACGACCTCGACAACGTCGGCTACACTGCGCGCCACCACACCTTCTTCGAGATGCTCGGCAACTTCTCGTTCGGCGACTATTTCAAGCCGCTGGCGATCGAGCTCGCGTGGAACCTGATCACCAAGGAATTCGGGCTGCCGAAGGACCGGCTGTGGGTGACGGTCTACCACGACGACGACGACGCCTTCAGCTTGTGGAAGCGCATCGCCGGTCTGCCGGATTCGCGCATCGTCCGCATCGCCACCAGCGACAATTTCTGGGCGATGGGCGACACCGGTCCGTGCGGCCCGTGCTCGGAGATCTTCTTCGACCACGGCGACAAGATTGCCGGCGGCCCGCCCGGCTCGCCCGACGCCGACGGCGACCGCTACATCGAGATCTGGAATCTCGTCTTCATGCAGTACGAGCAGCTGGCCGGCGGCGAGCGCGTCAACTTGCCGCGCCCGTCGATCGACACCGGCATGGGCCTCGAGCGCGTCGCCGCGGTGCTGCAGGGCAAGCACGACAATTACGACATCGATCTCTTCCAGGCGCTGATCCGCGCCAGCGTCGAGGCCACCGGCGTCGCCGCCGATGGGGAGCACAAGGTTTCGCATCGCGTCGTCGCCGATCATCTGCGCGCCTCCGCCTTCCTCGTCGCCGACGGCGTGCTGCCGTCCAACGAAGGGCGCGGCTACGTGCTGCGCCGGATCATGCGCCGCGCGATGCGCCACGCCCAGTTGCTCGGCGCCAAGGAGCCGCTGCTGTGGCGGCTCGCGCCGGCGCTGACGCGCGAGATGGGCGCGGCCTATCCCGAGCTGACGCGCGCCGAGGCGCTGATCGCCGAGACGTTGAAGCTCGAGGAGACGCGCTTCCGCGCGACGCTGGCGCGCGGCCTGGCGATCCTCGAAGACGAGACGCGCGGGCTCGGCGTCGGCGCCAAGCTCGCTGGCGAAGTCGCATTCAAGCTCTACGACACCTTCGGCTTCCCGCTCGACCTGACCCAGGACGCGCTGCGCGCGCGCGGCATGGGCGTCGACGCCGACGGCTTCGCCGCGGCGATGGAGCGCCAGCGCGCCGAGGCGCGCAAGGCCTGGGCGGGCTCGGGCGAAGCGGCGACCGAGACGGTATGGTTCGCTTTGCGCGAGCGGCTCGGCGCGACCGAGTTCCTCGGCTACGAGACCGAGACCGCCGAGGGCGTGGCGAGCGCGATCGTGCGCGAGGGCGCCGAAGCCGGCTCGCTGGCGCAGGGCGAGCGCGGCTGGCTCGTGCTCAACCAGACGCCGTTCTACGGCGAGTCGGGCGGTCAGGTCGGCGACGTCGGGCGGATGCTTGCGCCCGGTCTGCGGCTCGCCGTGCTCGACACGAAGAAGCGGCTCGGCGACCTGATCGTTCACGAGGTCGAGGTCGAGGAAGGGACGCTGCAGATCGGCGCCGCGCTGGCGCTCAGGGTCGACCATGAAGCGCGTTCGGCCACGCGCGCCAACCATTCGGCGACCCATCTGTTGCACGAGGCGCTGCGCCAGGTATTGGGCGATCACGTCGCGCAAAAGGGTTCGCTCGTCTCGCCCGACCGCCTGCGCTTCGACATCGCCCACCCGAAGCCGATCACCTCGCAGGAACTCGCCGCGGTCGAGGACATCGCCAATCGCGTTGTGCTGGAGAACGCGCCGGTGATCACTCGCCAGATGGGGCTCGACGAAGCGCGCGCGTCCGGCGCCCGCGCCCTGTTCGACGAGAAATACGGCGACGAAGTGCGCGTCGTGTCGATGGGGACGATCGAGGGCGGCGACAACGGGCCGCGGCCCTACTCGGTCGAGCTGTGCGGCGGCACCCATGTCGCGCGCACCGGCGACATCGGTCTCGTCTCGGTCGTCGGCGAAAGCGCAGTCGCCGCCGGCGTGCGCCGCATCGAGGCCAAGACGCGCGACGCGGCGCGCCATCGGCTCAACGAGGAAGCCCGCTCGCTCGCCGAGGTCGCCGGAATGCTGCGCGCGCCGATCGGCGAGGTCGGCGGGCGGCTCGAGGCGCTGATCGACGAGCGCAGGAAGCTCGAGCGCGAGCTCGCCGACGCGCGCCGCAAGCTGGCGATGGGCGGCGGCGCGGGCGGCGGCGAGGAGCCGATACGCGACATCGCAGGCGTGAAATTCTACTCGCGCGTCGTGACCGGCGTCGAGATGAAGGACCTGAAGTCGCTCGCCGACGAGGCCAAGCAGCGCATAGGCTCGGGAAATGTGGCGATCGTGGCAATTGGTTCGGACAACAAAGCGAGCCTCGTCGTCGGAGTGACGCCGGACCTGACCGCGCGCTTCAACGCAGTCGATCTGGTGCGCCTCGGCTCGGCGGCGCTGGGGGGAAAGGGCGGCGGCGGCCGCCCCGACATGGCCCAGGCGGGCGGCCCCGACGGAGACAAGGCGAAAGAAGCGCTTGCGGCAGTGGAAGCGGGAATAAAGGAACGGGCGGGGGTGTGAGGCGCGGCGCCGTCCGCGCGCCCGAACCGTGCTCGCCGTCAAGCCCGCTTCGCTCGGGCGAGCGAAGCGGGCTTGACGGCGAGGGGGCGAGGCGTCCGGCAGCGCGACTGCGGGCCGCTCACACCTTCTCCACTTTCGGATCGTCGGGCGTGGCGAAGCAGGCGAGCTTGGCCGAGCGCGGCGCGACGTCGCGCCAATGGGCGACGTCGAAGTCGAGCACGGCGACGCTGGCGGTGGGAAATTTGGTCGACAGCCGCAGCAAGTCGAACTCCGCGCCGTCGCCGACGAGATGGTTGGCGGCGTCGGCGATGCTGGGGTTGTGGCCGACCAGCATCGCGCAGGCGAATGCGTCGGGCAGTCCGCGCACGATCGCCTCGAGTTCGGGGCGGGTCGCCTCATAGAGACGCGGCTCGCTCCGCGCCTCGACCGGGCGCGGCCAGGCCTCGAGCGCGATCTCGGCGGTCTCCTGCGCGCGCCCCGCGTCGGAATGGACGACCAACTCGGGGATGAGGCCGGAAGCCCCGAGGAAGGCGGCGATGCGCTCCGCGTCGCGGCGGCCGCGGTCGATCAGCAGGCGCCGGTGGTCGTGATGGCCGGTCGAGATGGTCGCCTTGGCGTGACGGAGGAGCAGCAATCGGCGCATCGGGAGTCCTTGTGGCGAAGGCGGGCCTGGCGGCGCGCCGCTAACGGTTCCGCTCGCGGCGGTCGAGGAAGGCCAGCCGCTCGAACAGGTGCACGTCCTGCTCGTTCTTCAGCAGCGCGCCGTAGAGCGGCGGGATCAGCTTGCGCGGATCCTGTTCGCGCAGGGTCTCTGCGGCGACGTCGTCGGAGAGCAGCAGCTTCAGCCAGTCGAGCAGCTCCGAGGTCGACGGTTTCTTCTTCAGCCCGGGCGTCTCGCGCATGGCGAAGAAGGCGGCGAGCGCGTCGCCGAGCAAGCGCGGCTTGATGCCCGGGTAGTGCGCCGCGACGATCGCCCGCATCGTCTCGGAGTCGGGAAAGCGGATGTAGTGGAAGAAGCAGCGGCGCAGAAACGCGTCGGGCAGCTCTTTCTCGTTGTTGGAGGTGATGACGACGATCGGCCGCTGCGCCGCCTTGACCGTCTCGCCGGTTTCGTAGACGTGGAACTCCATGCGGTCGAGCTCGAGCAGCAGGTCGTTGGGGAATTCGATGTCGGCCTTGTCGATCTCGTCGATCAGCAGCACCGGCCGCTGCGGCGCCGCGAACGCCTCCCACAGCCTGCCGCGTCGGATGTAGTTGCGGATGTCGGAGACGCGCGCGTCGCCGAGCTGCGAATCGCGCAGCCGCGCGACCGCGTCGTATTCATAGAGCCCTTGCTGGGCGCGCGTCGTCGACTTGATGTGCCAGGCGAGCAGCGGCGCGCCGATCACGTCGGCGATCTCCTGGGCGAGCAGCGTCTTGCCGGTCCCCGGCTCGCCCTTGATCAGCAGCGGCCGCTCGAGCCGGATCGCCGCATTGACCGCCGTCTTGAGCTCGTCGCTGGCGACATAGGTGGCCGTGCCTTCAAAACGCAT
>Ga0182016_10005578_pt1 | contig 13517 bp, 16 predicted proteins | sample 712S2MmetaG_FD_120491 | JGI IMG/M metagenome (GOLD analysis project Ga0182016, IMG submission 120491) | Permafrost microbial communities from Stordalen Mire, Sweden - 712S2M metaG | ecosystem: Environmental > Terrestrial > Soil > Wetlands > Permafrost | place: Sweden: Stordalen | collected...
CGACTCCATGAAGGAGCCAATGTGGACAGTGGACTTTATGCCGCGTGTGCGGGGTTGCGGGCGCAGAGTCAAGCGCTCGAAGTGGCGGCCCACAATCTGGCCAATCTGAATACATCCGGATTTCGCGCTCAACAAGCGACTTTCCAGTCGCTGGTAGCGGCGGCGCCGGCGGGCACGAATGGGCTGGGCGGCGGTGGAAACGCCGTACTCAGCTCTGCGCTCAACCGGGCAACCAACAATTTTGGCGTGCTCGAAGGGACGCACATGGATCTGACTGCCGGCAATCTGCTGGCAACTGGCAATCCCCTGGATGTGGCAATCGAAGGCAGCGGGTTTTTTGCGGTGCAGACCGCGGGCGGGACACGCTACACGCGCAACGGAAGCTTCCAGGTATCGAGCGCCGGACAACTGGTGACGGAAGCGGGCGATCTGGTGCTGAGCGACCCGGCCCTCAAAGAAAAAGGCGCCATCAACGTTCCGGCGGGAGCCGTCTCCATTGCTTCCGACGGCACGCTCTCGGTGAACGGAGCGGTGGCGGGCACGATTGGGCTGGTGACGTTTGCTTCCAGCACTCCGCTGACTTCCGAGGGTGGGAGTCTGATCTCCGCCCCAGAGGGCAGCGCCACGCTGACGCCGCAACCCGCGCTCAAGCAGGGCGCGCTCGAATCTTCGAATGTGAATTCCATCGCTTCGGTGGTGACCTTGATCGGGGTGCAGCGGCAGGCGGAAATGCTGCAGCGCGCGTTGTCGTTGTTTGACAGCGAATTCGACCGCATTGCCACCAGCGACCTGGCAAGAGTCTGACTTCGCAAAGTCTGGGAGGGAAGAATGTTTCGAGCGCTCTATACCGCCGCTACTGGAATGCAGGCGCAGCAAACCAATCTGGATACGATTGCCAACAACCTGTCGAACTCGAGTACGGCCGGCTTCCAGAGCCGCCGCATGCAGTTCCAGGATTTGATCTATCAGAACATGGTGATGCCGGGCGCGGCGGCCTCGCAGCAAACCACGGTAGCCACCGGCCTACAGATCGGCCTCGGCACGCGTTCGGCGGCGTCGGAAATCCTCCAGTTGCAGGGCGACCTCAGCCAGACGGGCAATCCGCTCGATCTGGCCATCGAAGGGCAGGGATTGTTTCAGGTGCTGTTGCCGACGGGACAGACGGCCTATACCCGCAGCGGCGAATTCCACCAGGACGCGCAAGGAAATGTGGTGACCGCCAACGGGAATCCGCTGCAGCCCGCGGTGGCGGTCCCGGCGGGCGCGACCTCGATTACGATCGCGGCGGATGGAACCGTGTCGGTCACACTCGCCGGGCAGAGCGCCGCGCAGCAGGTGGGCTCGATTCAACTGGCGCTGTTTCCCAATCCCGGCGGCCTCAACAGCGTCGGCCAGAACCTGTATCTGGCGACGACCGCTTCGGGCGATCCGGTGATCGGAACGCCGGGCGGCAGCACGGGCTTGGGACAGATCGAGCAGGGGTATCTGGAGCAGTCGAACGTCAGCGTGGTTGACGAGTTTATCAACATGATCGTCGCGCAGCGCTCGTATGAAGCCAGCTCGCGCGTGGTGCAGGCGGCCGATGAAATGCTCCAGTTAGTCAATAACCTGGGCAAGTAATTTGAGAAACCCTGAGGAAGCAATGGGCCGATTGACTGCACGATCAAACTTCGCCGGTTTCGGATTTGCCCTTGCGCTCGCCGCGAGTTCGCTTCTTTGTGCCAGGCTTGCGGCGGACGAGTTGCGTACAGCGTTGGACACGCGCACAACCCCGACCATGCGGCAGGAGGTGTGGCAGGCGGTGGCGGCGGAACTGCGCGCGCGCGGGCTTTCGGAACCACAGCTGCCCCTGATCGAGGATCTCGATCTGCCGCCCGCTCTCCCGGCCGTGGCCGGGCGGAAGTTGCGGGTTTCGTCGGCCTGCTGGGACGCGGTTCCCGAACGTACCCAGTTTCGCCTGGAATGCGCCGAACCCGGCGAGTGTCTGCCGTTCCTGGTCTATCTTCGTGACGCCCATGTCCATAGCGATAACGCACATGACGATGACGCGCAGGGCGAGCGCGCGAACGAAGGAAATCGCGACACGGCTGCGTGGGCCGCTTCGTGCCGGCTGGAATCGCGGTCGCGGCCTGTGCTGGGGGCTCCGCCGCAGCCGCTCCGGAAACCGACGGTGCGCGCCGGCGACCGCGCGACCGCGGTGTTCGCCTCCGACCGCGTGCGCATCGCCGCCAGCGTGACTTGTCTGGAGCGTGGCCGCGAGGGCGAAGTCATTCGGGTGCGCGGTGAGGATGGGCAAGTTTTTCGCGCGCGCATCTCCGGCCCAGCTCGGCTGGAAGCGGTGCCGCAGTGATTGGCGGTTGGGAAGCAAGGGTAGAGACGGGGCCAAGCCCCGTCCCCGCAAGAGAGAGACAAGAGAGAGAAGGAGAGCGCCAGTGAAGACGGTACTGTGTTGTCTGCTCGTGCTGACGGCCGGGTGGCTGCACGCGTCGAAGCGGGATGCGAAAGACGACAGTTTGGCCAAGTACCTCGCGCGCGTCCAACTGACACAGCCTGCCGCGCCCGCGCTTTCGCCAGGCAGCGTCTGGGTCGATTCCGGGAAGATGGCCGCGCTCAGCGCCGATTACAAAGCCCTGGCGGTCGGGGACACGATCGAGATCGTGGTAGTGCAGGGATTGACTTCGTCGAACGCCAATTCGGTGAGCACGGCGCGGACGTTGAACACCAGCAGCGGCATTAGTTCACTGCCCGGCAGGATCAATGTCGGAGGGGTCAAGAACCTGCTTGGACTGAACTCGTCCGAGACGCTGGCGGGCAAAGGCGCGGCTTCCACGGCTACGAGCGTGACCACCAACCTGTCGGGCCGCGTGGTCGCGGTTCTCACGGGCGGCAACCTGGTGGTCGAGGCCCGGCGCACGATCAACATGAACAACGAGAAGCAGACCATCTTCTTGCGCGGAGTGGTGCGCCGGGGCGATATCGGGCCGAACAATACGGTGGCTTCCGACAGCGTCGGCGATCTGGAACTGGAGATCAAGGGCAAAGGCGTGATCTCGGACGGGGTACGGCAGCCGAACCGGGTGATCCGTACCATTCTGCACCTGCTGGATTTTTAGGCAATCGATTCTTAGGAGATCGATTTAGGAGATCTATGAAAGCCGTTTGGGCCGCCGGTTTCCTCGGGTTCGCGCTTTCCGGAGCGGTTGTTTTCCTTCCGAGCGCTGCCTTGGCCAACGAACCGGCGGCGGTCAAAATCCGCGATCTGACGAGCGTCGAAGGGGTGCGGGAAAACTCCCTGATCGGCTACGGCATGGTGGTGGGGCTCACCCAAACCGGAGACAGCCAGCAGACCGTATTCACGACTCAGACCCTGGCCAACATCATGCAGCGCATGGGCGCGCAGATTCCGCCGGCGACGGCGATCGTCAAGAATGTGGCGGCGGTGTTTGTGACCGCCAGCCTGCCGGCGTTCGCGCGGCCCGGCACCTTAGTAGACGTGACCGTTTCTTCGATCGGCGATGCCAAGAGCCTGGAAGGCGGCGTGCTGCTGCTGACTCCGCTGTATGGCGCGGACGGGCAGGTCTATGCCGCCGCGCAAGGCGCGATCGCTGTCGGCGGCTTTGCGGCGGGCGGCGCAGGGGCGACGAAGCAGATGAATCACCCGACGACGGGAAGAGTTCCGGCGGGAGGCCGCGTGGAGCGCAGTCTAGCGTTCGATTTCAACCGCCTGTCTCCGGTGTCGCTGCTGTTGCGCGAGTCGGATTTTTCGACGGCGGGCGCAATCTCCGAGGCCATCAACCGGGAATTCGGACATGCGGTGTCGAGCGCCCGAGACGGCGGGCGAGTGGAGGTCGACCCGGAGGCTACCGGCGTGGCCAATCTGACAGCAGTGCTGGCGCGCATCGAGAATTTGACCGTTCCCGTGCACCGGCGCGCCCGCGTTGTAATCAGCGAACGTACGGGAACCATCGTGATGGGCAAGGACGTCCGTCTGGGAGCCGTGTCGATTCTGCACGGCGGATTCTCGGTACAGATCCAGACCGAGTTTTCGGTGTCGCAGCCCGCGCCGCTCTCGGCGGGGAAGACCGAGATCGTGAGCAACACGGAAGTGCAGGCCAAGGATAGTCCAGCCAAGCGCCTGGAAATCGGCGAAGGCGCCTCGATCGACGAGTTGGTCGGTGGATTGCATAACATGGGTGCGACGGCGCGCGACGTGATCTCGATTCTGCAAGCGATCAAAGCGGCGGGAGCGCTCGATGCCGATTTAGAGGTGATCTGATGTAGTCGTTCGTCGTTCGCGGTTCGCGGTTCGCTCTAGATGTCAATGGTTTTGCCAACGACGAACGACTAGCGACCAACGACTAACGGAGACAATTTCTATGAACATTACGCTCCCTTCAACGTCCGCCCCCCTGAACACGTCCAGCCCTCCGGACGCGAAAGCGGTTGCCAAAAATATCGCGAAAAATGAAAAGGCCGCGCGCGACTTTGAAGCCCTGCTGCTCACCCCGGTGCTGGACGCGCTGCAGAAGACGTTCGCGGGCGACGAGGATGGGAAAACTCCAGGGGCGAGCGACTATCGCCAAATGGGCAGCCAGGCGCTGGCGCAGGCCATCGCTGCCCGGGGAGGCATTGGCATTGCGCAGGTTATTTTGCGCCATTTGGCGCCACCAAAGGTATCGGGTGGAGGCTGAACGGCGGTTTTACGGCGAGCGCTAAAGTTTTTCGAAACTCTGCCGATCTTAGATTTGAGTCGCGATGCGTCTCGGACGAGCTCCCCGCCGGCATTAAGATTCGCTAAGAATCTGCCGATAGAGGAGATAGGGATGGGAGAGTTTTATGAGAATCGATCAGGCAACGTTGGGAGTGCAACCACCGGAGAATAGCAAGACAGGCCGCGCCGTGCCGACCGGGGCGGCGGGAATCGCCGCCGGCAGCGTCTCGGGCAGCGCTTCGGGTACGGACCAAACCCAATTCTCGTTCGATCCGGCGCGGGTCGAGGCGCTCACCACGCAGGCGCTGGCCCAGCCGGAAATTCGCGGGGCGCGTGTCCAGGCGCTGCAGCAGGCGATCGGCAACGGGGAATACTCGGTTTCTCCACGCCAGGTTGCCGATGCGCTGGCTGGCGACTTGGCCGGGTAATGGGGCGGTGAATCATGGATCCGTTGATCACCGACGGGGTCGATCCGGCGCTGGTGCGCGTGTTCGAGAAGCGCGGCCATGATCGCGACCCGGGGCTCCGGCGGCGGCGCCCGGCGCCGCCTGAGAAAACCGCCGGCGAGGAAGAAACGCAGCCGGAGCCGGAACTGGAAAATCCGAAGCACGCGCTGGACGATCTGGCTTGAGGGCGCGGCGCGGGCCGCTGGGGAAATTGGATGGGACCATTCGGCCGGCATGAAGGGCGGCACGAAGGGCGTCACGCTATGGACGACATTGATACCACGCTTCCCGAACTCAGCCAGTTGGTCGAGCGCCGGTTGGCGCTGGTGCGCCGCCTGGCCGGGAGTTTGGAATCGAGCACCCCGGCGTTGACCACGAACGACGCCGAAGCGATCGCGCGCGGGGCGGCGCATCAGGCTGAACTCTGCCGGCAATGGAGCCGTCTGGAAGACGAACTTCGCCGTGCGTCCGCGCGGCATCGCGCCCTGCCGCCGGCGGAAGGTTCGCGCGGTTCGCCGGAAGCGGCGCACGCGGCGCGGTTGCAAGCGGAGTGGGAGACGCTTGGAGCGCGCATCCGTTATCTCACCCGCGTGCACTGCTCGCTGTTGCGGTACTGGCAGCGCAGCTTGGCCGTGCTGGCTCGAGTGGTGGACAGTTGCGCGCCCACCTACACCGCCGATGCCGGCTTGCTCGCCAGAGAAGTCCGGTGCCGGACTGGAGAGAAATCATGTCGGGTTTGAACGCATCGCTTATGATCGCGCTGAGCGCGCTTGCGGTCAGCCAGCAGGAGATGGAGACCACCTCCAACAACGTAGCCAATGCGAACACTCCGGGATACACCCGGGAAGTGTCCGTGGTAGCGGCGGGCGATCCGGTCGAGATCGGGTCGCTCAGCGTGGGCACGGGCGTGGTCCTGGATAAAATCGAGAGCTTGCGCGACTCCATGCTCCAGATCCAAATCAATCAGGCCACGCAGCAGAATAGCTCGCTCAACGCCTCGCTCCAGCAACTGAAGCAGATTCAGACCCAGTTCGCCAGCTCGACTTCGGGTATTGGCGCCGACATCAGTAATTTCTTTAACAGCCTGCAGCAGCTTTCTCCCAATCCCTCGGACCTGACGTTGCGGCAAGGCGTGCTCACCGCGGCCGACACCCTGGCCACCGATTTCAATACGGCGGCCCAGAACCTTCAGACGCAGCGCGCGAACGTCGACCAAAACGTCGTGCAGACGGTCACCGAGGTCAACAGCCTGACGTCGCAGATTGCCAGTGTCGATCAGCAGATCAGCAATTTGCAGAGCATCAACCAGGCTCCCGGCGCGCTGGTGGACCAGCAGAACAATCTGATCCAGCAACTCTCCGCGCTGGTCGATGTACAGGTGATCCCCACCGGTCAAGGGATTACGGTGGCGACTGCGAACGGGACGACGCTGGTCTCCGGGTCGCAGAGCACCGCCCTCACCACTCAGGTCGGCAGCAATGGGATGCACGACATCATGGCGGGGGCCCAGGACATCACCAGTTCCTTGACTGGCGGGAGTCTGGCCGGTTTGATCCAGATTCGCGATCAGGAAATTTCGAGCATTGGGACAAGCCTCGATCAGCTGGCCTCGGGTCTGGCTACCGCTCTCAATACGGCCAATGCGCAAGGCTACGATCTCAATGGCAACCAGGGCGGCAACATCTTTGCGCCTCCGCCAGCGGGCGGCGTGGGCGCGGCGGCGGCGATGACGGTCACCATGACCGACCCGGCGCTGGTTGCCGCCAGCTCCGACGGCACGTCGGGCAGCAACGGAAATCTGGCCAACCTCTCAGCCGTCGCCAATCAGGCCGTGGCCAACGGGCAGACGCCGATCGACGCTTATTCCACGCTGGTGGGCCAAATCGGAAACACCACGTCGAACACTTCCGCCGACGCCGATGCCTCGAACGCCATCCTGCAACAGCTGCAAGATCAGAATGGAAGCGTCTCCGGCGTATCGATCGACGAAGAAGCGTCGAATCTCATTCAATATCAGACGGCGTATCAGGCGGCGGCGCGCGTCGTCACGACGGTGAACCTCCTCATGCTGGATGCCGTCAATCTGGGCGTGGATCAGGGAGAACAGTAGCGGCTGACGAATACCTTCTTTTGAGGGAAACACCATGCGCGTCAATCCGAATCCCATGCCCGACCTGATGGCGGCGCTCAACCAGACAGAACTGGAAGAGCAGGAAGCATCGCTCCAGCTGTCGACCGGCCTCAGCGTGAACGAGCCTTCCGACAATCCGACGGCCGCGGCCTTGTTGGTCGAGAACAACGATCAGGCTACGTTTACCGCCGGCTATCTACAGAGCATCAGCGCGGTGCAGGGCCAGCTTTCGACCGCCAACTCGACGTTCAGCTCCATGCAAACCGCGTTGCAACAGGCCCTCAGCCTCGGCGTCGAGGCCGGTGGAGGCACGCTTTCGAGCAGCGACCTGGCGGCCATCGTCAATCAACTGCAAGGCATTCAAAGCCAGCTTGTGTCGATGGCCAACACGTCGTATCAGGGCCATTACCTATTCGCCGGCACGGCTACGAGTACCCCGCCGTACGTCGCTGACAGCACCTCGCCTTCCGGCGTTGACTATGTGGGCAACAATGATGTCAATCGGGTGTCGATTGGCACCGGATACGCGATCGCCGTGAACATGCCCGGGTCGCAGCTGTTTTCCGCTTCCGGCAACGACGTTTTTCTCGCCGTCAACAACCTCATCCAGGCGGTGCAGTCCAATACCGGCATCGAGTCCGCCGTCACGGCACTCGGTTCAGCCACGAATTATCTTTCGGCACAGGGCGTGTTCTATGGCAACGCCTTGAGTCAGGCGACATCGCAAACCAATTACCTCAATGCGGCGAAGCTACAGTTGAGCCAGCAGCAAACCGCTCTTGGCGGCGCCAATCTGGCGGTGGCCGCAACCAATCTCTCCCAGGCCCAGACCGATAACCAGGCCGCGCTGGCCGCCATCAGCAAAATGTCGCAGGACAATCTCTTTGATTACCTGACGTAGCAGGCTGCGGAAAATGTGTTCTTCCAACGCAGCTTTCCCCCAGCGGCTGGAAGCCGCTGTTGATTTCGAGGCAGTTACGGCACGAGTGGAACTCGTGCCCTTCCCAAAACCGGCGCGAGGCGGAGTTTTTCCGCAGCCTGCTAGAGAGGAGCACATTGCGTCGTTAGGCCTTTGCATTCCATCGACGATGGAGGGAGGAATTCTTCACCGCGTCTTTTGGTTGGATTCGGCCCAGGCTGCCGCTGCGGCGACGTGGGCGCGTGCGCGTTCCAGCCGCGCCTTCTCCGCCAGCAGGCGCACATGCAGGCCGGGAAGAAAACGCTGCAGCTTTTCCAGATTGCCGCGGAAGGCGAGCTTTTCCGCTTCCAGCGCCCCGAGTGTCTCCGCGCCTTGGGCTGATGGCGGCAGCCGGCGCAAGCATTCGGCAGCCCGCAAGAGCTGGGAGAGGATCTCGGAGAAGTCGTGCGGCTGAATGTTGGAACAATGGGTCCGCTCCGGGCGCAGACGAATCAGCGCGGAGCGCAGGAAGTCGTTCACGTGACGGAGGGTTTCGAGCGCGTCCGCGGGCATCAGCCCTTCCAGTCCATATGCGCGACGGCGGAGGCGTCGCCGGCGCCCAAGGCGGAAGGCGCAGGGCCGGCGGTCGCGGCCGCTTCGGGCATTCTCTCGCTGCGTTCGACCTCGATCCAGGCGGCGCGCACTGCCAGCAAGTCCGTGATCTGCTGCGCGATCCCCCGTTTTGAAGGACGGAACTGGACCGCCAGCAGGCGCCCGCGCAGAACGTCATAGAAACGATTGAGATTCTCCGCCACTTCGCCTCCCTTTTCAAAATCCAGGGACGACTGCAGGTGCCCGACGACCAGAAGCGCGTGCTTGATGCAATTGCTGCGCCGTTCAATGTCGTTTTGCTCGATGGCAATGGCGGCCTGCCGCAGATCTTCGATTGTCTGTTCGTAGAGCCGAATCGTCAGTTCCACCGGGCTCGCCCCCCGGACGGTTGCTTCCCGATAGGAATGTTGGATGGTCATGACTGTCTGCCTCTGGCTAGCTGCTGGCGCTGGTTCCGGAAGTCGGGGTTGTGTTCGTGTTGGCGGTGGAAGTGGTGGTTGACGAACCGGACGTGAGCGACCCCAGCGCCGCGTTCACCTCTTGCAGCATGAATGGGTACTCTTCGAGATTTGCGTTGACCTGGCTGAATTCCTGATCCAACGCCGTCTGCTGGCTGGCCAAGTTCGCCTGAAAGTCGCTGATCTCGCTCGCAAGGGCGGATTGTTGGGTCTGGTTCTGGGCGAGGTCGAGATTGAGAATGCCCGTCGTCGGGTCGGTCAGATTGGTGAGGTCGGTGTTGAGATTGTTGGCGAATCCGGTTGAGTTGGCGTTCTGGAAGAAGTTCTGCACCGCCGCGGGATTGGAGCTGAGCGCGCTGCTGAGGGTGGAGCTGTTGAGGCTCAGAGTGCCGTCGTTGTTCATGGTGATGCCGAGCGCCGCCAGGTTGTTGATGCCGCTGCTCGTGGAAAGCGAATCGCTCGTTGTGTAGGTGGCATCGTTCAGCAGGCTGGATTGCAGCGCTCGCAAGGCGGAATCGGACCCGAGCGGCCCTTCCTGGTTGGTGGCGGAATTGGCGGTGAACTGGGTGTTGAGGTCGCCGATCACGGTATTGTAAGCGGAAACGAAATTGCCGATTTCATTGGTGATGTCGGTGGTATCGGCGCCGACCGACACCTGTACGGGAGTACCCGGATCGCCCGTGACCAGATTCAAGGTCACGTCTGGGATGGCGCCAGTCACGGTGTTGGTAGTGCTGGCATAGGGAATTCCATTCACGGTGATTTCGGCGTTGGTTCCTCCCACCGGAGGCTCAAAGGTCGTGGTCGTGGTGTTGCTGGCGACGGCCAGCGCCCCGGCGCTGCCACTTGCCTGGCTATAGATGGCGAGGCGCGCCCCGTTGGCATCCGTCACGACGCTGGCGGTGATGCCCCAGTTGTTGGCCGTGCTCTGCGCATTGATGGAGGTGGCGAGGGTGGTAAGGGTGTCATTGCTGCCGGCGGTGATGGCGATGTTGGCGGTCGTGCCGCCCGTCCCTCCGATTTGCAGCTGGAGATTCCCGGTGGACTGGCCCGCAGGAAGAATTGATGTGTTCGCGTTCGCGACTTCGTCGGTGTAGAGCGTTCCGGTCGACGCCAGGCTGTTCACCACTACGGTGTAGTTGCCCGCGGTGGCCCCATTTTGCGCTGTAGCACCGACGATCAACGCTTCTGACGAGGTGGCCGACATCTCCGACATTACGCCGACGGGGTTCGAAAGGGCGTTCGCCGCAGCCGCCAAATTGGACAGATCGGTATTGATGCTGGTCAGGTCGTTCGATTGCGTTTGCAGAGTGGCCTGATCCGCCTGCCAGGCGGTCAATTGCCCGCTCTCGGCCGACTGGATCTCGGACACCACCGACTGCACGTTGATGCCGTTACCATTCAAGAGACTGGCGGCGTTAAAGCTAATTCCCATGATGTTTCTCTCCTTCGGTTCCTGTGGCTGCCGTGCCTCGCGGTATTGCGGGCTGCTGGAATTCCTGGGCGATTCCGTGCTCCACGCCAAGTTCCTGGTTGCTCGGCACTTGCAGGACGACGTCCCCGGCCTTGTCCAGATGCCGAATGATTACCTGGCCCTTATCCTCAGGATCTTGGTGCACTTCGACTACATCCTGAGGCAATTCGTAGGTTGGGGAGACACTTTTCACAATGGAATCTTCCTGTTTTGGCAGGCTTGCCGAAACGGGTTGGGACGCTGGTTCTGGGGCGCGTGACTGGGGACGCGGTTCCGTGCCGGAGCCCCCACTCTTGGTGGCCGATGGACTCTGGGTTGGCGGAAAAACTTCGATTGGACCGATGCTCATGGCCCCACCCCGGAACAGCACAAGGGAGGCGGATGGTTGGCCGCCTCCCAGGTGTCGTAACTTCTTACGTTATTGCAGCAGCTTCAGAACAAGTTGCTGCTGCTGGTTCGCCTGGGACAGAGCGGAGATGCCGGTCTGCTCCAGAATGGAGTACTGGGAAAGGTTGGCCACCGCCGAGGGAATGTCGGCTGCGGTCACGTTGTTTTCCGCCGAAGTCAGGTTTTGCACCTGGTCGGTGATGACGTTGCTGGCGGCCTGGAGTTGTTCGACGTTGGCACCGAGAGCGCCACGAGTGGAGGCCACGGATGCAATCGCCGCGCTGATGGTGGTCAGTGCGGCCTGTGCGTCCGCTTCGGTTGACAAGTCGCCGCCGGCTGCGCCGCCGCTGAACGTGGCGCCGGTATTGAAGGCAATCTTTCCGGTGCCGGTGGTGGTGGAAGCAACGGAGTTGCCGGCGACGCCGCTTACGGTCGAGGTCAGCTCGATGCTGTTGGAGGCGGAATTAAACACTGCGGTAGCGCTGCCGTTGGCGCCCGTGCCGGTGGCATAGGCAGTACCGGCGCCGGACCCGCCATTGATCGCTGCCGCCAGATTCGCCAGGGTGGCCGCAGCATTAGCGCCGATCGCGACGTTACCGACCGCCGCGTTCACATTGGCGGCGGCAACGAACGTGTAGGTTGTGGTGCCCACGGTGACAGTGTCGGCAGCCGTCGCGTTGCCGGTGGAACCGAGCGTGGCCGTCGCGGTCCCGGCCAATCCCAGGCCCGCCGTGGTGAGCACGCCGGTGTTTGCGCTGATGGTAGTGCTGCCGGAGGTGCTGCCATCGCTCAGGAAGATGTTAATGGGATTCGCGGAGAAAACGGCCGCGCCATTGTAGTTTGTATTGGCGCCGATGCTGTTAATTTCCGTTTTGATGGCGGTAAATTCGCCATTCAGCGCGGTGCTTTGCGCGGGAGACAGGCCGCCGTTCGAGGCTTCCGTCGCCAGCGTAACGGCACGGTCGAGCAGCGTGGTGACCTGGGACAGCGCGCCGTCTGCAACCTGCAATTCGCCGACGCCGTCGGTGGCATTGCTCGACGATTGCGTCAGCGCCGCGACGTTGGCCTGCAAACCGTTGGAGATGGCCAGACCGGCCGGGTCGTCAGCGCCGGTGTTGATGCGCGAACCCGACGACAGCTGAGCCAGAGTTGAATTGAGGTTGCTGCTGGTGATATTCAGCTGGTTTTCCGCAGCCAACGCAGCGATGTTGTTCAAGATGGTAAGTGACATTATTTGCTCCCCTTTGGTTCCGATTTTGGGATCCGTCCCCGAAACCTTCCCGGAGCTCGTTCCGTTTGTCCTGTGGAACCCAATTGCGATTCACTATCCATCATCGGCTGCCTGCTGCCCGGCTTGATTTCCACACGTAACATCAGTCATGGGTCCTCGGTAACCTGCCTGGTTTTCCGGTCTTCTCTCTGCGCTTGATGTTTCCGCCGATCTTATGGAGGAAGCCTTCTTCCGGCGGCGTGTTTCCGTCAGCGGTCGAAACGTCAGGAGCCAAACATGATTCCACTCACCCGCCTCAACAATCACCCGCTGGTGGTCAATTCAGACCTGATCAAATTTGTTGAGCAGGCGCCCGATACCGTGATCACGCTGCTTAATGGCGAAAAGATCGTGGTTCGAGAGACCGCCCAGGACGTTCTCGAACGCGTCGTTCGATTCCGCCGCGCAGTCTTGCAAGGGACCATGCAGCGTCCGGAAGACAAGTCCGCTTGTCCGTCCGACTTGAGCGGCAGCGGCTACCCGGCTGGTGAGAAATAGGAGCCCTCGTGGATACGGCAACCCTGGTCGGGCTGGTGCTCGCGATCGGTGGCATCTTTCTCGGATTGATGCTCGAGGGGGGAAATCTCGGCCAGGTGCTGCAGCCGACGGCGGCCATGATTGTGTTTGGCGGTACGCTCGGCGCCGTCCTGATTCAGTATCCAATGGCGGTCGCGCTGGGTGCGTTCCGCCGGCTGGCGCAGGTATTCGTCGAGCCCACGGAGAATGCGCGATCGACGGTCCAACTCCTGGTCAAGTATGCGAACCTGGCGCGACGCGAGGGCATCATCTCACTTGACAAAGAACTTCCCACCATTCACGAACCATTCCTGCGCCGCGCCTTAATGCTGGCAGTGGATGGAACCGACCCGGAAGAGCTTCGCAAAATCATGGAGCTGGAACTGCTTAACAAGGAAGAACAGGAAGAAAAAATTCCCCAGCTTTTCGAATCCGCCGGCGGGTTTTCTCCGACCATCGGCATCATCGGGGCGGTTCTCGGTTTGATCCAGGTCATGCAGCACCTGGACAAAATCGATGAAGTCGGAAAAGGCATTGCCGTCGCCTTTGTCGCGACACTGTACGGGGTGGGCGCCGCCAACCTCGTCTTGCTTCCGGCCGCTGGAAAATTAAGA
>Ga0182016_10005580_pt1 | contig 13512 bp, 11 predicted proteins | sample 712S2MmetaG_FD_120491 | JGI IMG/M metagenome (GOLD analysis project Ga0182016, IMG submission 120491) | Permafrost microbial communities from Stordalen Mire, Sweden - 712S2M metaG | ecosystem: Environmental > Terrestrial > Soil > Wetlands > Permafrost | place: Sweden: Stordalen | collected...
CTGGTCGGGTGCGGCAAACCGGGAAGCTGGAACGCAACGGCCGGGACCGGCAGGCAGCGTTCCCGCAGCAGCTTCGCCCCGGCCGGCGATATCGCGTACGACACGATGCCGAACGCTCGGAGCAGGCGATAGGCCACCGGGCGGAGCTTGAGATGGCGAAACTTGTCGAGGTTCGCGCGCAACGCGTCCTGATCGAAACTCGCGACGCAGGTCGCGATGCCGGGCAGCGGACCGAACGCCAGGTGGTCGTCGAAATTGAAGCCCCACAGGCAGATGTGCCAATCAGAGGGCAGGGTGCCCAGCACGGCGGGCGCCGTTTCCATGAACTGGCCGTTCACCACGGCGTCGTCCTCGAACACCGTCATGGGGCGCTGGGCGGCGAGCACCTGGTCCCAGAACGCCAGGTGCGACAGCGTGTTGCCGAGCGCACCGTTGGTGTAGGGCAGATTGGGCGCGATGATGCCGCTGGTTTCCAGCGCCGCGCGGTCCGCCGCGGCGCCATCCACGGCTTGCAGCAGGTCGGCCCGGATGTTGCGGTTGACCGCGCGAAATCGGGCCAGCCGCTCGGGCGTCCGCTGGAGGCTGATGACCCGCGCCTGAAGCCTCACAGCCGTGACCGTATGGTTGCCGGGGCCGCCGAGGCCCGGCGGTTCGCAGGGTCGGCGGCCGGGTGACCGGCTGCCGCATCTTGCATCATGTCGGCGAAGGAGGGATCGGCGAAACCGAGGGCCATGCGACGATCGTTTCCTTGCGTGTCGCCGAAACATAATGGCAGACGCTGATCGTTGCCACGTCGATCTCGCACGGCCCATCGCCCGGACGTTCCATGGTGTGCCGATGCATTTGCACCGTGAGTGGAAAACCCAGCCAACCCCTGTCATTGCGAGGCGCTCGCGCCGAAGCAATCCCCTGCCTGACGAGCGTACCTCGGCTCGTCAGGCAGGAGATTGCTTCGGCGCCAGGCGCCTCGCAATGACAGGGTGGTTCCGGCGACTCCACTCACGGTGAAAATGCCCTGGCCGTCGTTTCCTTCAGCTTGGTGAGAACCATCCGGCCTTGCGGCGGCACCGGTCGGCCGACGGACGTGCGTTCGGCGCTGGGCGCTTTGCCGGCTTGCTCCGCCGCGTCATCAACTGCGGCAGGGCATTGCTCATCGCCGCGCGGCTGCGCGCCCATCCGCGACAGGGACGCTGGCGCTACTCTCCGGACAGCTCCTTGCGCCGCCGGTCCAGCTCCTCGCTGTACCGCCGCAGCGCGTATTGCTCGGTCAGCAGCCCGATGACCTGCCGCGTCTCCGGGCCGTCCACCACCGCCAGCGCGTCGCTCTCGCCGTTCTCGAACATCGCCACTGCTTCCTTGATCGTCATCTGCGGCAGCAGCATGGTGTCGGTGTAGTGCAGGATATCGGCCACCTTGTGGTCGTCCTCGGCGTCCGCGTGCGCTTCCGGCGGGAAAACGATGCCGGCGTAGCGGTCCGCATCGTCCAGCACGACGACCCGTTGTGTCGCGCCCAGGGGGAAGTCGCGCTTGAACGCGGTCAGCGGGGTGCCTGCGCGCACCGTGCGGACTTCGCGGCGCATCATCCGGCCGACCGTCAGATTGCGCATCCAGCCGATATCCACCGCGCTGCGGATGACCTCGCCACGCAGATGGAAGCGCCAGGTGGCGAAGGAGTAGCCGAAGGTGCGCCGCACCGTCAGCGAGGACACCACGCAGGCGGCCAGCACGGCGATGGTCAGCGGCAGGCTGCCGGTGCTTTCCAGCGTCAGGAACCCCATGGTCAGCGGCCCGCCGATGACGGCCACCGCCAGCCCGCTCATGCCCACCAGCGCGCAGATCACCGGCGACACGGCGTGCACGGTGCTGACCGCCGCCAGCACGCCGGCGAAGCATTTGCCCAGCACCGCCCCGAGGAACAGCGACGCGAAGAACAGGCCGCCGCGGAATCCCGATCCGATCGAAATGGCCGAGGCGGCGGATTTCAGCACGACCAGCAGCCCGACATGGGTCAGCGAGTAGGGCGCCCCGATGACGATCCCGAGGTCGCCATGGCCGGACGACAGCACCGCCGGCGTCACCAGGCCCAGCGTGCCCACCGCCAGGCCGCCGATCGCCGGCCGCAGCCAGGTCGGCACGTGGCTGCGGCGGAACAGTTCCTCGGTCAGCGTGACGCCGCGCATGATGGCGACGCCGACCAGCGCACAGACCATGCCCAGCGCCAGGATCGGGATGTAGTCCAGCGGATCGACCTCGCTGGGCACCTGCACCGACAGCTCGAAGATGCCGCCGCCCAGCGCGTGCACAACGGACACCGCGACGATGGAGGACACCGCGACGGGGGCGAAGGTGGCGAGCGAATAGGTGCCGATCACCAGTTCGAACCCATAGAACGCGCCGGTCAGCGGGGCGTTGAACGCGCCGGCGATCGCCCCTGCGGCGCCACAACCGACCAGCAGGCGCAGATCGTTGCGGCGGACCCGGAACATTCGCCCCAGCCGCGAGGCAATCGCCGACCCGATCTGGGTGTAGCCGGCTTCCAGGCCGATGGATGCGCCGACCCCGTTCGATATGATCGTCTGCACCATGACGATCACGCTGTCGCTCAGCGACATGCGCCCGCCGTACAGCGCGTTGGCTTCGATCGGGTCCACCGCACGGCGTTGTCGCCACATGGCAACGAGCAAGCCCAGCAATCCCAAAGCGAGGCCGCCGAAGCAGGGCACCAGGACGGTGCGGAACGGGTTCAGCTCGACCATCGCGCTGAGCCGCTCGTTATGACCGATGCCGAACAGGACCTGATGGAAGAATTGGGTGGTCTCGGTCATCGACCAATCGAGCAACCCGGCGCCGCAGCCGACGACGGCAGACAACGCGACCAGCCAGACCTCGTCGGCGCGCACCAATGCGCGCAAGGTCTGCGGCGCATGCAGCACCGCCTCGCCGAGCGGGCGGCGATGGCGCTGCACGGCGGCGCGGCTGGCAGCCCTTGTGGCGGACGCATCTTTCCCGGCGAGCGGGCCGGTGGAACGGCCCGCGAGGGTTGAATCGCCAGGGAGAGTCGACATCAGCGACGTCCAGGGGAGCGGGGGAAAAAGCGGCCCCCTTTTTGGAGCGCCGCGCCGCAGCATTCAACCGCCCTGTGGCCGATTTGGCCTGACCTGTGATAAAAAAGTCGTTGGCGGCGCGGAAAATTACAGTACCGCTTCAGGCTGCGAGACCGCGTTCGGTGCGGGTCGATGCCAAGTCGTCCTCGATGAAGGCGCGGATCACCTCGGCGAGCGGTTCGTGCGGGCTGAAACCGAGGGTGCGGGCGCGCAGCGGCTCGAATTCCGGCGGCCAGGTGCCGACGATGGCGGCGATGGCTTTGTCCTCGACGCGGCGCACCAGGGCGCTGGCGCCGGGCTGCACGGAGTCCAGCGCCTGGAGCAGATGGGCGATGGTGGTGCTGATGCCGGGCGGGTTGATGCTGCGGTCGAGGCCGAGCGCGCTGGTGTCCATGGCGGCGGCGTGCAGCAGCCAGTCCACGGCGCGGCGCGGGCTGGCGACCCAGGCGGCGAAATCGTCCGGCACCGGCAGATCCGCCGGCAGCCCGAGCAACGGTTCCCGCACGATGGCGGAGAGGAAGGAGGAGGCGGCGCGGTTGGGGCGGCCGGGTCGCACGATGATGGTCGGCAGCCGCAGCGAGACGGCGTCGAGGAAGCCGCGGCGGGAGGCGTCGGCCAGGATCAGTTCGGCGGCGGCCTTCTGCGCACCGTAGCTGTTGCCGGGGATCTGGCGGGCATCGTCGGCCAGCACGGAGTCCTGGGTGCCGCTGAAGCTGGCGACCGAGCTGGTGAACACGACGCGGGGCGGCTTGCCCCCGGTGTCGGCGAGACGGCGGCAAGCGTCCACCACAGCGTCGGTGCCGCGGAGGTTGACGCGGCGGCCAAGGTCGTAGTCGGCCTCGGCTTGCGCGCTGACCACGGCGGCGAGGTGGAACACCACGTCGGTGCCGGGCGGGATGGCCTCGGACGGGAGATCGACGATGTCGCCGGCGAGGGCGGTGACCGGGAAGCGGGCGCCCGTCGGCTTGGGCGGTGCGGCGAGGTCGAACAGGGTCAGGCCGGTGACCTTGTGGCCGCCGAGTTCACCGTCGGCGGCCAGGCGCGCGGCGAGCTTGCGGCCGAGGAAGCCGCCGCCGCCGAGGATGGTGATCAGCATGGTTGGTGTCCTCCATGTGCGTGCCGGGTATGGATCATGGCCATGCGCAGCGCCATAGGCGGGACGGCAGGTCGCGTGCTGCACACGAGTCTTGCCTCGGGGCTACACCGGAATCTCCCGGGCCTTGCCGGCTTGTGGCGATCACCAAGAGCATAAACTCATGCACTGCTTGCCGTGCGACTATCCGGCAATCCGGGCGGAGGATGCCGGCGAGCAACCGGCGTTAGCGTTTTCACAATGAGTGGGAACAACCGGTCATTGCGAGGCGCGTAGCGCGGAAGCAATCTCCTGCCTGACGAGCCGAGGTACGCTCGTCAGGCAGGAGATTGCTTCGTCGCTGCGCGTCTCGCAATGACCGGTTGTTCCGGCGATTCTACTTACGGTGAAAGCGCTCTAGTACCCTGCCGCGCGATCCACCACTTCCTTCAGCGGTTGACCGTCGAGGAACCGCCCCAGATTGTCCACGAACAGCCGGGCCACGATCTTGTCGCGCGTCGGATGGCCGCCGCCGATATGCGGCAGCACGATGATCCCATCAGTGCCCCAGAACGGATGCTCTGGTGGCAGCGGCTCCTGGCGGAACACGTCGAGCACCGCGCCGGCGATTTTTCCGCCTGTGACCGCGGCGATCAGGTCGGCGTCGGCGATCAGGTGGCCGCGACCGAAATTCAGCAGCCAGGCGGAGGGCTTCATCTTCGCGAGGCGTTCGGCGTTGATGAAGTTCTCGGTCTCCGGCGTTGCCGGCAGCAGCAGCAGGACATAGTCGGACTGCGCCAGCACCTCGTCGGTGCGCTCCGGCGGAAACAGCTCGGCGACATTGGGGACCGTGGCGCCGCGCCGCTTGGTGCCGATGACGCGCATCCGCAGCGCCGTGGCGAGCCGCGCGACCTCCTGGCCGATCTCGCCCAGCCCCAGGATGCCGAGCGTCTGGCCGTTCAGCGGCGTCGCCATGCGGCGGGTCCAGCGATGCTGCTTCTGGTCCTCCACGATCGCGGCGTACGGTTTGGTGAGATGGAACAGCGCGCCGAGAATGTTCTCCGGCATCGACTCGCGATGGGTGCCGCGCGCGCAGGTCAACGTCAGGGACGCCGGCACGTCCGGCAGCGCCATCCAGCTTTCGACGCCGGCGGTCAGCGCCTGCACCCATCGCAGCGCCGTCATCTTTGGCAGCAATCCGGGCGGCGCACCCCAGGCCAGCATCGCCTCGGCATCGGCACGCTGCGCCTGGGTCGGCGTGTCCTTACGGCCGAGCGCTTCGACGGCGACGCGCTCGGCCAGCCCGGCGGCGGCGATGGCGTCGAGGTAGGCACCAGGGGTGTCGGTCCAGAGAAGGACGCGGGTCGGATGGGGCATTGCGGGTTCCAACAGGATGCGGCTGGCGCGGTATGCGAGCGTGCGATCCTACCGGCGGAGGATGTGGCTGCAAGAGCACTCCCATCGAACGGATAACGGCCGCGAGCGGCGGAGCCGGGAAGCGTGACGCCACGCGGCTCCGGACTTGGCAGGGCGTGGGCTTGCCTCTGCGCGGCATGCGGCGCATCGTTGCTTTGCAGCGGCGGTGGTCGGGCCGTGCGGCCAACCGACCACCGCGAGTCGTTGCACCGCGATACGCCTCGTCGCGTTCTGTTGTCGTGCCGCCAAGAAACAGATGCGGAACATAAATCCGAGTTTGCCGCAGCATAATTCTTCGATCACGCCAAGGTTAGCTGTTTCTCAACCAGTTGTGGTTAATCTGCGGGAGCCGAGCCTGGAAATTGCCGTGAAGCGCGAGCGTTATCTTTGGCGACACGACATCGACACGGAGCGCGACGACCATGTATGCCGCCAAGTCCATGATCGCAGCAGTGCTTGCCATCGGCGTGACCTATGCGGCCTATCCCTACGTCACGCTGTATCGCCTCGGTCATGCAATCCACACCGGCGACGCGGCGACGCTGCGGACGCTGGTGGATTGGTCCGCTGTGCGCGAGGGCATCAAGGAAGATATCTGCGACAATGTGGCCGACGACCCGCAAAGCGAAGGCAAGCTGCCGGCGTTCGGAGCCTCGTTCGTGCGCGGCATCGCGTCCAATGCGGTGGACCAACGGGTCACCGCAGAGGGGCTGGTCGGCATGACCCACCATGACGCCAGCGATGCCGCCGTGCACGCTGCCGCGATGAGCGTCACCTGGGCGTTCTTCCGCGATCCTACCGATTTCGTCGTCAGCCTCTATACGCCGGGGCAGAGCGAGCCGATCAAGCTTCGTATGAATTTGACCGACGGCGGCTGGCAGGTCACGCGCATCTGGCTGCCGCCCGCGATGCTCGACCAGGCGAACGCCCGGACCTCCTGATCGACTGTGAAGGCCGCGCCGCAAGGCGGTCCCATCGGGCATATTCTGACCGGGCGTAAAGCGTTTTCGCTGTGAGTGGAATCGCTGGAACGACTTGTCATTGCGAGGCGCGGAGCGACGAAGCAATCCCCTGCCTGACGAGCCGTACCTCGGCTCGTCAGGCAGGGGATTGCTTCGTCGCTCCGCGCCTCGCAATGACAGGTGGCGCTTGAGCTTCGACGGCAGCTTCTGCCGCTTGAGCTTCTGCGGCGGCTTCCGCTTAATGTGGCGGTCACGTGGGAGAGGCTCGGCTGTGCACTGCCCTGTTGTTTGCGACTCCAATGATCGCCCTGCGCAGCGTCCGGCCACGCGGTACTCCCGCGAAGCCGGCGGACCGTGCACACCGCAAGCCGGCGGCAATCGGACGCTCCGCGCAAGCGTGACCGCCCATACCGCTGCTGAAGGCTGAACGCATGACGCCCATCACGCTCTTCGTGCCGGCGCCGTTCGACCAGGTCTCCGGCGGGTATGCCTATGATCGCCGCATGGTCGCCGAATTCCGCGCGGCCGGCGATGCGGTGACCGTGGTGGAACTCGGCGGGACCTTTCCGCGCACCGACGATGCCGCGCGCGAAGCGGCCTGCGCGTCATGGGATCGGCTTGCCGAAGCGACACGGCCGCTGATCGATGGACTGGCATTGCCAGCCTTCGCCGGCATGGAGGATGCGTTGGCGGCGCGCGGCGCGATCGGCCTGATCCACCATCCTACTGCATTGGAAACCGGCTTCGCCGACGCGGATCGCGAGTCGCTGCGCGGCCTCGAGCGCCGGCTGTTCGGCCACCTGTATCGGCTGATCGTCACCAGCGAACAGACTGCCGAGCGACTCGTCACCGATTTTGCAGTGGATCGTACGCGCATCGCCGTGGTGGTGCCGGGCACCGATGACGCGCCGCGCTGCACCGGCTCCGGCGGGCCTGGTTGCGAGATCCTCTCGGTCGGCGCGCTGGTGCCGCGTAAGGGCCACGACGTGCTGCTGCGCTCGCTGGCGCGGCTGTTCGACCTCGACTGGCGCCTGACGATTGCCGGGTCGCCGCACCGCGATCCCGTGCATGCGGAGGCGCTGGTGGCGTTGGCTGCTGAATTGCGCATCGCGGATCGCGTGCGCTTCGCCGGCGAGGTAACGGGCGATGCGCTGGAAGTGCTGTGGCGCGGCGCCGACCTGTTCGCGCTTGCCACATGGTTCGAAGGTTATGGCATGGCGGTGGCCGAGGCATTGAAGCGCGGGCTGCCGGTCGCGGTGTGTTCGGGTGGCGCGGCCGCGGCGTTGATGGAGCCGGAAGCCGGCGTGGTGTGCGAGCCGGGCGATCATGGGCAATTGTCGAAGGCGCTGCGGCGGCTGATCTTCAGCCCGACGCTACGCACCGAGATGGCCGACGTCGCGTGGCAGATCGGCCAGAAGCTGCCACACTGGAAGACGCAGGCGGCGCTGCTGCAAGAAAACCTCTCCCGCTAAAGCGGGAGAGGTCGAGGGCGCGCAGCGCACGAGGGTGAGGGTGATCGGGTCGGCACGATGGAGTGATCGGGTCGGCACGGAGCAGGTAGAGCGAGGCGGCCCGATCACCCTCACCCTCGATGCTCCGCATCTCGACCTCTCCCGCGAAGCGGGAGAGGTTTATAAAGGAGGAAACCATGTTGCTGGGAGCGATCGCCGACGACTTCACCGGCGCCACCGACCTTTGCTCCATGCTGGTGCGCGGCGGCATGCGCACCGTGCAACTGATCGGCGTGCCACGCGACACCGACACGCCGCCCGACGCCGATGCTGTCGTCGTCGCATTGAAGTCGCGCACCGCACCGGTGCGCGACGCCGTGCAGCAAAGCCTCGCCGCGCTGGCTTGGCTGCGCCGCGCCGGCTGCCGGCAGTTCTTCTTCAAGTATTGCTCCACATTCGACAGCACCGAAGAAGGCAATATCGGGCCGGTCGCCGACGCGCTGATCCGCGAACTGGGGTGCGGCTTCGCACTCGCCTGCCCCGCGTTCCCCACCAACGCGCGCACCGTCTATCAAGGCCACCTGTTCGTCGGCGGCACGCTGCTGAATGAAAGCGGCATGGAGCACCATCCGCTGACACCGATGACCGACGCCAATTTGGTGCGCGTGCTCGGCCGGCAGACCGACGGCACTGTCGGCCTGGTGCCCTACGCCACCGTGGAGCAAGGCAGTGGCGCCATCCGCGACGCCATGACGGCGCTGAAAGAGCAGGGCAGGCGGTACGCGATCGTCGATGCCGTGAATGACGCGCATCTGTTGGCGATCGGCGAGGCGGCGTCGGAACACGCACTGATCACCGGGGGCTCCGGCGTGGCGATGCGACTGCCGGAGAACTTCCGCCGCGCGGGATTGCTGCCGGCAGAAAGCGATGCCGCTTCGCTTCCCAACGTCGCCGGCCACGCCGCGGTGCTGGCCGGTTCGTGCTCGCGCGCCACGCTGACGCAGATCGGCATTGCGAAATCGCACGTGCCGGTGTGGCAACTCGATCCGCTGGCCACGCCGGATGCTGCGCAGCTTGCGGCGGCGGCGCTCGAATGGGCGCGCGGGCGGCTTGGCGCGCAGCCGATCGTCATTGCCGCGTCGGCGGCGCCGGACCGGGTTGCCGCGTTGCAGGAGAGGCTTGGCCGCGACGCCGCCGGCGCGCTGATCGAAGCGGCGTTGGCGCAGATTGCCGAGGGCATCGTTGCCAGCGGTGCGCGGCGCATCGTCGTCGCGGGTGGCGAAACGGCGGGCGCGGTGGTGCAGCGCCTCGGCGTCAGCAGCCTGCGGATCGGTGCGGAGATCGATCCTGGCGTGCCCTGGACCTATGCGCAGGGCAGCGGCGAACCGCTGTTGATGGCGCTGAAGTCCGGCAATTTCGGCGCGCCGGACTTCTTCCTGAAGGCGTTCGAAATGCTGGAGGCGTGAGATGAACGAACACGATACCAGGCAGCTTCTGGTCGAACTCGCCGCCAGCCTGTTCGCGCGCGGCTTTTCGGTGGGCAGCGCCGGCAATATCAGCGTGAAGCTTTCAGCGGAAGCAGGGGATGGCTACCTCATCACGCCGACCAATTCGAGTCTCGGCCGGCTGGATGCGGCGCGGTTGTCACGGCTCGACGCGGCGTTCCGTCATGTCGATGGCGATAAGCCATCGAAGGAAGTGTTCATGCATCGCGCCTTTTATCGCGCGCGTGCCGAGGCCGGCGCTGTGGTGCACCTGCACTCCACCCAGGCGACGGCGGTGGCCTGTCTGCCCGACGTCGATCACGACAACCCGATCCCGCCGCTGACGCCGTATTTCGTCATGCGTGTCGGCCGGCGGATGCCGATCGTCGAGTACTACCGTCCGGGCGATCCGGCGATGGAGCCGGCGATCCATGCTGCGGCGCAGAATGCGCGCGCTGTGCTGCTGGCCAATCACGGGCCGGTGGTATCCGGCAAGACGCTGACCGATGCTGTCTATGCCGCGGAGGAACTGGAGGAGGCGGCGAAGCTCTATCTCATGCTACGCCATGCCGCACCGCGGCTGCTGACCAAGCCGCAAGTGGAAGAGCTGCTGTAGCAAACGACAACTTCTGCTGCGTGACGGAAACCGAAACCTCTCCCGCGTCGCGGGAGAGGTCGAGACAAGGTGGCGGCGAGGGTGAGGGTGATCGGGTTACCCCGCTGCACGCTCACCCTCACGCACCTTAGTTCATCGACTCGCCAGAGCTTTCTTCCGGCATTTCCGGCATCGGCGCAGCGGCGGCCTTCTTCTTGCGGCCACCAGTCTTGCGTGCGGCCTTCTTGCCGGCGGCCTTCTTTGCACCGGCCTTCTTCTTTGCGACGGCCTTCTTCGGCGCAGCAGCCTTCTTCTTGCCGGCGGCCTTCTTCTTCCCGACTGCCTTGCGTCCGACGGTCTTGCGAGCGCCCTTCGCGGCGGCCTTGCGTCCGGCCTTCTTCGGGGCAGCCTTGCGGCCAGCCTTCTTGGCAGCCTTCTTGCCCGCCTTCTTGCCGGCCTTCTTCGCAGCCCTGATCGCCATCGCCATCGCCTGGGCCTTCGGCTTCTCCGTGGTCTCTTCGTTGCTCACCTGTTGAAGCTCCTTCTGGTGTTCGTTGTTGACGCGGGTTGACTCACGGCAGGCCGTGCAGCCGGGTCCGCACTCTGTCTGCCGTCGCACCGCTTTCGCGCGGACAGACCGGCAACGTCAGGGCAGTGATCGGATCGGCATCGCCGTGCCATGCCAGCGCGAACGCTTGCCTCCAGCATGGTTGCCGTCCGACATGTCCAGCGCGGAACTGCGCTTGTTCCGGCGCAGGCGACGACAGCAAACGTCCCGACGCGTGGCGAACCAGCCCAGTGCGACATCCGTGCACCACGGTCTTCACCGTTCCTTTCGCGATCTTGTCCGATGCGCCGGCACCTGATCGCTTCTGCTTCGCCTGGACGAGGCTGCGGTCCATCGACCGTCCTTCCGTTTCTGGATGCGTGTGCCGATCGACTTCACGTATTATGCGAATCGGAGTCACACATGCCGATTCCGCTATTCATCGTCCCGCATGCGCGTGTCAACAAAAAGCATTCGCGTATCGCATCATCGATGCAAAATTTTTCATGCATCGTCCAATGCGATGCATTCATGCCACACATTCTAACCGCTCGCGCGCGGTACGGCGAAGCCGCGAAGCGGATCAACACGCGCTGCTAAGCATTGCGCGTGAGGCTGGAGCGTGGCGAAGGAAGCGTGGCTGTGTCCCGCTGCACACGCATCCGCGGCGCTGCGTGCAGCGGCGTTCGCCGTGCGCAGGAGAGGTTTTCTGCAAACGATAACCCCACTGGTTTGCGCAGCTCTCCGTCACGGCTTGGCCAGACCCGCCATCTGCGCACGAGGATTGGGATACGACGTCCGATCGCTTGTGGTGGGTGGCGGGTCGAGCCCGGCCATGACGGAAGCTGCGCAAACCGGGTGGGCACATCAACAAAAACCGCCGCGGCATCGCTGCCGCGGCGGTTTTGGCAGAGCGATCCGGCGCGACTCAGCGGCGCTTGTCGATCGCCACGAAGGGCACGTTCTCCGGCCCGGTATAGTTCGCCGTCGGCCGGATCAGCTTATTGTCGATCCGCTGCTCGATCACATGCGCGCCCCAGCCCGAGGTCCGCGCAATCACGAAAAGCGGCGTGAACATCGCCGTCGGCACGCCGAGCATGTGGTAGGAGATGGCGCTGAACCAATCGAGGTTGGCGAACATCTGCTTGGCGTCGGCCATCGTTGCCTCGATCCGGTCGGCGATGTCGTACAGCTTCATCGAGCCGGCCTCCTTCGACAGCCGCCGCGCCACCTCCTTGATCACCTTGTTGCGTGGATCGGCGATCGTATAGACGGCGTGGCCGAAGCCGATCACCACTTCGCGGTTGGCGACGCGCTTGCGGATGTCCGCGTCCGCCTCGTCCGGCGTGTCGTAGCGGCTCTGGATCTCGAACGAGACTTCGTTGGCGCCACCGTGCTTCGGCCCGCGTAGTGCGCCGATGCCGGCGGTGATGGCCGAATACATGTCCGCCCCGGTGCCCGCCACCACGCGGCAGGTGAAGGTGGAGGCGTTGAACTCATGCTCGGCATAGAGGATCAAGGAGGTGTGCATGGCGCGGACGAACATCTTGCTGGGCGGCTTGCCATGCAGCAAATGCAGGAAGTTGCCGCCGATCGAGTCGTCGTCGGTCTCGACGTCGATCCGCTTGCCGTTATGCGCGTAGTGGAACCAGTAGAGCAGTGCGGGGCCGAGGCAGGCCATCAGGCGATCGATGATGTCGCGCGCGCCTGGCTGGTTCTGATTGTCCTTCTCCGGCAGCACGCAGCCCAGCGCCGACACCGCGGTGCGCATCACGTCCATTGGATGCGAGGCCGCGGGCAGCGCCTCCAGCGACTGCTTCACCGCAGCGGGCAATCCGCGCAGCGCAATCAGCTTGGCTTTGTAGCCGGCCAGCTCGGCGCGCGTCGGCAGTTTGCCGTGCACCAGCAGGTAGGCGATCTCCTCGAACTCGCAGGTCTCGGCGACGTCCAGGATGTCGTAACCGCGATAGTGCAGGTCGTTGCCGGTGCGGCCGACGGTGCACAATGCGGTGTTGCCGGCGGTGATGCCGGACAGGCCGACGCCCTTCTTCGCCCGGTTTGGGGTGGCAGTGCTTTGGCTCATGGTGTGCTCCTTGCTGAGTAGTAAACCTCTCCCGCTGCGCGGGAGAGGTCGCGGAGCGAAGCAACGCGGGTGAGGGTGATCGGGAGGCACGTAGGCTTGTTGGTCTGTGTGCCGACCCGATCACCCTCACCCTCGGCGCTGCGCGCCATCGACCTCTCCCGCTCCCGCGGGAGAGGTTAGAAAATGCCCGGTTTGCCGACCGCCAGTTTTCCCGCCGGCAACACGACGTTCAGTCCATGCAGCTCGTCGGCCTTCAGGCGGGGCAGGTTCTGCGCCACCTCGAGGAAGCGGTTCGCCTCTCGCGCGGTGATGATGCCGTCGGTCATGGTCTGGAACTTGCGGATGTAGTCCTCCCGCATGAACGGCTTGGCGCCGCGGGGGTGGGCGTTGGCGACCGCCATCTCGTCCACCAGCCCGGTACCGTCGCGTAGTTGCACCTCGACCCGGCCGCCGAACGCGAGCTCGTTCGGGTCGGTGGACAAATAGCGGCGCTCCCATTCGGGGTCTTCACGGGTCTCGATCTTATGCCACAACCGACCCGTATCTTCCCGTGTGGCGCGTTTTGGCGCGTAGCTGTCCACGTGATGCCAGCGTCCGTCCTGCAGCGCGACGGCGAAGATATACATGATCGAGTGATCCAGCGTCTCGCGGCTGGCGTGCGGGTCCATCTTTTGCGGATCGTTGGCGCCGGTGCCGATCACCGCGTGGGTGTGGTGGCTGGTGTGGATGATGATCTTTTCCACCGCCTCCAGGTCGGGGATCTTCTCGCGCATGCGGAACGCCAGGTCGATCAGCGCC
>Ga0182016_10005582_pt1 | contig 13510 bp, 12 predicted proteins | sample 712S2MmetaG_FD_120491 | JGI IMG/M metagenome (GOLD analysis project Ga0182016, IMG submission 120491) | Permafrost microbial communities from Stordalen Mire, Sweden - 712S2M metaG | ecosystem: Environmental > Terrestrial > Soil > Wetlands > Permafrost | place: Sweden: Stordalen | collected...
CCGTATTTGTAGTAGTCGCTGTCGCCGTGCTGGTAGACGTGTTGGTGCTGGTCGCTGTCGCCGTGCTGGTGGTTGTAGCCGTCTTGGTTGGGGTATTTGTAAAAGTACTGGTTGGTACGACACAGGCGGCATTACAACCACCAGCTAGCATATTTACCCAGTATTCCTGTTTATAAGCGATATTAGCGTATCCTAAACCCCAAGTTATCTTATTGGCTCCGGACATAGGAACCCCATTAAAGTCCCCATCGAATTCCAAAGGCTGTCCACATTGGGTACCAACACATTCCCATTCAGCCGCACCTGGATCAGATAAAGGCGCAGTCGCACCAGTCGGTGCCGTTGTACCGTAGAAATTGTCTGTGAACGGAACCGTTCCCGATTGCGTGTCTACGCCAACATCTAAACCTTGTCCAAAACCATATTGACTACCGCCAAATACAGAAAAGTGATTGGATCCACAACTTGTACTTGGGTCAACACAACTCCAATCAACCGTCGGAGCGAACGGAGTAACCCCTTCCCGAACGTTTCCATCTCCATCATCAAAATAAAAAAGCCCGTCATCAATAGCCACTGCCCCACAAACACCCGGAGCCGGAACTGTATAGACAATAACTAACGACGCTCCCCAAATTGCGTAATTAGTACAAGGATTGGGGTTCGTCAGTGAATAGGTAAACGTGCCTAACGAAACAAGAGCTGTAACGTTATACCTAACGTTGATTGCGGTTTGATTAGGATAATCACTAGATTGGAGACCATACCTGGGATCAATCCAGTAATTCCAAAGATTGCCCGTCCCAGCCAAAATCCCCGTACCAGTCATGCTGCCGGCAAAATCCACAGCGTTCAAACAAGGGGGCGGACCACCCCCGTCACTACCGTCATAACTAACAACATCCAGATAAGCTGCCTTAATCGTAGCGCCAGCGGGTGGCGAGCATTGAATCGTGATAGTTAAGTTCTGTCCAGAAGAAGTTCCCCCTCCTGCGGCAGCGGCTCCTGCACCGCCTGAATTTCCTCCGCAATAAAGAACCGAAACCCCTGAAGCACCATAAGCGTAAAACTGGTTGATGCCATTGGTACTAGGGGCGGATAGAGAAGGACAATTATCTCCCGAAGCTGTTTGCGCAAAAGTACAAGGACCGTAAAATGGCGCGACATAAACTGATGAATCGTTATAAAGACATGTTTGGGAATGAATTAAATCTGGGCTTATGAGTAAAACGAGAACAAAAAAAACAAAGACTATACCTTTTATACCGTCAAATTGCTTAAAACGTTTTTCGTTGTTTATGAAAATATTCACGTCATTCTCTCATGCTAAAAAATGATCAGGGCTGCTTCGCCAAGACCGAGATGGAGCCAAATGGCAGGTTGATAATTATAAAAAAGAAAGAGTTCTTTTTGTACGTCATCGCAAATCTACCAGAAGTCAGTGAACTGATCTGAACGGATAATGACAAGGTGTTTGAAAACGATTTTTGCAAGTATGGCAAACTTTGCATGATTCCAAGCTCCCATAACGGATAAAATAAGCTCAAGAAAAAAATTATTTTATTGGTTCAATACTTGCTATTTTTAACCCATTTTAGTTGTATTTATTTTTAATTCGACCCGACGCACCGACGCCGAATTACCAAAACTAAATTGCATAATTAGAATACCACGGTTTATGCTAATCCACCGTTGCTATAGATACCCCGTCCAGGTATAGAAAAGACACATTTTCAATAAAAATAGTGACAATTTTGAAACGAGTGAGAAAAACATGCGATTGATGAAAACCGTTCTTTTTTGCTTGGTGCTGACTCAAATAACCATTTCCCTGGCATGGGCGGACTTTGGAAACTGGTTTGTCGTCAACCAAAGGCTTTCCACAACGTTGGATTCGTCTGAAAAAAAGCTTTCCTATCGATTTACCTGCCAAGCGGACATGAATGTCACAGCAGCGGCTGTTTATTGTGTGGACGCCGATAAGCCTCCTGCTTACATTGTTGGTTTGCAGGAAGACAACGATGGTATTCCATCAGGTGTATATCTAACCTTTTCTAGTTATATTCCTCGTCCGCAAAGTTGGTCCGCCATTCCGCTGGATTCTGTTCCTCTTACTAAAGGAAAGGTTTATCACCTTGTTGTCGAGCAAGACATCAAACGCGGCGGAGACCACCCGGTCGGAAAGATAGGACCGGATAACCGTGCGTCTTTTCTTTCAACAGACGTCTTAAATCATATTCACCCCAATGACGGAAGCCCCGATCCTCAGACAAACGTATTCTTCTTTGAAAACGACCATTGGAAAGCTTTAGATCAGGAACCGGTTTATGCCATCTACGGTGCCGGTTCTCAACTGCAAGGAAACCCCTACGATGATCCAGGTGTTCGCCCCATTTACGGAAGCGGTGATCCCAGTGATAAAACCCACCAAGTTCTTCAGGGAGAAGCCCTGCATTTTCATTGCGGCACATTGTCCAGTGCTTTCGCGATCAGAGTGAAAAAAAAGGGGAATCCCAAATATCCTTTGAATTACATGATTTTGAAAAATAACTTCCAAATCCACAAAACCTACCCCATTCATACCGCGATAGCCCTTACCCCTGACCAAGTTTCTACGGCCTTTCAATGGGTCACGATCGGTTTTGACAATCGGAGCGTTTCCAATTTTTCTCCGGAATGCTGGTTTCTGGTGTTCCAGACAGATTCGGGGCATCCTTCTAAAAATGATGTGGGTTGTGATGATTGCTACCTTATTTCGGATGCCGGCAATTCCGGCGGTTTGGCCGACGCGGCCAATCTAACTTTTGATGGTGGCCCGCATCTTTCACGAGCTGTTTATTCAGCCGATGGCGGCAGCGCTTCCAATTGGATCGACGAATTCGAGCGGGATGTCAACTTGGGTGCAATCGGGCCTACCTGTCCACCGTTGCCCGAAAGGGTTTTCCCTTCTATCCCCACACCCTTACCCGTGATGGGAGGCAATTAAGTTGAATCAAATTATTTTACGACTGGCATTAACTAATACTTTATTCTTTATTCTAGTTCCTGTTTGGTGCGCCGGTCCCTTAATGGACGGAAGCATTATGGATGATTCTCAAAACATCGCTTTGAATTCCATCAACGATGGAAAATTTACGGAAGCAATATCAAATGAAGAGAAGGCGTTAAAAATTGCTCAGGAACAATATGGCCCCCTCCATCCTTCACTAGTACCGTTTTATAACAGTTTGGGTTCTTTATACCGATATGTGGCGGATTATGGAAAAGCCGAACAAGACTACAAATGGGGACTGGCTTTACTCGAAGAAAATTTTGGACCTGATAATCCACAACAAACAGAATCCTTAGAAAATCTGGCCGCCCTTTATATCGATCTCGGGCGTTTCGATGAAGCCGAACTGGAGGCAAAAAAAGCTCTTCAACTCCAAGAAAATGGCGCCAATTCCGATCCCGAGAAACTTGCCAAATGCCAGTCCTTGTTGGGGCACGTTGAGCTAAATCTTCGCGATTATGTTCAGGCTCAAAAGCTCTTTCAAAAGGCTATGGAAAACATTGAAAAGACTGCCTCTGCCGATCCCTCTTTCACGATAAACGCGTTAAATTATCAGGCTCAAGTTTACGAATTGGGAAAAAATAACGAACAAGCTCGGCTTTGTCTGGAAAAATCTTTGGCTATAGCGCAAAAGAATTTCCATTCGGACGATATCAAAGTAGCCGACACAATGAACCGCTTGGCCGATTTTTTTCATAGTCAAAAATTGGACAAAAAAGCGAAACCACTTTATGACGCCGCAATTAAAATCGATCGGCGATACGTTGGCTCCGTCTACACATATGAATCATTGCCTTATTTAAAACGTTTGGCGAAAGCTTTTTATGCAACCGGCGATATCAAATCATCAGAAGCCCTGTGGCAAAAATCACTTCAAACGGAAAAAGATGTCTATGGACCCAAACACCCTCAGGTGGCTTTAGATCTAATCCAATTAGCGCGAGCGGAATGGGACCTACAGGAAAAAGCGAATGCCAAGAAAGATGTCCGTGAATCGATTGATATTTTGAAATTCTACTTTCCGGATAATCACCCATTGGTAATTGAAGCCAAAATCCAATTCGAAAAATTTAAAAAATAATTCGGAGCTTCTATGAAAAATAACTTTTCAATGCTGAAATTACCAGGTTTAATCTTTTTTTTTGTTTTTCTTTTCATCCCTTCTTGTGGAAATTACAGTTCACGCCTTAATGCTCCGGGAACGGTTTTTATCCGCCAAAGCACTAAATATCCCGCTGCTTTTCGTCAGGCCTTTCTGGATGAGTGCCAGCATCTGAAAGAGAATGGATTTTCCGCTTACAGTCTTCACCGCGATTTAAAGGATCCCCATACGGTGATTTTGACTTTAAAGTGCTCGGATTTGAAAAAGGGGGTTGAGTTTGTGCGGTCTCCTGAGTTTCTTTCCGCATTGGATAAAGCTGGCACACAAATCCCAATGGTTTGGTATGGCTTGGATACCACTGAGCGGCAATATACCGATCAACCGAAAATGAAAGGCGGCATTGTAATCGCGCGAAATGAAGTTCGAGATTATAAATTTTGGCTGGATTGTTTTTATAAAGAAGATGGAGGTAAACACAATCATCCTGGCCGGCAATACAAAAACAGCCATTACAGCATTCATCATCTACCGGGAAACCCCGATGTAGCAATCGTAGTTCACGAGGCTTCGGATGTGACCAAGGCTCCATTCTTTATGGGTTCGGACGCAATGAAAGGTGAAATGGAAGCCACCGGCGTGATAGGCTTGGAAATCTGGTATGGAATTAACTTGGAAGAAGGTTTGTTTTAACAGTCTCAAACGTGGAGTAATTAAACAATGCAAAAAACAGATAAAGCACAAACATCAATAACAGACAAGCCCTTAAGCGTTCCCTCCTACTCCAAGTGGCGCGATGAAGATGTCATGAAATTCAGCCCCAACGAATTCATGCAAGCGTTATACCACCGTGCCAAAAATATTGGAGACGATCTTTATGATTCCAGAAAATATGAATTCATTACCTTGGAACCAGACGTCTACAAGGACGCTTTAGTTACCTATATGAGACGCCGAGCCTGGTCCGAATGGTATTTTGGAACCGTTTCCCAAGCCCGGGAAATCACACTATTGCCGGATGATCAAGTTGATCTGAAGTTAAGACTGGCCAAACAGATCCGTGATGAAGTACGTCATTATGAGGTCTTTGCCCAACAATTACTTCGTTTTGGTTCCGAACCACGAATTTCCGAATTTAAACTTCCAGACGTTCTTGTTGAAATGCAAAAAATTCAAATGGAGGCCGAAACCGCCTCCGAAATTGCCGCGACAAATCAATTCGCCGGAGAAATTGTTCTTTCATCTATGACCGATTTGGAAACCAGCATTTTTAAAATATTGTTTGATGAAGAATTGATGAACGCTGTGATTGATATCGAAAACGACGAGCCACCCCACATTGCCAATGGCAGGGATCTGGTCTTGTTGTTTTGTGATACCCTAGAACACCGAAAACGCCTGGCCGTCGCCCAGGAAAAATATCTCAAGGCTATGATGCAGCTTCATTTCAGCGAAATCGTAAAATTGGGATGCCGTCGTGTCAGTCCGTTACCCATCTTCGACTGATTCTTGCTTCATTAACCTGGTATGACAAATTCGGTTAAGTGATTAAAATAGGTTTCCCAAACGGATAGGCCGAACAGAAAACCAGCGACGACTTCTTCCCATCCACCATCAGCTTGGGTTTGACGGGCGATGATAGCGGTTATTTCCCTGACATGATCTTCCTCTAACACCAGATGCTTTGTGAAATATTCCTGATCAGCTTGTGGGTAATGAGGTTTAATCACAGCATAAATTCGTGACAAAGCGGGTTGGGCTAAAAACTCACCGGCGGCCAGGGCTCCCAGCGCCGCCCCCGTGCTTTCGGTTTCGTTGATATAGTCAAATAAACCCGTCCGCCATTCCTCGGCGAATAAATTTTTGGAAGCGGGGTTGAAAAGAATGCCCGCCGTAGTGAGAAATTTTCTGTAGATCGCGTGATGACTCCGGCTAACATCTCCCTCGCCGCACTCTTGGTATAAATTAACCGCCAAAACGGTCCTGGTCGTTTCATCTTCCATACGTGACGCGCCGACCGCGATCAACGATGGGAAACTTTTTACCAAAGAATCAAACGAAATCAAAAATTTTTCAGAGGGGACGGGGCTGACCTGATCTACCTTCCAGAAACGGAAGAAAGGGGAACCTTCAATAAATTTGTCTATCAGTTCTTCAAGGGTTTTTCTGATTTCCTGCTCTAAAACCATTTTGATTTATCCTTATTTATATTCTTAATGGATTAACCGGGTCAAGACTTGGCGGCCAAGAAATCCTAGTATAAAGTGGGTTGGAGTTTCGAATCAAACAAGTTTCCGAGCCAAATTCATCTCATTGGGATTAAATGAAAAATATTTTGAATTGGATTACACGATGGTTGTTGGGTTTTATAGCCCTGTCAACTATTCCCGTTCATGCTGACGGATTGAACCCAAATCCCTTCCCTTTCTTTCCCCATTCCTTTCTCTCACAATGGGGCGGCTCAGGCCCCGAAAAGGGTCACTTATGGAATCCCTACGGCATCGCCGTAGACAAAAAGGAAAGAGTCTATATCGCGGATTATGCCAACGACCGCATTGATGTTTTTGATTCTAACGGATCCTACCTGATGAACTGGGGAAGAAAGGGTAAAGGTATTGAACAATTCCACCATGCCTTAGGTGTAGCGGTCGACAAAAAAGGAAACCTATATGCAAGCGACACATTAAACAATCGGATTAAGAAATACACCTCCGATGGTCGCTATGTGACCAACTGGGGTGGTTACGGAAAAGGAAAGGGACAGCTCTTTAATCCCTCACTCTTGGCGGTAAATGCTCAAGAGAATTTATGGGTAGTGGATTGCAGCAACAACCGGATTCAGGAATTTACCTCCAACGGAATCTTTCTAACCCAGGCGGGAAAGTTTGGAACAGGTGACGGACAATTTAATACGCCGTTAGGCATCGCGATTGATTCAAATGGTAATTTGTATGTATCTGATATGAATAACAATCGCATTGAAAAATTCGGGCCCTCCGGAAATTATCTTTCCAAATGGGGAAAGAAAGGCCAAGGCAATGGAGAGTTTGATACTCCCGAAGGGCTTGCGGCTGACGATCAAGAGCATATTTATGTAGTGGATTCTGGAAACAACCGTATCCAGGAATTTACTTCGTCAGGGATCTATGTAACGCAATGGGGAACGTTTGGTAAAGGAAATGGCCAATTTTCTACTCCCGCGGGGATTGCGGTGGACAAAGATGGAAACATTTACGTAACCGACTGGGGCGCAGACCGTATCGAAAAATTCGGTCCCTAAATTTAAAGAATTAACATCGCGTCGCCGTAAGATAAAAAGCGATAGCCTTCTTTAAGTGCTGCTTGGTAAGCCGCCAGAATTCTCTCCCGTCCCGCAAAAGCGCTGACCAGCATGAGCAGCGTGGATTTGGGCTGGTGAAAATTAGTAAAAAGCACATCAATTGTCTTAAATGTGTAACCGGGCGTAATAAAGATTCGAGTTTCAAAAGACCCTGGTTTCACTAATCCAGCATCCAGTGCGGAAGATTCCAAGGCTCTCACCACCGTAGTTCCAATAGCCACGACCCGCCCATGCCGATTCCTAGTGTTTTGAATTGCTTTGGAAAGCGCCGAGGATACCTCTACTCTTTCGGGATGCATAACATGTTCTTCCACTTCGTCCGTATCCACCGGCAAAAAAGTACCCAGTCCAACATGTAAAATAGTTGAAGCCTGCCGAACACCATGTTTTTTAAGATCGGCCAATAAGGCACGGGTAAAGTGAAGCCCCGCCGTGGGAGCCGCAACCGATCCGTCTTTTTTAGCAAAAACCGTTTGATATCGTTCCCTATCAGCTGATTCATCTTTACGTTTAATATAGGGGGGCAAAGGAATATGACCGAACTGATTGAGAAATTTTTTAAAGTTTCCCGTCTTATTAAACCTCACTAAAAAGTGCCCTTCGCCCACGGATTCTAAAACAGCCACCTCACCTTTGGGTTCAAGCTGGAGAACCGTGACGCCTTTAATACGCTTTGCAGGATGAATGAGGACTTCCCATTCGTTCGGAACATCATTGAACGCGGGGCGTAATAAAAACACTTCAAGCCTGGCACCGGTTTCGGGCTTCACGGCGTAAAGACGGGCCGGTATAACTTTGCTTTGATTGACTACCATTAAATCATTCGGTAAAAGCCAATGGGCCAAGTCCTTCGTGTGGCTGTGCTCCACACGGCCGGTTTTGCGGTCTAAAACCAACATTCGGGCTCCATCCCTTTGCATCAAAGGTTTCTGGGCGATGGATTCCGCCGGTAAGTGATAATCAAAAAGGTCTAGTTTCATTCGGTTTTTATTTTGTCCAATATGACGCCATAATAATAATGTCGAAGAATATCAAAAGCGCTGTATCCCTCTTTGGCCATTCCATAGGCCCCCTCCTGACAAAGTCCCACCCCATGACCCCAACCCAAACCAGTAAACTCTATACTGTCTCCCTTGAGATGAGCTTCAAAACAAGTACTCCGGATAACATCAGGTCCCACCGCCATACGAAAAACCGCGCCTTTAATTCGTTTTTTGCTGCCGTCCGCATCCATCAGTACCAGTTTAGTTACCCGATGACCCTCATTTTTTTCAATTGATGAAATTTGAACAATATCGTAAATAGAAATGTTCGCCGCGCGAAGCCTGCGGACAATATCCGAAACCTTAAGGGTTTCGTTCCATTTGTAATGCGGCCCCTGATTTCCAAAAGAACAAAAAACCGGTCTTAAATAAGGCTGATTCTGGCCCCACACGTCGACTGCACCTGTAGTTTCCCCGCCGCAATTGGAATGAAAAACCGCCATGATGGGTTCATCGCGATAGGTCAATATCTCTCCCTCTGTGTCCATAACAGCCTGGCGGATATTTTGATTCACCAACCGGGAGCCAATATACATTTGGGCTAAAGCCGTATTTTCAATATCATATGTCTCTTTTTTTTTCTTGGCCTGATCCTGTTTATAAATGGCAAAAGTTCTCGCGGCGATCGCCTGGGCTTTCAGGGCTTCCATAGGCCAATTGCCGGGTATTTCGCCGGCCAAAACTCCCATAACATATTCTTCGAGAGAAAGTTCATTAATAACCGTTAAACAACCCTTATGATCTTGAACCAATTCAATGGCGCCCTTGTAGTGGTTTCCGTCGACTGAGATTTCGCCCTCGCCTTGTGGTTTTATAAAGGCCGCGGAGTTTTCCAGATCATGGATCGTGACGTCAAATTGAAAAAACTTTTTACCATCTTTATAAATAATCTGGGAATTACTTGAGGAAATGCCGATCAAGTCAAATTGATCTGGAACCATTAGTTCAATTGAAGGATGACAAACCACAACCGCTACCCGGATAAGATTAGTTACTTTTTCTTCTTGCGGGCGGGAAACTTTTTCGACCTCGGGTTCCGTTGCGGGGTTTCCTGTCGAAACATATGACCGTAAAGGCACACACCCGACGGTCAGTATAATCATGAATGAAATAAGAAGAGCTTTGGTCATTTAAACTTGGAGAAAATCCAAAAAACCACTGAAAAAAAGAATGACACTAACAAACAAGAAACCAGGGGGAAATAAAAGGAAAAGTTTTCTTTCTCGACCTTAATATCGCCCGGTAACCGACCGAATTCAACGAATTTTCCACCGAACATGACAAAAAATCCTATAAGAATTATGATCAAACCCATTGCTATAAGCACTTTACCAACAGAAACCGTTTCCATGATGATTGCCCTATCGAAAAACAAAAAGGACGGTTAAAACCGTCCTTTTTGTTCCTAATTTCATAAAACCTTATTTAGAGACTTGATCCTTTACCTTATCCCAATCGGCCAAAAACTTTTTCAAACCAATATCCGTCAAAGGATGGTTAAAGAGTTGTTTAATGACGGAGAAAGGCATAGTTCCAACATGGGCTCCTGCCAAAGCGGACTGGACCACATGCATGGGATGCCTTAAAGAAGCGGCCAAAACCTGTGTTTTAAAATCATAATTCTTATAAATCTGAATAATTTCACGAATCAACTGCATGCCATCCTGAGAAACATCATCCAACCGTCCCACAAAAGGACTGATAAAGGTTGCGCCGGCTTTAGCCGCGAGCAACGCCTGGGAGGGAGAAAAACAAAGAGTTACATTAACTTTAATCCCTTCCGAGCTTAAAGCTTTACAGGTTTTGATTCCTTCTGGAATTAAGGGAACCTTAACCGTAACATTTGGATGCAGCTTGGCCAATATGTGGCCTTCTTTCATCATTCCATCAAAATCCAACGCGGTGACTTCTGCCGAAACCGAGCCGTTTACAACAGCGCAGATCTCTTTGATTCTTTCATGAAAATTAACGCCTTCTTTTGCCACCAACGAAGGATTTGTCGTAACGCCGTCCACCAAACCCAAGGCCAGACCTTCTTTAATTTCGTTAATGTTGGCCGTATCGAGAAAAAATTTCATTCGCTGCCTCCAGGAATAACATCCTTGATCTTGTCTACCAACGAATTATCGGGGGGTGGACATCAAATGTCAACGAGAGGAACTCCTTACTTGTTTTTGCGTCGCATCGCTAAATAAGAAAGCCAAATCCCGATTTCGTACAAAAGAATCAACGGTACCGCCACGATCGTTTGCGTTATGGGATCCGCGCTGGGCGCGATCAGGGCTGCTAAAACAAAGATTCCAAGAATGGCGTGCTTGCGCTTTTGGGATAAAAAGGCAGGAGTTGCGATACCAACACTCACCAATGCGGCCAAAACTAGCGGCAATTCAAAAACACAGCCAAAAATCAACAAAAAATTAACTACAAACGCGTAATAGCCCTGAAGAGTCCATTGCGGAATAAAGTTAAAGTCCAAGTTGTACCGCATTAAAAATTCCAGCGAAACAGGAACAATAAAAAAATAGCCAAAAGCTACCCCGCCGCAAAAAAAGAACAAACCCAGACAGAAAACCATAAGGACCGCGTTTTTTTCGTCGGGTTTTAAAGCCGGAGAAACGAAAGACCACAATTCTCGCAAAATAAAAGGAGACGCTAAAAGAATTCCGGCGATGGCTGCCAGTTTCATATTGATCATAAAAGCTTCAACTGGCGTTAAGGTTTGAAGGGTATGAATTTGACTGCCAATGGTCGGAAACTTGGACAAAACCGTTTTAAATGGCATTAAAAGAAAATCAAAAAGAAGATTAGATTTCCAAAAAGCTACGCATAGCCCGATGGCCGCGACAACCAGAGAACGGACTAACCCTCTTCGTAAATCCTGAAGATGATCCGTAAAATACCGTGGCCTATCAATTATTTCATTAGGAGACATGCTGGGAACTATAACATCAAATTAATTTTTATCACGAGCTTATTTTGCCGCTGGAGATGCGATGACAACCGGCGTCATAATGGCGCTGTAATAGGTATCCATTTGGGAAAGCAAGGCAGCGGATGCCGTGTATATCTCTTTGGTATCATTCAAAGCCAAATACACATTTCCTTTTTGACGGTTTCCAAACCGGTAAACCCTTTTCGTACCCGATCCCAATAAAATCTCAACAACATAATCAGGGTCTGCAAGACCCGTGGAATCTTTTTTCGACGCGAAGTCCACAATATCCGTATTCGAAAGCACAGTTACTATATTTACCGCCTCATCCTGCGCCTTCATTCTGCCTTCAGAAGACCATTGTCCTTTATCATCTTTTTGATAAACGTATGATCTGTTGTTGTGTTTGACCGTTAACGTTTTTGCCTGGGCCGAATCGAACTTCATCATACTTTTGTCTCGAAAATCCCCAAGTTTAACGTCCAGTGTTTTATCAATGCTTCCATCTGTCAAATACACGTTGGGTTCGTCTCCCAATTTGACATAGTAGACATTCGATTTCATTTTTTTACGGCCCAGCAAAATTACATGATTTTCTTTTCCATCAGTCGATCCAATCTCCACCGAGGCGTGGGGTTTGGACAATCCATAAATAGCCGGATTGGAAGGATTATCGTCCACGTAATCCGAGATTCGAAGATTGTTAATCGAGCTGAAAAAACTATTTATCTTTTGATCGTCCGCTTTGGCTTTTATCGGCTGAGTGATATTCCAGTTGCCGTCTTTATTTTTCTCAAAAACGGTAGTTTTTCCATCCCGAACAATCTTAATTTTATCGGCTAAAATGTCATCCACTTTGAAAAAGGACTTATCCCGATAGCTATTCACATCCTCGATCAAGTTCCCCACCGAGAATTGAGGAAGCATATAAACATCAGCCTTGTCGGGAATTTTCACGTAAATCGATGCCCCCGTAATACTTTTGTCCCCGATTAATAACACATAATCTTTTCCCGTTTTGTTCGTCACCGAGCAACGGGCCGAAGGAGTACTTAAACCGAAGTCGGCATAATCGGAAGGTTTTTCAATGGTGGATTCGGGATTGAAATTGGAAAAAGCGTTCAAAACAGTATGAACCTTATCTTCGTCAGCTTTAAAAATATGAGGAGCGGTAATCTGCCAGGCGTCTTTACTATCTTTTTCTAAAACAATAGGATTTTTTAACGCAGTAACCGTAGTGGCCAAATTTTCAACTTTAATTTTCGTGATATCGTCCGCGACATAATCCTCAAAAATTTTTGTTTTCTTGTCTTTATCCGCGTCCGTTTTAACAGCGCCGCGTTCAAAAAAGTAAATATAACCCGCTAAAAGAGCGGCGGCGGCCAGATAGTAAGCTATTTGAGGTATTTTCTTCATGGTTATATGGAACGGCGGCGGAACCAAACCACAAAACCCGCGATTAAAGCCGCCAAGGGTATCAGGATGATCGCCACGCAGATAATCAGCATGTTGCTGACATTACTGATGTTCAAAATTCGTTCATCCTCTTCTTTGGGATGAATTGAAATTTTGTTCTCTTGTTCCGCCATCCATCCGAAAGTATTTAAAGCCAAATCGGCGTTTCCCAAAGTAGTCGCAAACTGGTTTGAAAAAAATAATGAATTTCCATAAACCACCAAACGGGCTTTTTTATTCGAGCCGTCGGTTAAATCGAACTCCGAAGCGACGGCAATCGGAATAGGCCCTTTTACATCGATCCCCGGATGATAAGAAACCGCTCCTTTAAGTGCTTTAACGTTATTTACGCCCCAGCCTTTATCAGTAGTTTGAAGCAAAACCGTAGAGTTCGCGCCTTTCATTAAAGGGTCAACCTTTTCTATTTCACGATTAAATACCATCAAACACGGCACATGATTATCCGATAATTTTTGGACGATATCGTGATTTCCATATTGTGGAAGAATCGCGCTGGGATTCGGCGGAAGATAACTGGTGTCATCAATAGCCAGATCATTATCCACTTTCACACCAAAGTCTTTTAAGA
>Ga0182016_10005583_pt1 | contig 13509 bp, 14 predicted proteins | sample 712S2MmetaG_FD_120491 | JGI IMG/M metagenome (GOLD analysis project Ga0182016, IMG submission 120491) | Permafrost microbial communities from Stordalen Mire, Sweden - 712S2M metaG | ecosystem: Environmental > Terrestrial > Soil > Wetlands > Permafrost | place: Sweden: Stordalen | collected...
CGCAATACCGGCCATGCCGAATCCATCAGGATTACCTGGGATCCGTCGAAGCTCACCTACCGTGACCTGCTGAAGATTTATTTCACGGCCGCGCACGATCCCACCACCCTGAACCGCCAGCATCATGACGAAGGTCCGGAATACCGTTCGGCGATCTTCTATTCAAACGACGAGCAGAAGACCGGGGCCGAAGCCTACATCCGGGAACTGAATGCCGCGCACGTATACAGAGACCCGATTGTGACGCAGGTGGTGCCGCTGAACGGAGCGTTTTATCCAGCCGAACCCGACCATCAGCACTTCCTCGATCGCAATCCGGATCAGGGTTACATTGCGAATGTCGATATCCCGCTTCTGAACGGGTTCAAGGAGAAATATCCGCAGTTTTACACGAGGGACAGCAAATGAGCGAACAGAAGAAACGGTTATATCGCCGCGGTTTCCTGATGAGCCTGATCGGCGGAGCCGGCGTCTTTACCCTCGCCGCCGCGGTCGATCGGGGCGCACACGGCGGCAAGGTACGGATCGCCGAGTTCGACGCGAACGGACGCAAAACCGGCGTGGTGGAGGTGGACAAGGTCGTAAAGACGCAGGCCGAGTGGTTTAAACAACTCGATTCCGAACAATTCGACGTTACCCGCAAAGAAGGTACGGAGCGCGCAGGCTCGGGCAAGTACGCCTATAACCATGCGGATGGCCTGTATCACTGCATCTGCTGCAGCACGGTGTTATTCGACTCCAAGACCAAGTTCGAATCCGGCACCGGCTGGCCCAGCTTCTACCAGCCGATTGCGAAAGAGAACGTGGTGGAAGCCACCGACCGCAGCTTTGGCGCGGAGCGCACGAAAGTGAGTTGCGCGCGCTGCGATGCGCATCTTGGTCACGTGTTCGACGATGGCCCGAAGCCCACCGGGTTGCGTTATTGCATGAACTCAGCGGCGTTGAATTTCGTGCCCAGAGGGAAGACCACCGCTTAGTGACCTTCCACGGCCACAGCCGGCCGATCTGAAGCCGACCACCCCGGCAGGATTGCCGGTGCTGTCTCCGCGCCACAATCCGGCAGCGGCTGCACGGAATAGTAGTTCAGACCGTAGCGCCAGTTCCTGCTAACCGCCCCCACGCAGAAACTTCGCTTGGGCTCGGGCAAGTCGCGCCAGAGGCTTCGGGCGGAAGCCGCATCCACCCAGGGGAGCGCGGCGTATTCCACGTAAATCCATCCTGAAGCGGCCAGCGCAAACCAAAGCACCAGGGCTTTTCCGCTGCTGAGGAATAGCGGGCACGCCGCGGCGATCAGGCAGATCGGCGCAGCGATCCAGAGCCGCCCCACCGTAATGGGGTCCAGGGGAAAAGCCTCCCGCAAGCCACCGTTTAGGGCGCGCGGCAGCACTCCGGCGGCCGCCACGAAGAGCGGCAGCAACAGGGCCGATGCGCTGAGCATGGCGGTCAACCGGCGCGGGCGGAGGGTGCGCGCGGCGTCCACGCCACAGGCCGCCAGGACGCAAACCAGAGGCAGCAGCGGCAGAATGTAGCCCGGTAGCTTGTTTCGAGCCACGGAGAGAAACAGGAAGCCGAAAAGGATGGTGACGCCGAGGAATTTTCTACGCCTGTCCTGGTACAGCCTCGGCCAGAATGCGAAGCTACCAAGCAGCGTACCGGGAAACAGCGCCAACACCATGACGGGAACGTAGAACCACAAAGGTTGCACATGCTGCAGATCCGGCGAAGTGAAGCGGCCCAGTTGATGCTGAATAAAGAAAACGCCAAAGAACTGTGGATTCAGCACCTGGCAGATCGCATACCAGGGCAGTGCGATCGCGCAGAACACCACAACCGGGAGCGGTCTCAGCCAGCCGCGCCAGGTTCGCCGCGCAAACCACGCGAATGGCAAAAGCAAGACCACGGGGACCAGTCCTTTCGCCAGGACGCTGAGCGCCAGCAATGCCGCAGCCGCGCTGACGCTGACGGGGGCGGTTCGTCCTTCCACGACAGGCAGCAGCAGCAGGCACGCCGCGGCAAACGTGATCGACAGCGGAATATCCGTGACGGCCGCGTGGCTGTATCCCATCCAAAGCGCGGAAGTGGCGAGTAATCCGGCCGCCGTCGCGCCGACGAACGCATTGAATTCGCGGCGCACATAAAGGAAATAGAAACCGAGGAAAGCCAGGGAGGCCAGCGCGACCGGCAGGCGCGGAGCCGCTTCCTCGCCCAAGCCCAGGCGGAACCCGGCGGCCATCATCCAATACAGCAGCGGCGGCTTTTCAAACCACCCCTGGCCCCACAGGCGCGGCGTGACCCAATCCCCCGACGTTGCCATGGCGCGGCCGATCGACGCGTAGCGAGGTTCGTCTGGCCCGGTGAGTCCAAAGCTGGTCAGTCCCGAGAGAAAAATGACCAGCAGCACCAGCAGCGCGGCAAGCGCGATCCTTCGGGACACTCAGCACATTATAATGAGCTTGGTGCTTGCTCACCTCCTACTGCTCCTATTCCTGGCTGACGTTCGCGGGTGCGTGTGCGATCCTGCGCGGCCTGAGACGCTCCAGGGCCGGGAATGCAGCCTGACGCTCGCCGCCGAAAAGGAACCGTCCGATGCTCCGGTGGTTTTCATCCCGGATGCGAATCCCACCAAACCAAATCGCTGGCTGGCCATTCCACATGCGCTCCGGCATAATCTGGCCGACATGACTGCGCCCGAGCGCGCTGCTTACTGGACGCGCTCCATCGAGAAAGCCAAGGCCCTTTGGAATGACCAGTGGGCCATCGCGATCAATAGCGAAGAGCGCCGGTCGCAGTGCCAGTTGCATGCCCACATCGGCAAGCTGCTCGAAACCGCGAACGGTTCCGGTGGCGTGGTCGTGGCCAAAGTGGAAGACATTCCCTTGCCGGAAAAAAGCTTGGGCATCTGGATTCAGCCCGAAGGAAATCAGTTGCGGGTCCATTTGGATCAGGCCGCGCCCGAAACACTGCTCATGAGATAAGAACAATGACGAATTTGCTGGAAATACAGGCGCTGCCGACGGCGGAGAACTCGGCCATTCATTTACACGCGACCGATAATGTCGCCGTGGCCCGCGTTCCCATCGCGGCCGGAACGCCGCTTCGCGTGGAGGGAATCTCTGTAACGGCGGTTGAAGCCATTCCGGCCGGGCATAAGATTGCCCTGAAGCCCATCGACGCCGGAGCGGTGGTGCGGCGTTACGGCCAGGTGATTGGACGCGCCAGCCGGCCCATCCGCGCGGGCGCGCATATTCACACGCACAACCTGGCCTACGAGGAGCTCGAATTGGTTTACGAGTTTCCGGACGGCGATATCCCATTGCCTGCGCCGCGCACCGGCCCCGCGTTTCTGGGATACCGGCGCGAAGACGGCCGCGTGGGGACGCGAAACTATATCGCCGTGGTGGCCGCCAGTAATTGTGCCGCGCACACGTCGGAGCTGATCGCGGAGAGTTTTGCGCAAGAGACTCTCCCGCCCGGTGTGGATGGCGTGGTCCCGTTTCCGCATGGTGAAGGATGCGGCATGTCGATCGGTCCCGATTCGGAACAGTTGCAGCGCACCCTTTCGGGAGTTCTGGACCATCCGAATGTTTCGGCGGCCATTATTCTGGGGCTGGGCTGCGAGGTGAACCAGATCGACCACTATCTGGGTCCGCACGCTCCGAAATCGCACCGGCTGGTCGGCATGACGGTGCAAGGCAGCGGTGGAACACGCGCAACCGTTGAGGCCGCGCGGCAGCAGATCCGCAAGCAGATCGAAAGGGCCGCCGAAGAGAAGCGCACGGAGGCGCCCGCGTCGAAAATCATGCTGGGGCTGAACTGCGGCGGGTCGGATTCGTTCTCCGGTATTACGGCAAATCCCGCGCTGGGCGTGTGTTCGGACATGCTGGCGGAGCTTGGCGGTACCACCGTGCTGGCGGAAACCACCGAAATCTTCGGAGCGGAGCATTTATTAGTGCGGCGAGCGCGAAATCGGGCTGTGGCGGAGAAACTACTGGCGTTCGTCGAGGGTTATAAGAAGTATCTTAGGCAGTTTGGGGGAAGTTTCAACGACAATCCCTCGCCCGGAAATAAAGAGGGTGGGTTGACGAATATCCTGGAAAAGTCGCTTGGGGCAGTGGCCAAAGCCGGGATTTCGACTTTGACGGACGCGGTGGCTTATGCGGAGCGGGTGCGAACGCCCGGGTTCGTTTTTATGAACACGCCGGGTTACGATCCGGTGTCGCTGACGGGCCTCGCGGCAGGGGGGTGCAACCTGATCGCGTTCACGACGGGCCGCGGCAGCGCGATCGGGTTTCCGTCCATCCCGGTGATCAAAATTGCCAGCAATTCGGCAACCTACAACCGGATGCGCGACAACATGGACGTGAATGCCGGTTCGATTGCGGACGGCGCGAGGACGGTAGGGGAAGTAGGGCGCGACATTTTCGATCTGATGATGCGCGTCGCTTCCGGGGAGCGAACGCGGAGCGAAGTTCTGGGCCATCAGGAGTTTGTGCCTTGGCGCATCGGTCCTGTGATGTAGCCCTGTTATGTAACTTTGTCGCGTGAACGGTACCACGAGCAGTCCGAAAAGGCGCTAGAATAGAAAGCGTTGAAGTCTTTCTAACTTCCCGCCGATAGTCGGTTTAGAACAACGACGGGTTAAAACAACGACGGGTTAGTAAGAAAGACGGGTTTTACCAGATGTTCTCCATGGCGGCCGGGAAAGCAGTATCCAATATCGCCGGGAAGTGGACGTTGCCTCCTCTGATCCTGCACCCCTTCTCGGGCGAAGACACCGCCGAGAAACTCCTGGAAGGTTCCAAAGCCCAGCTCATGCTGAACGGTCTCATCCCGAGCGGCGGGAAGGATCACGAGTGGCTGAATGCCACCCTGCTGCGCGCGCGCGTGCAGGAAGTCCGCATGCTCTACTTCCTGGGAAAAGATATTCTCCGTTGGGTGGAGCAGTGCGTGGATTTCGCCGAGCGCACGCCGGAATTGTGCAAGAAAGGCATCCGGGCGCAGAGCTTCGCGGGCTATCTGATCGAGAAAACACCGGCATCGATTGCCCAGAAGCTGCAGGTGTGGGGCGTGTCCGATCAGCGCGCCGTGTTTTCGCGGGCGATTGGCGTCACCTGCACATTGAACAGTCCGCCAACCGCGGAGACGTTAACGCCGCTTTGCCTGGAGCACTATCACCGCTTCCTGGATTATCTCTACGTTTGCTACCAGAATCTGGACCCGTTCACGGAACTGGAGGCCGAGAATTTCTCGGTCGAGATTTATGCCAGTGCGGAGTACTCGCAGATCCTTGAAGAGCAGTGGGAAGCGGAATAGTCACTACACGGACAGCAGCCGGTTAAAGAACGACCGATACCGGTGGAGGGCGAGACGGAGGTCTTCCGTCGAAACCTTATCGGACTTGTCCCATTCTACCTCCAGCTTTTGACGTTCGCCGGCAAAAACTTCCGCGAGCCGTTTGATCGCATTGGCCACCAGTTCGTCGGCCTCCACGACCGCTTTTCGGGGCTCGTCCACGAACCCGATTTGGATCTTCTCCCAACGGGAGCGGAAGGCCAGCGTGTCGTTCTGCGCAAACAACGGTAAGTCCGTTTCCTGTATCGCTTGCGGCGTCATTTTCGAACCTCTTCGGGTTTGCCCGCGGCTTCCATCAGCAGGTCTTCAAACAACGCGCGGTAACTCACCATGGCTTTGCGGAGATCCTCCGTGTTACTCAAACCTTTACCCTCTCGAAGCGCGATCTCGTGAGCAAAGCGGTAGTTTTCCACGACAAGAGGATGATCGACCGAAAGATCGGTGGCATTCTGATCGAAGTCACCCACCGGATAGCCGCGGTGATGCATGACATCCTGGACCAGCGTATCGGCATGATTCACGGCACCCTTGGGATCGTCCACAAATCGGGACTGCTCACGGCGCCAGTCTTCCGTATACCGCGAGCGGTCTTCGGCGGTAAGAGGTTGAATATGAAACTTGGCGACGCGTGCCGCTCGTTTCTGGAGTTCCGATTCCGCGTGCCCCCGATCCCGATTGCCCGCGACAGCCCTATCGTATTCTGGGCCGAATTTGGAGCGGAGCCTTTGAGTCTTCCGTTTCTGAATGTACATCCAGATAGCAATTCCGATCGCCACCACGAGAGCCACGATAAGGATCACGATGGCCGGACTGAGCGCGGTTTGATTCATTTCTGTATTTCCCCCAATTTGCCGGAAACGTGGAAGCCGGAGGGCTTCGACTCAATATCACAGCAGGTGTAAGCCCAATGGGTTCCCCCGACCTAACCTGATCGGCCCGAGGTGCGTCAGGCCCAAAGGCACTCGTGTCATGGGCTGGAGACACTTGCCCTCCAGCGGCTTTTGCGTGAGTGGTTCGCGTCCATTCAGCACCAGCTTGCCGGGGCCGGCGGTCCTACCGCGAGATGATTCGCCTCACGTCCTTGAGCAGGACGAACAGATGCATCGGATCGGTAGGAGAAGGAATGAAATCAAATTTCTCGTAAAAGCGCCGGGCCTCCTCGTCTTTCGCATGCACCGCGAATGCGCGAATGCCCGCAATCTCGGCAGCTTGCACAGTGCGCTGCATCGCGTCGCGCAACAGCGACTTCCCAATCCCCAGGCCCTGCGGCTGGAGATCCACAGCCAGACGAGCAAGTAGCATGACGGGCACCGGATGACGCGCCAGTCCTTTGGTGAGGCGCTCCGGCGCTTCCTCGCGCGCGACTTCTCCAACCGCTAGAGTGTGATAGCCGGCGACCGAATCCCCCACCAACCCCACGTAAGTCTGAGCCGCCCCCGCCTGTTGGTTAGCCCATGCGTGTCTCAACAGATACCGATTGAGCCCCTCCCGGCCGCAGTCGAATCCCTCAATCATGTGGTCAGGGCGAAGCTTCTCCACGCGGCGGGAATCAGTCACCGATTCGGCCGGCATCGAAGAATCCTGGTTCCTTCAGGAGTCGCTCCAGGTTTGGCAGCGGGCGCGGAGGCGCATCAAGGGCGGCTCGGAAAGCTTTCCATTGCATCGCGTTCAGACCGAAGGTCCGCCGATCCGCCAGCGCCTCGTCGGCGCGCGACAATGCGCTCTCCACGACGAACTCGCTCACCGAACGATGCGCCACCGCCGCCGCAGCCTGCAATGCGCGTTTGGCACTGCGAGTCAGCCGCGGATCGAGTTTTTCGGTACGCGTAGTCTTCGCGGGCATGCTTCTTCCTCCTTGTTCTAAGGCTAGTATCCTTGCCAGACATCGTCAAGACAAGGCATAGTGCGCGTGGCACTTCCCGGCTCGTCAGGACGCCTCAGTCAGCACCGCAATGCCTCAATGAGGAATATGAGGATCCCGTACAGGAATGTCGCCGGGAACACCTTGCGAGACTCCCCAACCGGGATCAGTCTGCCATCTCTCAGATGGAGCGCCGGACAGTCACGTATGTCAGCACCCTGAATGATTTCATCAAGGCCGTGGGAGGGCAACTCGAAATCCGAGCCAACTTCCCCGACGGAACTGTCCGGATCTCGGGAATCGCCGAAACTGCTTGCGAATCCGCGGAAGACGGCCAGCCACAAAAACCACCTTGTAAGACTTATTGCGTTCAAAGGTGATAACATCCCCTGATGCAGTTTCGACCGCATCTCCTCGCCCTCCTGCTCCCGCTGACTCTCGCGGCGCAAACCTACACATTTAAAGTGATTGCCGGCGGCGCCCTGCCGGTGAATCTGCCCGCGCCATCCGTAGACATCGGAAGCGGCTACGTGGCTACCGGCCCTTCCGGCGACGTTTTCATATCTTTAACTCAATACAACATCGTCGTGAAACTATCGGCAGCCGGGAACCTGGACCTTGTCGCCGGAAACGGCTCGTGGGGCTATTCGGGGGACGGGGGTCCCGCTACCAGCGCACAGATCAGCGCCGGGCCAATCACGGTGGATAATTCCGAAAACCTCTACCTGGTGAACGATTCGACAATCCGCGAGATCTCGAACGGAACCATCACTACGATCGCGGGAACGAACGAATACGGCTACAGCGGTGACGGGGGACCGGCTGTTCAGGCCGAAATCGGTTCCGTGGAGGCGATTGCCTCGGACTCTTCGGGAAATATCTATTTCACCGACACCTTTACCACGCCCGCCGCTGCCTCTGTAGAGGTAAATCATCCTCGGATTAGAAAGATTTCGGCCGGCATCATCACCACCGTCGCCGGTAACGGTATCGAAGGGAGCGCGGGCGACGGAGGACCCGCCACCGCAGCGGAGTTGTTCGGTTTTGGGAGGGGACTGGCGGTCGACAGTTCGGGTAACCTCTTCCTCACCGATAGCTTCCGCATTCGCGAGGTATCGGGCGGCATCATCACGACCTACGCGGGAGGCACGCAGGGTCAACCCAACGGTGTGGGCAACGGTGATGGAGGGCCCGTCGCGAGCGCGCTGTTCTTCGTTCCCGGCGCGCTCACCATCGATTCACATGGAGACCTGTTTGTGTGCGACGGCTCGACGGTTCGCGAAATTTCGGGCGGGGTCATTCAGACCGTGGCCGGGAAGGCCGAGCTGTTCACCTCTGGCGGAGATGGAGGCCCAGCGATAGACGCGGGTCTGAACCCGGTCAACCTTGCAGTCGATCCCGCCGGGAACCTCTATATTTTCGATTCTCCCGGTCGTCTCCGCGAGGTGTCCTCTGGCGCAATCAATACCGTCGCTGGAAACGGCGGCGTCTGGACTCAGGATGGAGCAACCGCCACCAGCGCGCGGCTGCCGTCGCCCAGTGCAATTGCCGTCGATGCATCCGGAAATATTTACCTTGCTGCTTCTTACTATGACCGCATTTTCCGCGTCGCCGGGGGCGCCATTTCCACGTTTGCGGGGAACGGCGCGTGCCAGTATTTCCCCCCCGTATCCCTCGCTTCTCCATTCGTCTGTGGTGTCGAATCGATTACGTTCGACGCCGCTGGAAACCTCTATGTGATGGAAGGCGGCGAAATCTACGAGATTTCGCAGGGCGCCGTTACCACGGTTCCCGGCTCGCAACAGATTGGTTATTTCCAGACCGGCATCGCCGTCGATACGGCCGGTAACATGTACATCGCCGATACCGAGGACAACCTCATTTGGAAACTCTCGAACGGCGTTCTCACCACGGTGGCGGGAGTAAGGGCAGCGGTTTCTATCGACAATGGGACGCTACCTTTGGGGGGCTGGTCCGGCGACGGAGGTCTCGCGACCGAGGCGCAGCTCCAATACCCCAACCAACTCGCCATCGACTCTCACGGGACCATCTACTTCACCGACTCGCAGAATAATCGTGTACGCGCCATCGCGAACGGCGTGATCACAACCGTCGCCGGCGATGGATCCTATTCGTATTCCGGCGATGGCGGACCTGCAGTCGATGCCGGAATTTCTTTTCCCGAGGGCCTTGCCATCGACGGCTCCGGGAACCTTTACGTCGGCGACTCCAATGGTTTCGTACGCAAAATCTCCGGCGGGATTATCACGACCATCGCGGGAGGCGCCATCGCCCCGATGAATCCCTATGCATTGACTCTTGACCCTTCCGGCAACGTATATATCGTCAGCTTCCAGGACAACCAAATCGACGAACTGATTCCTTCCGGCCCCAGTTGCAGCTATTCCGTCCAGCAACCCTCGACCACCGCACCTACGTCCGGAGGCACGGTGAGCATCCCCGTACTGGCCGCTTCGGGTTGCAATTGGGTGGTCGGCAACCTGCCGTCGTGGATCACCGGGAGCACCTCACCATCCGGTGCATTGCTCACCGTCGCGTCAAATGCCGGCGCGGCACGCAGCGCAACCATTCTCATAGCCGGCCAACCTGTCGTTGTCGCGCAGAACGGACTCCCCGTGGCCATCTCCACCGGAGGGGTCGTCAATGCCGCCAGCTTTTCGCCCACCGTTGCGCCTGGCAGCATCGCCGCGGTATTCGGCTCCTTTCCAGTCGATCAGCCCGCTCAGGGCGCGGCGCTCCCGATTCCATCCAGCCTGCAGGGCGTCTCGATACAGTTCAATTCGCTTTTTGGCGCACTTTTCTACGCAGGTCCGAATCAAATCAACGTGCAGCTGCCGCTGAATCTCGTGAATTTCCCTTCGTACACGGCCACTGTCGTCACCGGGTACGGTGCCTCCGGCGCCGTCGCCATCAGTGTCGCGGAGTTCGCGCCCGGCATCTTCACAACCAACGGACAGGGCACCGGTCAGGGCTCAATCCTGAATCTGAGCAATCAGCTCGTCGATGCCACGCATCCCGCCATGGCCGGCGACTACATCCAGATCTATTGCACGGGCCTGGGCGAAACCAGCAATAATCCTGGAATAGGACTGCCCGCGCCAGCCGACCCGCTCTCGGTCACCGAAACCACGCCCACCGTGAGCATCGGCGGTGTCAACGCCTTTGTTCAGTTCTCGGGACTCACGCCCGGCACGGTCGGTCTCAACCAGATCAACGTACAGATACCGGCTGGTGTGGCGGCGGGCACCGCCGTTCCGGTTTCCGTATCAATCGGTGACGCGGTGTCTAATACGGTAACGATCGCCGTGGAATGATATGCGTGGAAATTACAAGATTTTTGGGGCCATGCCATATAAAGCGATGGAGGGTCTAAATCTGATGCCACGCCGCAATTTTCGAGAACTTGAAGCCGAGATGTCGCCGGAGAGGAGATGCCTCTCAATCGCCTTCGGGCCGCCCGTAAATTGACCCAGGAGCACCTCGCGAAACTACTCAACCGGGATCAGTCCGCCATATCGCAGATGGAGCGCCGGACAGACATGTATGTCAGCACCTGGCTGATTTCATCAGGGCCATGGGAGGGCTGATGTCCATCAAGGCACCGTGCAAATTAATGATTTTCGCCACCTTCATCCACGAGAGTCTGGCTATGGTGAGGCGCCTCGAGTCTGCGATGTCGGCCTACCCGTATCACATCCACGGAGAGGAGTACATGGCCATGAACGTGACGAAAGAGGCGGCCTTACGATACCACTTCAGCGTGCCGAGCGACGGGCGCCTAAGCGAAGTACAATTCAATGAAATGACCCCGCATCTCAGGTGGCCATGGGACACGCGTTCGGAACCCGAGCAGCCCCGTAAGTAAGCCCGCGCGGAGATTTGCCGTCGTGTCAGCACCACCCTCTTCAGCGTCACGGAATTTTACGGAGCCTGAAAGAGAATTCTCGAAGGGCCGCGAGGACAGCATCCAACTTAAGCTTTGGTTGATTTGTAGTGAACTTCACGGTGCAGTATTCCATAACCATAACTATCGGAATTAACGTATTTTCAGTGTCACGGTAGACCTTGTCTGTTTCCTTCATGTACTCCTCCACGCCGAATCCCTCCGCCCAATCGTTAAAAAGATTCGCCGGGGCCTGCGCCTTGTTGATCCCAGTTCCATTGAAGTTGAAAAGATCCTTGTATATGAGAGCCTCCCTTATCCCCTCAACAAAGACCGCTTTTTGGCTAGGGTCCATGCTGGCCCAGAGCCTTCCGTTGCCCATTACCCCCGTGAAGGTTGGGTTATTCGATTGTTGGCAAAATGCTGAGGGGGCTATGAGGAGAATGAGAGTCAGGCGCTTCATCCCGCCTTTATACCGCCACGGGACCGGCGAAAACAATGCCAATCAAAGCAGGGATGATAGGAAGCCGGGCACCCGCCGATTTCACAACGAACGTTCGCCGGGGACTCGAAAAACTCCCTTGATCGAGCGCTGGTTTCGAACCACGATTTGGATGTGAGTCTTTTCATCAAACCCGGCGCCGGGGTAGATAGGCTTGCCCTCGACGAAGACGCCCCTAACCGTGTCAACGGCAGGGGTGCCCAGGCTCTCAAGGATGCTGTGCAAGCGTCGCATCACGGCGCAATCGAGGTGGCGCCGCCCGTCCTTGCGGTTCGAGGGTAACGGAACGCCCCCAGCGGCCGTGTTTTTAGCCAAGCTGTCAAATGCGGTCTTAATCCATTCGACTCCGGCCGTGGTGGTCAGATCGAGGCACAGCCCAAGATCGAGAACTGCGCCAACTACAAAAGGCTCCCTAATGCCCGATGGCTTCAATCGCGCGGTGTCTCGCGCAAAGTCCAAACCTCTTTGAGGGTTGGATTCCCAGAAGTAGATTCCTGGTCCCAGCCAATCATAGTCGTTGTTGCTCGGCCGGAATGGGTTGCCCTTGAGGAGCGACTCTCCCACCGTGCGGTCGCAGCCATGATAGCCGAGTACGAATGAGGAACTGAGGCGGTGCAAGACTTAACGGTAGTTCTTGGCGAGCTTGCCGGACTTGGTGTAAATACCCTCCGACACCAGGACCTGCATCGCCGTCTCGCGGGACTGAGTGGCACGCTTCGTAAAGGCTTTCGCCGCCTTGCGGAAGCGCGCGAGTCCCTCACGGCTTTCGAAGTCAATAACTACCCCGGCACCGTTCTTCACTCTCAGATCAGCTTTCACAACCCCAGTATATAGCGGTTTCAACTCGGAGGCTTCAAATCGTTTATAATCGTAGAGTTCGGCGTCATCCCACCAGCGGCTTTCGCGTGAAGTGGTTCCGGCACGTTGAAACACCTCGGTTAGCACAATGTTCGACAACCTATCCGACAAATTGCAGCGGGTTTTCAAAAACCTGCGCGGCGAAGGACGGCTCACTGCCGCCAACATGGAGTCAGCTCTCGGCGAAATCCGCATGGCCCTCCTCGAAGCCGACGTTAACTTCAAGGTTGTCAAGCAGTTAATCGAAAACGTGAAGGTCAAGGCGATGGGCGAGGAAGTGCTCTCCTCCCTCACCCCCACTCAGCAAGTGATCGCCATCGTGAAAGATGAGCTGGTCAAAATCCTGGGCAGCCACGAATCCAAACTGCGCTTCGCCAACGAACCGCCCAGCGTCATGCTGATCGTCGGCCTGCAAGGTTCGGGCAAAACCACCTCCACCGCAAAGCTCGCCAAATGGCTCGGCAAGAACGGGAAACGGCCGCAATTGGTCTCGGTTGACGTTTACCGCCCGGCCGCCCGCGAGCAGCTTCGCATCCTCGCCAAGGAAGTCAACGTCCCGATTTATGCCGGTGAAACCAGCGAAACCAAACCAGTCGATCTCGCTCGTTCCGCGCGCCGCGAAGCCACGCAATCCGGCCGCGACGTCCTCCTCGTCGACACCGCCGGGCGTCTCCATCTCGACGAAGAGCTGATGGCGGAACTGCGCGAACTGAAAGAACTTCTCAACCCGGTCGAAATCCTGTTCGTGGCGGACGCCATGACCGGGCAGGATGCCGTCAAATCCGCCGATGCCTTCCACAAACAGCTCGGCATCACCGGCATCATCCTCACCAAGATGGACGGCGACGCGCGCGGCGGCGCGGCTCTTTCCATCCGCCACGTCACCGGACAGCCCCTCAAGTTCGTCGGTGTCGGTGAAAAGTCGGACGCGCTGGAGCCGTTCTATCCCGAACGCGCCGCCCAGCGCATTCTCGGCATGGGCGATGTTTTGTCGTTCATCGAAAAGGCCCAGGAAGCCTTCGACGTCAAGAA
>Ga0182016_10005589_pt1 | contig 13498 bp, 9 predicted proteins | sample 712S2MmetaG_FD_120491 | JGI IMG/M metagenome (GOLD analysis project Ga0182016, IMG submission 120491) | Permafrost microbial communities from Stordalen Mire, Sweden - 712S2M metaG | ecosystem: Environmental > Terrestrial > Soil > Wetlands > Permafrost | place: Sweden: Stordalen | collected...
TAGATACACGATTAGATACACGATTAGATACACGATTGGATACACGATTAGATCCGGGAATTGAACTTCGGACGGAACGCAGTGTAGAACCCCGTTTCGGAAACACAGTAAAGCAAGAAACATCTTATCGAGAAAATGCAGGGAGAGATATTAGAGATATTAGAGATGTTGGGGAAGATATTAGAGATATTAGAGATGTTGGGAGAGATATTAGAGATGTTGGAGAAGACATTAGAGATATTAGGGAAGATACCGGAGATATTAGAGAAGATATTAGAGAAAACACTAGGGAAAACATTAAAGAAGATATCACAGAGTATATTCCAGAACGGAAAATAGTTGTCGCAGAAAGTATTGAGCAAAAAGAACAATCGGTATCTCAAAGGATGGAGTACGCTCCACAATCTTTCGATAAACTTTCCTCCGAAACCGTGGCTTATTACCCTCCCACTTCCAATACCAGTGTAGTAAGAGCTGATCTTCACTACATGGATCAGGTGCAGTCTAACACAGATTATAACCCTCCGAGAACACAAAACGATTCACAGGGATACAAGGGTACCAACTATCGAGATGATTCTCGAGAGTATAGAAATCAATATCCGCAAAATCCTCCTCGCCATTCACCACGAAATGTGCCCCAATACTCTCCCGATGAGGCTCAATTCAGAGATCAGTCCGATGGAAATCACTCCGAAACAGACCGTGATATCGATGAACTTGTGGGTGATAATCGCGCAGATCGAAATCGCCTACGAATCGAGCAAAAAGAAAATATTTATCAACATCCTCCGCACCCTCGATTTCATCCCGGTTCGGATCGCTTCCAATCTCTGATTACTCCCCTCACAGAATTATGTGGAGAACAAAGCTGCACCCCCGGTCTGGTAGAGTTCTATATGCGTCGAAAGAATAAGGTGGTAACGCTGCAATGGGAAAAATTTAGTGGAACCCTTTGCAATAACGGTGCTGCTGCCCTGGTAGTCTGCCAAGGCATTTGTAGTTTACCGCCCTGTCCGGTAGTATATGTCATTTCCCTTCAATATAATGGAAAGAATCGTCTTGGTCTCATTGAAGTTAGTCCTTATACTAAGTTGGGTAACATAAGGTTTTATTTTAACATAGAAAGATGTGCGGAGTCGCGACTCCGTGATACCATAAGCGTTCCAGCTTCCACCATCTCCTGGATTGTAGATGATTAATCTTGTTCTGACTCTTCTCCTTGTAGTTCTGACTCTTCTCCTTGTAGTTCTGACTCTTCTCCTTGTAGTTCCGATTCTTCTCCTTGTCGTTCTGACTCTTCTCCTTGTAGTTCTGACTCTTCTTGTGATCCGGGGAATATGAGTGAATACAATAAACCTCTGAAATATTCATTACTAACTTGAACATAATGAAATTCAGATTCACCATTTTGTACACTATTTTGTACATCTTCTGATGTATCTCCTGATACACCATTTTGGATGCTCTCATCCCGCGGCCCACTGTCCCTGGCTAGCTCTCGACCGATGAGAGCAGCAAGTTGTATGATAGCGTCGGATGCCGAATTCATCTGGACGTTCGATTGAGCATTTGATTGAGCATTTGATTGAGCATTTGATTGAGCATTCGATTGAGCATTTGATCGAGGATTTTCTGGCAGTACTATATTCTCGTAGTAATTGTAAGTCCAAGTCATTCCGGAAAATACGTTAGATGGTGCCGGCATTTCTTCCATCTTCTTCAATAATTGTACATAAGGGACGGCCGCTGGGAGCCCCCTAACCTTAGCGATGTCGATACGATTCTGACACTTGCACAAAAGCATGGTACCGATATTCTTACCCGTCCAATGATTGGTCCTTTTCTTTACTATATTTTCAAACTCTTCTCTAGTGAAGCGGTAGATATGATTTTCGATACGCATGGCCACAATATCAAAGGGAGCGTAGGAGTCGATACTATCACCGAAGACGTTACTATCATTAGAAAATGTTAAGAGCTTCCCATCTTCTTCAAAGGCCCCCGTGCAGTAATAGGAGCGATTTTTGGCACAAACTTCGGCGGCGTATGCTTCTATTCCTAAAGTATTTAGCTTTATCAAAGCTTGGCAGATCTGATTGTAGGTAGGTTCATGATCGGGAGGGAATCCCAGATAATACATCCTCAAAAAAGGGGACCCACAGAGGATCTGAACACATAGGGGGTTCAGTCCTTCTATCAACGCTGGAATCTCTTTATTGGTATAATGTGCATGTGCACAGAGTCGAGTATAAATATCCATGTTTATATTATTTCCTATTTCCAGAATTTTAGAGATGATTTGAATATATTCCGATTTAATCATATTATAGTATAGACGAGTATTTTTTCTCAAGAAATCCAGACGTTCCACAATTTGCTCTAATATATTAGATTGGGGTTGCATACTATGCACAGAATCAGAGTGAAGGGCATCATGGTTCAAACTGGGGATATCCTCAATATTCATCATGGATTAAAAAGCGGAGAGGAGGGCACCACTCCGGTGGAATGCTCGACATGCACAGATTTCCTTATGATGCTCGCGAAAGCTAATAAAGTTAATATTTCCCAGAAGATGCGCTAGCTTCTTGTACATGATTTCGGCTAGTTCACCCTTGACTTCAGTTACTAAGAAGGAGGGGGATTCGGTATCATCATAAGCAGAGAGTCCTCCTCCACTGATGATCTTGCGATTATCCCCTACATTACTTAGAGGAATATATTCCGGTTTCCAATGTAGAAAATGTCGATGATTGAGGTACTGTTTCTCTAGAGAAATGTGATTCGCAATTATATAGTAGGCATTGCAGCTTTGAATACTAATCTCATTTTGTACTAACCATACCAGGACATCATCAACATCAAAATACTTCTTGGACATAAGACTGACGTCAATATTACCATATTTCACGGATTCGGTGATAAGATCATAGGTGTCAGTGGACAATTGTGGTAAAGCATATTGTGGTAAAGCATAGTGTGCACAAGTTTTGTCAGAGGTGTCGGTACTCTCCATCTAGGGTATTTATATATATCGAACTAATTCGATATATGTGTAATCAATCCTGAAATAATTAAAATATGGATGATTTATACTGTCATCTTCATGATGATATTTACACCTTCACCTTTATACTATCACTTCTAACAATAAACCCGAATGCCGTCGTTATTAATGGAAAGGATTCCTGGGCAGTGTTCCCCTATATTCCCATCCACATTACCCGTATAATCAAATATTTGTAAATCTCGAGGAAGATCATTAACGTTGATGTTATCTAAATTTGTACCAAATACTTTTAGAGTCGAGGGAAGAAATCTAAGATTTTCCGCCCTAAAACGTCCTCTCCGCCCGCGTTCCGACTTTTCCTGGTGAACTCTAAAAGTATTCAGAACAGACTGGGACAATATTAACGCTAATGATCGCAGCGTGCGCGGTAAGTTGTATATCATAGTAGCCGTAAGTTTGTAATCTCCACGAAATAGCAAACCCATTCTCAACTTGGTTATGTTGGAGGGCAGATTTTGGTACCAGCAATTCGTTGTAGTAATGTTAACGTTTGTACTGAGCTTGGTTAAACCATCTGGTAAATCTCCGACCATATCTTCTTCTATACTTCCGTTGGTGATACTTAACGATTCTAAGTATGGTGGTAATATTTTCAGCATTGATTTAGTTAATACATTGACACTGAGAGATTTCAGCGTACGGGGTAAGGCTTCTATCATATATGTATTTTCCTGAGAGAGTTTAATTGTCATTTTTTGTAGGCTTGATGGAATGACTGATTTTCCATTCTCAAAAACCTGTTCCTTACCGAGATAACTGAATATATCGCTTATATTAAGGTTTAATAAATAGGGACAGGTACTTGACCACAACTTGAACATGTCAACAGTGGGTCTATTCATATACAGTAAATTACAATACCTTAGAGATGGAGGAAGGAGACTAATATCAGCCTCTTGTACTACAATTGAAGGCATACTTAAATAGGTCAATCCTCTAGGGAGCATCCTCGCGCTGAATTCTCCTTGATAAGAGTAAATTCTCAATCTTATCAGATTTGCAGGTAAATCCTCCAAGTTGCTACTGTGCACTGAGGACAAGATAAGTATATCAAGAAAAAGTAAGTTCTTAGGTAATAGTTTTAAGGACGGAATATCTAGTGATGGTAAGAATAACGAGGTCAATGATTCGGGGAATATTTTGATGTCGTGGAGTGTATGTAATGTCTGTATCTTGGAATTGTCAGCAAGATAATTGTCAGCAGGATAATTGTCAGCAGGATAATTGTCAGCAAGATAATTCTCATCAACCTCGGAATCATCTATTCGAAAATTCGAATATAAATAGCTGACATTGGGGATACGAGAGAAAAAGTCTTCGAGAATTTTTGAGCTTTTATATATGCGCGCATTTAAAACGAGGGCTTCGACATTAGGAAACATTCTTGTCCAGTCTGCAAAAAATCCGATATCTATATCTACATGTGGAAATATATAAACATACTTACGGTAACTAGAGCCATAATCCCGAATTATGGTAACGTTATTGACCGTAGTAACACACACATATCGATTTATTTCTAGAAGATTTTTTAGATCCTTAATGATAAAGTATGGGGTAATTTGTCTCCATATCTGTGAGGGAATATGTTGGAGGTTCATATTTAGTATAGATAAAATATGTTATCTCATATATTGTTTGTTACTATAAGATATATATATATATATCAGTTTTATTACTATAAGATATATATATATATACCGTGGTATATATTGCTGTTTATTCGCTTATCGGACCATGACCTCCTTAATCTGGCATTTCTCATCGTAAGTGGTACGGCAGGCAAGATACCTGTTTCCACAATCGTCAACGAGATACTTTTCCTTGGTGTAGCAAGGGCAATCGATCTTGCAGGGCTTAGGGCACGGGGGTTCCGGAGCGGGGCAAGGATTTTCACATGGCTTAGGGCAGGGCTTTTCACAGACAGGCTTACCGCAAGGTCCGCATGATCCGAAGAAAGACCGGTGTTCACCAGCCCAGAAAACGTAGATGATAGCAATGATAACCACGATGATGGCGACAACCAAAAGTACACTGAGGGAAGTGATTTCCCCGCTTCCAAGGGCCTCGTTAACTCCCATCCATCCGGCGCCAACAAAGACAGCAATAGCAGCCAAAATAGAGGCGAAGAGGAAGGCCATACCATAGCCGACAGTATTATAACGTTTGCGAGCGAGAGCGACAAAGAGAGCGAAGATGAGGAAGAATACAATTAAAACTCCGAAGTAAATACCCCAGAGAGCACCTGAACTTAACTCCATGTTAGTTGATTTAAATCAACGCGAAAAAAATCTGCGCGAATCTTTCCATCATCTTTTTTTCATCTCTATCTTTATGCGGAGTTTTATGAGTTATTTTTCATAGATATAATATGCAAAATAATGTCAGAGATAGTATAACACCCAACCCACAATCAGATTTTCCGTATCATGGAGATATCTGTTAGACCTAATAGATATTATTGATGTGCCTTTAGAATTTCATGTATAATGGAGATCTTATCACTTCATCATTATATTACTCCACCATTATATTACCCCACCATTGTATCACTTCATCATTATATTACCCCACCATTATATTACTCCACCATTATATTACTCCACCATTATATCACTTCATCATTATATTTACTCCACCATTGTATCACTTCATCATTATATTACTCCACTATTATATTACTCCACCATCATATCACTTCATTGTTATATTACTTCGCATCTTTTCGGTATTAAATATCTTCCGGAGAGAACATGGCGGTTGTGGGTCGCTGTTGATTGAAAAATGTTCTTCGATCAATGCTGTAGTTGTGGGAACAATTTATGACCATGAAAACTGATGGGGATTTGCATATTTGGGAGGATAGTAATCTCCCGTTATGACAACGTCGGTTCCTACTATTAAAGCAGGTCTCATTGGTTCTCCTGGAGTGGGCAAGACCGAATTTTTGAGATATCATGGTTATAAGCGCGATGTCGCTTCGGACTGGGAATCTGTCCGCGTTCTGGTGAATAAACTTACTAAGGATGAAGAACAAAATCCCTTGGTTCTGTCCACCAACGTAGAGTTTGTGGTCAGAAACAATCTACCAGATCTCCCCGATGATATTGAGGCGATAGCAGTTTTCCTCGATGTGCCATCTTTTCAAACGTTCTTCAACGATCTTAAGATCATGATTAAGGAGTATTCTACGGATATTCGAAAACGTTTTTCCCATCTTCCCACACTTCCCATCCTCTTCTATATCACCAAGTATGATCTCTTTGAAGATACTTACGGGATTTCTGACGCTATCGTGGATAACATCTGCAATTATTATGGTTGTCAATGGGGTGGATGTCTTAGTACCACAAAGGGATACCACTGTGATTACCCACCTAAACACGTGAAGATGTTCTGTATGCATACTCAAGTAACACCCTCTCCATAAATATTGTGAAACATTGTATAGTCTTACGAAGCATCATAAATATTATATACCTCAAAGTATATAATTAGAAAGTGTTATGTATCTTAGGCTACATGATAAATATTGTAAAGCATAATATTATATAGAACTATAGAACTATAGAACTATAGCATATATAACAAGTATTGTACAGTACTAAAGAATATTATACAGGACTATAAAGTATTATATACCCTAGGATATATAATATTATATAGAACTATAGAACTATAGAACTATAGAACTATAGAACTATAGAACTATAGAACTATAGAACTATAGAACTATAGAATATATAACAAGTATTGTACAGGACTAAAGAATATTATACAGGACTATAAAGTATTATATACCCTAGGGTATATAATATTTATTATACAGGACTATAGGGTATTATATACTCTAGGTATACAATTAGAAAGCACCAGAATATAGAACATTATATACTCTAGGGTATACAATTAGAAGGCACCATGATATAGGACATTATATACTACAAGATATATAATAAATATTATATAGGACTATAGGACATTATATACTCTAAGGTACATAATGAATATTATACAGGACTATATAATATTATATACTCTACGATATATAAATATTATGCAGGACCATAGAATATTATATACTCTAAGACATATAATAAATATTATACAGGACTCAAGAGTATATAATTAGAAAGTACCAGAATATAGGACATTATATACTTTAATATATATAATAAGGTATATAATGAGTATTACACAAGACTACAGAATATTATGTATTCTAAGGTACATAATAAATATTATACAGGACTCTAGAGTATGTGATTAGGGAGCACCACAATATAGGACATTATATACTCTAAGGTATATAATAAATGTTATACCGGATTATAGAATATTACATGCCCCATACTATATAATCTTCACGCTATACACTCCATACTATATAATCCTCACACTATATACTCCGTGATCTACACGTTTGTAGATTCAACCACTTGGATTATTAAACATGATATATGTTTACAGAAATCATCCCCATATATTATAATAATAATATATTATCATCTCTTTAATAATTTGAGGTTACTAACCCAATATTGAAGCCTTTCCTTAACCTGCATTTCATCGTACAGAATTCGTTCGGGAGGACATTGCGTTGGTTTATGCAGGGCTACGGTCTCTTCCACCAATTTGGAGAAGACTTCATTTTTGTTAGTGTTGGGAATATCCTTGTTCTCTAATACCAATTTCTTCACATCGTTTAAACGCAATAGTGATACCACCTCGTTATCATGTTGATAACTCGTGGAAATGGTCTCTGTGGTATGCTCTGTTGTAGTCGCCATGGATTGCTAGTTGGATAGTTAGTAAAAAGGCGATCAATATTTTAAACTCCGTAATTTTAGCTAATATATATAAATGGGACTTGGTGGAAAAGTTTTTAGAGTAGTGGTGACTTTAACTACTATGCCAGATAAATATCCTAAACTATTACAAGCGGTTAAGTCTTTAAGGAATCAAACCTATCCCATAGACGCCATTTATCTTACCCTACCAGAAAAATCAGAGCGCTTAGGTATAACTTATCCTCCCACCTCTCAAGAATTAAGTGAAATTTGCACTGTGGTCCCCTCCAAGGATTATGGTCCTATAACCAAGATTGTAGGGGCTCTTCTTATGGAAGATGATCTCGACACCGTAATTATTACCGCCGATGATGATATTCTCTATCCTGAAGATATGGTATCTAAACTAGTAGCATTACACAAACGCTTTCCCAATACCGCGATCGGTTCCAGCGGTATGTTATTAAAGTATCCGTGTCCTATGTGTGCCATATATCCTAATCAAAACACATTTGTTCACAAGATTCCGAGATTTCATATCTCTTCAGAGGGGCGACGAGTAGACTCTATCTATGGATACCCGGGGGCTCTATACGTGCGCAAGTTCTTTCCCAAACGAGAGAATCTCGAAGGTAGTTTTCTCCATTGGGCTCTCAAGACTCCCGAAATGTTTATGAATGATGATATTGTTATATCGGGATACCTCTCCTTAAAAGGCATTGAACGGCGGATATTTACCGGTTTACCTGAAGTTAAAGACATTATTGACGCAGGCAAAACCGAGCGAACACAGAGTTGGAGCGAAATCTCTTACAATATGGACTTCTTCTTTCAACGATTAAACTCGGCTATCTCCTCCTCCAAGAAAGAAGGGATGTATGCTACCACCGAAAGTATGGATATGGCGGAGTCCATTTTTGGTATCGGAGCTATCCTTATTGTCGCCATCCTCATCATTATCGGAATCATAGTCTATCTGTTTATTAATAAGTGGTTCTAAAGGTATTACATGGCTACACTCCTCAAGCTTATTACTATTTTAATCATCAGTGGGTCATAGTCTACATATCCCGTATATTATACATAGCCTATATATTTTACATAGCCTACATAGCATATATATTCTACATATTCTACATATTCTACCCATCTGTTTACGCATAAGTGGTCCTAAAGGTACTACACATCTTTAGATTATCCCATTACTACACATGCTATATACGACAAATGCTTGTAAGGTTTCTAAAAATCTCTGTGTGAACTACAAACGTTTATGATTATTTTTATATAACTATATAAAAGATGTACAACCAGTCTATTATTTACGATCGCCTCATTATGTTTGTTATTATTTTCATGATATGTAGTGCCATATGCCTATGGTCCATATCTGCTAGTGATATGGTTTATATTATGGCTGATCAACACGGACAACTCCCGGTGTGGGGATTTATTATAGTATACGCATTTTTGAGTATTTTCGGTGCTTATATGGTATATCTTTCTTATAAAGCAGAGAATGCCATTTATCTTAACGACCATTCGATACCCTTCGGCATGAAAACCATCTATGCCATGATTTGGTATTGGTTGGCACAAATCTTCTTTACCATATGTTTATTTCACATGGATATTAGTGATGATGTCTCCGGATTAGCACTGGTACTACTAGTAGTAGCGACCTTATGGATATGTTGGGTATGTGGAAGATACAGTCCGTGGTCGCTAATCCTATCTCCCTATATTATTGCCTTCACCATATATTTTATCATATACTATTGCCTTGTTCTACAGGTACCCTGGTACTATATCGACGATGACCTTCCACCCATATTACCCGATGATATCGTTCCAATATACTAGTGTCTTAAGTTATCTTCAGAGAGCCTCCAAATTGATTCGTATTTATGTGATTGTGAGTAGCATACAGCTGCGCTATTATAACCAATTTACTATTATACCTTCATATCATCATATCATTTACCATTTGTAGATATATCGATGTCTTTTTACGTAGTTCACGTAGGTTCCATGCCCGGTATCTATTCCACGTTAGAGAAATGTTTGGCACAGACCGACGCCTACGCTGGATCTGTTTATGAAGAATATCCTAGTCTATTAGAAGCTCAGACAGCCTTCCAAAACTATGCCGGATGGCACGACACTTCTGTAGAAGAAATGTCAGAGAATATTGTGGAGGACAATACACCGAGACCACAGGAAAGAACCATCACTAGAAAATACCGCTCATTCTCATTTCCCGATATCGAGGCTTCGGGATGGGAATCTGATGTTGATACAGGAAATAGCGGCGATACCGATGTTGCTGGAGCTGTATGTGATGATATTTCTAAAGCTAGAGATGCTCTGCGAAGTTATCGCAGTATCTCAAATCTTGCCCTCCCCAATCGACAAGCAATGATTAACAAACCTGTGGTAGCACCGCTAGTGTTACCGGTGTTTCCTCCGCAAACTCTCATTCCGACGACCCATGAGGAATGGGAGAAGCTACAGTTCTCCCCACGATATCGTTCACCATCTATGTCTGATAAATCTTCTCCTCAGGGGTCCGAGACCATCCGTTTGGAATCACTACATCAGTCTGAAGCCATTCGAGTAGATAATGCACTATCACATCAATCTGATACCATCCGAGAGGAATCGGTACTCTCAGCAAGATCGTCTCCGAAATCTTCTCCAAAGTCTTCTCCAAAGATCTCTCCTAAGATATCCCGAAAGGTTGGAATATCACTTAGTGAGAATGATTTGAAAATCATCACCATAACCGCCAATCAGTCTCTGATCCCATCGCACTCTCTGTTTTATCAAAGCGAATTCCTGACGGTGTATACTGCTGGTGCCTGCGAGTATAGTGGTGCCGACATCATCAAAGCAGGATGTGGGGTATATGTAGAACCTCATCATCCTCTGAATCGATGCTTCCCTTTACCACTATTGGGACAGAGATACAGCAATACTCGAGCCAAGTTATACGCCATCTACTGGACATTAGCACACGTTGATCGTAAGACTCCCCTCATTATTTCTACCGATTCTTCATACTGTATGAGTGTTCTTTTATGCTGGGCTCCGAAATGGACTGAAACTCAGTGGACAATCAAGGCAAATGTCGATATCATATATCCCATATTACTGCTGTGTCGCGGATTCGATAACGTGCATCTGAAGAAAATGACGGGTCCAAGTGGTCTTCGTGGCATCGAGTATGCAGATACTCTAGCTACGCATGGGAGCACTCAATGCTTATAGTCTGCGAGGGCATATAACGTATTCTTACAAAGAATATGTACTCTGATCAAGCATCTGCAGGAATAGATTCTACAGCGTACTCTTATAATATATTCTCACAATATATGCTTACTACATATTCTTGTACTCTTACGATATACTCTTACAATATATTTTCACAATATATTCTTACAGCGTACTCTTATACTCTTATAATATGTTTTCACAATATATTCTTACTACATATTCTTGTACTCTTACAATATACCCTTATAAAGAATATGCACTCTGATCGAGCATCTGCAGGAATAGATTCTATACCGTACTCTTATACTCTTATACTCTTATACTCTTATAATATTCTTATAATATTCTCATAATTACGTATTCATTATGGGAATCTCTCGCAAATATACTCATCAAAGGTATCTCCACAGATAGATTACGAGATTTCGCAATATGAACCTCAATGGTACGTTTTCAAATATGAGTATTACTGTAAGTAATACTCAGCGAAGATACAAATATGAGTACCGAAAATGATTTCGATTATTGTATATATCGCTCCTTATAATCGCACTACCATGTCCACAACATTTACATCTACACTATCCGCAAACCAACTCCCGGCATTGCCGATAGCGTACACTAACTTCAGCACTTCGGAGACCAAGGGTGTTAATTCTGTCGTATTACCAGCCTCGCCCTACATTCCCGCACCCCTTCCTACTTTACCTGTGGTAGATATGAGATTGTATAATATGTCTGCCAAGCTACCAACTACTTCTATACCGAATACTTCTCTATCGACTACTTCTGTACCGACCATTCCTCTACCTGTTGTTCTACCTACCCTACCCATAGTAGATATGAGATCATATTCCATGGCACAATCTACTCAGTATTCCCAAGTTCCTCTACCCAGCCCCGTAACATATGATGAGGAACGTCCGATCTTCGAGGTCATTGACCAGAGTTGGAGCATTGAGAAGATTGCTAAGGAGCACTGCCCACCATCCTGGGAGCAAGTATTCAAATCCGCAGAAGACGAGCTCATTAATATTTCTCAAAATCTCTTAGCAGAAGAAGCTAAGGGGAGATTCTTTGTGCCTTTGAAACGGGATATTTTCGCGGCCTTTGATAAGGTGCCACTGCATAAAGTAAGAGTAGTTATCGTTGGTCAAGATCCCTATTATCAGATGATTACGCATGGAGGTGAAACTATCCCTAAGGCAACCGGTTTATCCTTTAGTGTGCGTATGGACGATGATATTCCTGTTTCCTTGCGCAACATTTATAAAGAATTGGCTCGCAGCATCAATGGATTTCAAGTTCCCGATCATGGTGATCTCAGTTCCTGGGCGGATCAAGGTGTCCTCATGATTAACAAGATCATGACCTTAGTTCCTAGTGACCACAATGATAAGAAGAAGAATCGACACGAAGCCATGTGGATGGATTTCCTGGATAAGGTTTTCAAAGCTCTAGCACAAGTCAATCCCACGTGCATCTATCTGTTGTGGGGAAAAGATGCTCAAGCAGTGCGTAGTCAACTCGGTACTAAGAGTATCATATTGGAAGCACCACATCCCTCAGGATTTAGTGCCCATTTGGGATTTATCGGATGTAATCATTTTGTCAAGGTCAACTCACACCTGGTCGAGCAGGGACTTTCCCCTATTAACTGGCAGATTCCCCTTGCAGGGGCAGTTCGTACCGTCTCCCCTCAACTAGAGTCCTCTCCCCGTTTGGCCAATATCGATGTTGCCGATCTCCCTTCGCAAGTGACAGCAGCAATTAAGGGAAAAAAGCAGAATAATGATGTCTCTAATAGTTCTCAAACGGTACGAAAGAAGCCCACCATTCTTCCTCGCGTGGGAACAACTTCTGCACAAAGCTCGATGAATATTCCCGGATATGCACCCCCCTAAGATACCCTCGTGCAAAAGTAAACCGCCGACTCTTCTACGTATTGATCTGTAATATTACAGTATCAGATACCTTTTTAAGTAACACGGTTTCATAGTATGGTTTCATAAAATATTTTCCATTATTCATATATACCAATGTATATATCTTGCCAAGAAACATATAGATTTGTACTTATTTGTTATCGGTGGATATAACCGCGAATTAATCAGAGTTCCCCTTTTACTATATATTATATACCCTCAATATATAGTAGAAAGTAAAAAAGCGAAACCCCGATTAATTCCCAGTCTCTATTCTCTACTCTTATTATATTAAGGTATATAGTGTATAGTATATAGTAGAGGGGTAAAGGGGAGAGCTCGTAAATTAATTTACGAGCTTACTATATGTCAAGGGTGTATAGTGTATAGTAAAGGTAGAAAAAGGTAGAAAAAGGTAGAAAAAGGTAGAAAAA
>Ga0182016_10005591_pt1 | contig 13493 bp, 17 predicted proteins | sample 712S2MmetaG_FD_120491 | JGI IMG/M metagenome (GOLD analysis project Ga0182016, IMG submission 120491) | Permafrost microbial communities from Stordalen Mire, Sweden - 712S2M metaG | ecosystem: Environmental > Terrestrial > Soil > Wetlands > Permafrost | place: Sweden: Stordalen | collected...
CGAATCCAGCGGGGTGTAGGCCGGGGCGGAATTGGTGCCAGTGGGCAAACCCTGGGTCATGCCGCTGATGCAGCCAAACAAAAAGCCCGCGACGACAAGCGCGCGGGCTGTTACTCGGAAAATGTTGCGGATGAATCTATCCGCTATGGCGGTTGCAATCATAATTTTATTCGGTATTTCTATCTGACTACGCTGCGTTTATAACAACTGCTTAATTGTTGGCAAGCAACAAATCCGTTACGTTCACAATTCGCATATCCATCGCTCAAATTGGCTCAAAAATCCAAACAGTAAATATATGCCCCCCCCCCCCTGCACATTGCAAACATTAAATTGCCTTTAGCCTCAATAATATACGCAAATAGGCACCCTGATTTCGTGGGATTTTTGCTGCCTTGAGACTAAAGCTGGCTGGGAATGTCAGACTTGGCGAGAACGAGGGTCTTGCGCGGAACGAGGACGATTCGCTCGTCGGGGCCACAACCCGCAGTGGGCGGCAGGTGTTTCGCGGACGTTTCAGTGATGTCAATTCCGATGATGGCAAAATCACCGGAGGCGAGTTCAAAAATGTCCGGGCAACCGCTACAACCGACAGATTGTGCACCATTGGCGTGCGGATTGGGGCCGAGCCTGCGAAGAAACATGGGTTGCGTATTCATGTCACACGACAATCAGGGAAAGCCGATAAAAAAGCAAGAATAAAATACAGTGCATATACGGTAGTCCGTATATGCGGTTTCAGGTTCTGTTATAGGGTGATAAAAATCCAAAAACATCGGAAAATCCTTGGCGAAAACATCCGAACGCATCGTCGGAACATGAAATGGAGCCAGGAGAAATTGGCTGAAAAATCAGACCTCCACCACAATTACATCGGCGACATTGAACGCGGCGAAGAAAATGTTTCCGTTGATGCGCTCAAGCGAATCGCCTCGGCCTTGAAAGTGAATTTAAGTGATTTAGTGCGCGGCGCTTAAAAATCTTTTCCCCAAGTCCGATATTCACCCAAAGCCGGCTGTGATAGAATGGCGGCATGGGAGTTTTGGAATGGATTTCACAAAACTGGTTCAATCTTTTCAGCTCCGCCGGCATCATCGGTGGTTTGTGGCTTACCGCTGTCTCACTTCGTTCCGAAACCAAAACACGCCGCATTGCTAATCTCCTGACGATCACCGCCAACCACCGTGAAGTTTGGAAAGAACTTTTCACGTCCCCGGAACTGGCCCGTGTGATTGATCCAGCGGTTAATTTGGTAAAAAATCCAGTCACGCCTGCTGAAAAGTATTTCGTGAGCATGATTATTTCTCACACCAGCAGCGTCTATGAGGCACTCAAGGATGAATTGGTGACGGAGCAAGAGGGGTTGCGTCGAGATGTTAAAGTGTTTTTCTCGATGCCGATTCCGAAAGCAGTTTGGAACAATACCAAACTGCTGCAAAATCAAGATTTTGCAGCATTCATCGAATCTTCTTTGAAGAATTGATTCGACGTATTTCAAGCTTTTGACCTTGCCATCAAGCCAGACACGGGCTGAATATCAAGGTGTCGTCTATGACCCTGACAAAACGCGATCTTGTTGTGCGCATCAGCGAAGAAACCGGGCTGAACCAAAGCCAGGTGTTTGCTGTTGTGCAAAAAACCTTGGATCATATCACCGAGTCGCTGGCTAAAGGCGGCAAGGCAGAATTGCGCAACTTCGGCGTCTTCGAGGTGAAGATCCGCAAGGCGCGCGTGGGACGCAATCCCAACCAGCCAGAAACCGACGTGCCGATTCCAGCCCGTGCCATGGTGAAATTCAAAGCGGGCAAGGAAATGAGGGCGCAGGTGTTAAAACTAAAACCGAAGCGGGAAAAATAGGTCGTCTGAAATAAACTGCGAGTCCCAACCAGCGCAATGTCTCTATAGCGCACGATCACGAACTGTAACGAACCGTCTTTTTGTGAGGAGTGTGAGCAGGTAGAATCTGGTGACTGATTTTGTCTCGAAGGAGCGATATTTGTGGGAAGATAATGGTCTCAAAATTCCAGATGCGAATCTTTTTTGTGCCGCAAACCATCATAAAATTGTATTCTAAAAAGACCCCAACTTAACGCCGAGGTCTAAAAACTGTCATGCAGTTTTTCTCATGTCCCTCAAAAAAAAATTTGCGCATTTTTTAGCGTCACTTGCACTGAGGCAAAAAGGTCTTGCTTGAAACTGCATGACAATTTTTTGCCGAAAAGTGGTAAGATGCCGCCGCGCACAAATATTCATTTTTGAGGAATCGTGAGACGCTGGTCGAATACTTCGACCATGATATTTTTCGTTTTTTTTTTTCACATAATATGCTCCTCTCTAAAGAACTCAACGGTCCTTCATCCTAATACTAATTCAGAATAAAGCATTCCGCAAGGGGTGCAAACGATCAAGGCTTAGAGAGAATGCCCGCGAGCTCTTTGGTCAATGATTTTGACCCCGATACAATATAAGGAAATGAATCATTAGGCTTAAGAAAGGGAACAAAAGGATCAACGACATTTCCCTGAATATCAGAAAATACTGCACCAGCTTTGACTGCGATATATGCCGCCGGCATCACATCGTAAACTTTGGCTCCTCTGAGAGAAAAGACAGCGTTCACCATTCCAGATGGAATTTTTACAATCATCGGGTTTCCCGCGAGGTTGTAAATGCGGATATCTAACCCCTCCTTCTTCTTTATTAATTTCCCTGCCGCATTTATTTTATCTGACATTCTTTCCGCGAGATCCTTCATTTTTTCATTGAAGCCGGCGTGCTTCGCCATCTCTACAAAATTTTTTGGTTTTTGACCGTAATAACAAATTGAAGACTCACACAACGGAATATGCTTGTTTGAATTACATCGCAATATTTTGTCGTGGTTTTTCTTCTTGCCCGCTGCACAAGGCCTTATGTAAGCGCCAGCTTCATGTGCATAATAAATATCGCCAGAACTGTGACCAACAACAGCCGATACGATTTTTTTTTGCTTCGGAATCAGAAAAATTACCGTGCTAACCCAATTTGAGAAACCTCTTACGGCCAAGTCTGTTCCATCGACAGGATCAACGAACGCAACTATTTTATTAATATTCTGAAAATCTTTGCGTGGCCTATTTTTTTCTTCTTCTCCAAAAATGACGATGGAATCACCGAATGCCTTTTTTAATTCTTCGACAAAATGACTTCTGGCAAGTTTGTCTAAAAAACAAGTCCTATTGGTCGGATCTTTCCATTTAGGAGTAATTCGGTCAGCATAGTCTGCGAAATCTTTACTGCCACTGGCTTGATGTCCCGAGTGAAGGATGTGTTTGACAACCTCTATGCTAACGTCGCGCAGTTCTTTTTCAGTTGGTAACTTCATGAGCACCCCGCCTAATTGATCAAGGTCTGATTAGTGGCGGGATACTATCTTACTTTGCCTGCTCTGGCTACAAATATTTAAACTTCTTTCATGAAATGCGCAGCACATCGTTCTGCGTCTTTTCGATCCAAACTAAACGGTTTTAACTGGAATTGTTCTATGACCGCTTGTTTCAACGAGGATCGAGATATGATTTTAATTTTTTTGGTTTGAGTTAAAAGTCCGGTGGGGTGCCGGTGTGCATGGCCATTTTTTTGCCCTGCCGCGGTTCTGGTTGCTAACATATTATTTTATTCCGTGCTTTTTATTGCATCCAAAGCAAAACCAACAACCATACCTCCGACGTGATTCCTCGACACGTCGAAGGTAGAAGTTTATGCGGCTTTACATTAAGATGCACTTGACGGAAACAAAAGAAAGAGGTTTTAAGCAATTGCGTCAAGGGGAAAAAAGGTCTTTTTTTATGAGAGGATTTTGGACGTTGAATGATAATTCGATAAATTCGACAGGATTTAGTTTATTAGGTAAAAATCGTCTTTGTGCGACGCTTTCCTAGCAATAAACTGGAACTCGGCATCATGGACGGCAACGGTGTTCCCCTCGAAATGACGCCCAAAATGCGCTCGACGCATCTGCGAGTTTGTGTAAAACCCAACGCATGACTCTGGCGATGGGTTTCAGCCTGTTGGGAATGTGGAATCCAAGCGCAGGATGTGCGCTAACGCCTGCCAATGACCTTCGGTAGGGCAAGCGTAGCCGTGTTCCCACTTCCGCACCGTTCGCACCGAAACACCCGCCATTTGTGCCACTTCTGGCTGGGACAGGTTCGCCTCAATGCGCTTCAAAAGGAGACGGTCGCCCAAGGTTTTTGGATTGACGGGAATGAGCTTTCGGGTGCTAAATCTCTCCTTGGAATTGTCAAATTTGACCGATGCGGAACGCTGTGCAATACCCAGCAGTTGACCCAACCGCCGTTGGCGCTGACAGTTCCGCTATCGCGGTTCACGCCGCGAGTCGGCGGTGGCTTTTTTCGTTAGGCCACTTCGAGCATATGCACAGAATTTTGACCAAGCACATTAAGATACTGTGGCTGGCATCATCGTTGCCTCGTCGCTGGTCACTGGCATCACTTTCTTGCTTGAAGGTCGAGGCGGATTTGTATTTGGGACATTGTGCGGCGAGATAGCTTATTTCTTCGGCCCACTGCTTTGCGCGTTTTTATGGATTCTGCTTGCGAGCGAGATTATTTGGAAGCGAGGCGGGCATCCGTGGGCTTTATTCATCGGATTTTTTCATTTGAACCATGCGCGGAGATTGTCGACGGCATCACGCCTTCACCAGCGTCTTGGTGCAATAGCTGTTGAGGCTTTCCCCGGCGGCAAGTGCTTTGGCCGCGAGACGGCGGTGCATGGCCGGTTCTAGGCGCAACACAAACTTGCCGCTGAATTTTTTCCCGGCCAGCGGTTCGGGCAGGGTGTGGCCGTCCGCGTGAATCAATTCCAGCATTTCCTCGACGGCCTGACACAATTCCGCATACACCCGTGCCTCGTCGCCGCCGTGAACACCTCCCGCCATGATTTCCGGGCAGCGGCCAATGAAGCATTGATCCTCGTCGCTCCACTCCACGAATTTCGCGTAGCGGGCGGCCTGTTCTTTGATTTGTTTGCGTGTCATACTCAATTCTCGTTGCTCGTTGCTCAATTCTATTTCGCCGCATCCAAAGCGTGGCGCACGTCGCGTTCCTGATAATGCTTGGCGTCATCGCCCGCGCCGCCGCTGATTGTCACCCGCAATCCTTTCGGATGCGTGAAGTTCCGATGGCTGCCCTTGCCGCCCCGGTTCACAAACCCGACTTTTTCCAAGTCGGCAATCAGTTGTCGCACTTTGCGCGGCATTCCAGTATCAAAATAGTATCACAGAGGTTTGCAGATGTCAAACAAGTGAAAATCAGCCGAGCGACGGGATTTTTTTCACGGCGGCGCGGAGATTGTCCATTTCGTGATGCGTGTATTTTTTATGCTCGCCTTCGGTGCTGTGGCCGGTGAGTTTCATCCGCAATTCAGACGACACGTTTTGATTCGCCAGCGCGGACGTGAAGCTGTGGCGCAAGGCATGGAACGAACGCTTGGAAAACATCTGATTACCCTTGCCCTTCACCGTCTGTGAATCCACGCCCGCCTTCCTCATGATTTTCTTGAACGTCTCGGAAAGCCCCTTCCGTCCGCTTCCGCGCTGGCGGGCGATTGCGGGCATGATGAAAACTTCCGGCTTGTCTGTCCCTGCCAGCTTATTGAACCGCGCCAGCAAGTCAGGGTGAAGCGGGGTGGTCACTTTCGCGCCCGTCTTGGCTTGGGTGTAAGTCAGCGTGCCTTCCGCCAAGTCCACGCCTTCCCATTGCATCCGGGCGCAATCGGAAAGCCGCGCCCCGGTGAAATAGGCAAGCATGATTAACAGCTTCCACTCGCCTTCCGCCGTGTCCACGAGCATCTTCACTTCCGCCGGGGTGAACGTGCCACGTTCCATGCCGATGGCTTCGGGCAGTTCCACGGCTTCGGCGGGATTGGTCGGAATCAAACCCTGCCGCCGCGCCGCGTTCAATGCGCCACGGATGATCTTCACGTCCACATTCACGGTCTTGGGCGCAAGTCCCTTGGCCGTGCGAGCGTCTAAAAAGCGTTGCACGTCGCTTGCTGTCAGGCTCGTAAGGTTTTTGCTGGCGCGATTGCCCAGCGTCTTCAAAAACTCTGCCACGGCCACACCGTAGCGTTCCCCCGTGCTTTCAGCCTTCCGTCCGCACTTGCTGGCAAGCCAAGTGTCGAAATGGGATTTGATGGACACGGTTTGCAATGTCTCGCCCATGTCCGCCCGTTTCATTATGTCCTTCAGAACGTCGCGGGCCTGGGCTTCCACCAGTTCCCCGCGCCGGGCGAGTTTGGATGCTCGCTCGTATTCCATCGCCACAGCCAATGCGGATTGGCGGTTTTCCTGTTTGGTGCTGCGGAGAATCCACCGGCCATCCGGCCCAAGGTAGGATGCGTGCCAGTAGGGTGATTTTGGTCTTTGGTGAACGCTTGCCATAACGCTGCTAAAACTAATGCTAAAGGCTGCCAATGTCAAGCGTGTTTGAATATGCTGAAAATAAAGGAAAATATGCGTGCCTGCCTTGCGGGAACGAAACGAGGGTTCGATTCCCTTCACCCGCTCCAACTCTTTGTTTGCTTTGTGACAGCCTACGGTAATGTTGTCGCAATGGTGATTTACCTTGATATAGGGTCAGGAAGCATGGACACCAACTACTTACATGCTGTTTCTGGCGGTTTAAAATGTCCGGATTATTTCCAAATGTCCGGTTTCGCAGTTCCAACTAAAAGGTCGTTAAAAGCCAATGATTTGAAGCCTTGCACCCCTAAACCGGACAGAATCACCGTGGTCATGGAGGGGTGCAAGGTGCAAGGGCTTTTCAGGTGATTTTGCCGCCAGCGCCGATCTCCAGGCAACGCCTTGGCACCGTCCGGTAGCCCTATTGCACCAGTGCGGCAGCCTGCCTGCCACCTGCTGCCGGGATCCGATCAGGGCACAGCAATGTCACTGCCGGGCATGAAAAAATTTAACGCCTTTAATTTAGCGACGCGATGGACACCGTCGAATACCAGCACATTGCCTTCCGCGTCGGTGCAGGGCGTGTCGCCGATCAGCACGGCATAATTTGAGGCGGTTTTCGCGTCATAGCCTTGCGCCATGATTTCGCGGGTCAATTCCGTCAATGTTTTTTCATCCATCATCTCCAAACATTCCTAATTATTTTCAGCTTCTTTGGCTGCTTTCTTTTTCGCGGCTTCATCCAGCGCCGTCCACCGTATCACGTCATCCTCGATTTGGATTTGATCACCAAACACAGTCCTCATCTTGTCGAGTAATTCCGGCTCGATGCCAAGTGCGCTCGCCTGAAGCCCGGCATTGAAGTTGCCGAATTTTTTCATCAGCGGCGCGGGAGAAATCTTTTCTCCACGCTTAATCAAGCCGAGCGATTCCGCCTCGTCCCGGTCCACGTCCTCCACGTCATGGCCGCATCCCCAGCCCCACGGACCCCACGGCACGCCAAAATCCTGGTTGATCACCAGCGCCCAGATCGGATCCGTTTTCAAATAGACCTGGTCCTGGTAACGCTCATGGCTCTGGCGCGGTTCCCTCACGTCCTTCACCCGGATGAAACGCATCGCCGGAAATTCGTTCAGCACGTCAGGATCCAATCCCTGCCGCCAGTAACCAAAATCGCCGGCCTGCTGCACCTTCGTGTCGAAGATCAGGCCCAGCCGTCGGCCACTGGTGATGTCCGTCAAGCCGCCGTCACTGCGCACCACGCCTTCGCCCTGGAGAAACTTCTGCATCTGGTCAATGAACGCGGCGCGGCCGCCGGTGGCCAGCAACGTCTGCCCGTCGTCGAGCGTCTTGACGTTGCCCGCCAGAAAATCGCCGAGAGAATCCTGCGCGCGCTGGAGAAAGCGCATACTCTCCACGTTCGCGGAAAAGAAGGCATTGTCGCGCAGCGCCACCGGCACGTCGTGCCATTCGCTCGATGACAACGCCGCGCCGATCGGCGTCTGGTCGCCGAGCTTGTCAATCGCCTCCGTAAACGGCATGGGCTTGATGAATTGCATTATTTGTTTGCGGCGATCTGGGGTTTAGGATTCACAAAACGCGACACGCGATAATCCGTCATCGTGCATGTGCCATCATCGGCCGGGCCATTGAGCCCGCGATAATCATCGCAGCGGAACACGTTCACCCCCGGACGCGCGCAGTAGCCTTTATCGCGGCGCACAAACAACATCATCCGGCCGTCGCAAACGACCTGCTGGCCCGGCTTGAGCAAGGTTGGTCTCATTTGTTGTGATCAGTTTAACGCGCGGGCTGGACCACAAAACAGCTCGAATGGATTCAAGCCGGTCATTCGTTTAACGTGTGCCCATCCCTTAAGCTCTGCCTTTTCATGAAGCAATGCGTGTGACAATGCCATGCGCAGATTCAGGCCACTTTCGCGGGCAAGGTCGCGCATTTCCTTTTTTTCCCATTCAGACAGGCTGATCAGGATAAAACCGCGCCGAATTTCATCTTTGACATTGGTTTGATTAGCCAGGGAGCGGATGGCCGCCATGAGCAGTTCACCGACAGGCAAACCGATGGATTTGGCATAGGATTTGATTTTTCGGAGTTGCGCAGGCTTGATGTTGCAGCCAGCAAACGTCTCGTCGCGCTCGATATCAAACAAGGTTAAAATAAACCGGCTGTTGCAGCTAAAACAGCCATTATCAATTCCTGGCTCTGGTATTTCACCATTGCAGTTGTTGGGGGTGGTTTTCGGTTGCGTGTTTCCGGCTTTAGTGGCACCGTTTTGTTGGACTCTGATTCTGGATTTCATTTGATTTGTCTTTCATGGTCGAGGGTCTCCGCCCTGGCAGTGTTCATAGCATTGCCGGGGCATTTTTATTTTTGACGCTCCTGTTGCTCGACCCAGCGAAGCAACCGGAGCGTGTAATTTCCGCCCGGCTCCTTCCGCATTTCTGGATTGTCATTCAACCATTCAGTGATGCGAGCAGGGGCAACGTCGAGAAATCTCGCCAGCTTTGCCTTTGCGCCGGGCTTGGCTGCCTGACGCTTGACACGAGCCATGAGCATCTCTAGTTCAGATTTCACCCCGACAGTATTACCCTTTGGAGAATCGTTTGTCAACTCCGGTTTTTCAGGATTTAATTCAAGACTGTCAAAGCTCGCAATTTCTTGAGCGTGAGATTGAAGGAATTCATCCGATGCTGATTGAAGTTTTCGGTAGAATTCCCAATACAAAAAAGGCGGCAACTGGTCAATATGTGCACCGAAAGACTTGGCGGCGACAGCTTTCATGGTGGATTTTTTTCCCATACCGATCGCCGGCAAGACTTCTACCTGAACGCCCTTTAGTTTTGCGATGGATTGTTGAAACTGTGATTTTGGCTGTTGCGCTAAATGCAGCAGGGCGGGCGCAATAAATAAATCAAACGCTCTCGAAAATGTTGTTTTTACAGGGATTCTAGCATCAGTTTCCCCACCTATGCTGATTGATTGGCGCGGATCGCCCGCGCCCGTTGCAAGCCACTCAAAATTAACTCCAAATCCATAATCCAGCCGCTTGGCAATTTGATAAGGCAGAGGCACCTGGCCGCTCTCGTAGCTCGCCAGTCGCGGAACACCAATCTCCAATTCCTTGGCAAGCTCCACGCGGTTGAGCACAATAAGATGCCGAAATCGCCGGAGTCTTTGTCCGATTTCTTTTTCCCGTTGGGGAACTGGATTTGAACGCGCCACAGATGAGAAATCATACCAGAAAAGAAACTGCAAAAAAAGTGCTTGCATAAGACTATATTAAATTATAGTCTATATTCTGTGGCCGCCACAATGCAACGTCCAATACGGATTAAGCGCCCCGGCTTAAAGGCGGCGGCTCTGGAGTTGCAATGCACTTACCACCATTTGCGGCGCGTTGTTGCTGGTGAACGAAAATCTCCCGAGCTGCTCGCCCGCTACCACGCTCTAAAAAATCAATCTCCCGCTAACCCATTAACCCCATGACACTCCAAGAGACGTTCCAAATCGAAACCGCCGCGATCGCGAAATATGCGTCGGAATTAGCCAACGCGTTTAACGCCGCACCCAATCCAACGGCCGATCAAAAAAAGCGTGCCCTTGACTGCATTGCCGCTTATGCCCGTGCCCGGATGCAACGGCTGGAGCCATTTCTAGACGCCATTGAAATGGAGCTATCGGCGAAGTCATTTGCCAATCTCGTTGCGGCCAAGGCCAAGGCCAGCGGTGGCGCGGATAAAAGCAAAATTCGCAGCGCGGCCTTGGATGAAGCAATGACTGAAAACCCGGCTGGCTACCACTTCTGGCGGCAAACCGGCTGCAAGCATCCGATCCTTTTCATCTAAACCAGACAGACACAAAAATATGCAAACACAAAATTCCAGCGGCTTCAAAGGCTGCATGACCAACGCCGCCCAGATCAACGAGGGGATGCGCGTCAAGGTTGTTTCCCAGGCTGCCGGCTTCATTGTCGTGGACATCGCGGGCAACGCGGACATATCCATCGGCGTGGCCTGCCACACGGCGGCGCCCGGTGCGCCGCTCTCGGTGAAACTGTTCAGCGCGGGCGGGACCTGGCTCATGGTCACCAGCGGGGCCATCGCCATCGGGACGCAGATTTATCCCACGGCCAACGGCGCGATCGGTGCCGCCGGAACTACGGCGCTGCCGCTCATCACGCTCGAAGCCGCCACCGCCGCCGGCAACATCATCGAAGTCGGCGAAATGTTCGTCGGCGCTTAACTCAAACATCCTGAATAAAAGTTATGAAAATTGAATTATCACCCGTCAAAGCCGGCCTCAAGAAAGCAGAACAACTCAAAATACATTTGCTCGCGCTGGAAAACGAGCGTCTGGAATTGCTGGCGAAAATCAAAAATTTGGAACAACGCGTCGCCGATGGTGAAGAAAAAGCAGTGAATGCACTGGTAACGGCCAAGGCGCGCGTGGAACGCGCTTTGCCGGCCGCCGTGCAAAAGTTGCAGACGGAACTTGATGCTGTCATTCACGAGCTGCGCGGCGAGCTGCAACAAATTCCAGTCCAGACGACAGAGGCTTTTAACGCGGAGTTCAAACGCGTCAAAGCGATCTTCATGGAGTTCCTGAAAGAATTCATGGAGCCTTATTTTGTGGAGGATTTTGCCCACAACATGGCCGGACAAGCCGTGTCGGTTACGGCGGCGCTCAACCGGATGAAGTCGTTTTCATCCCAGAATTACACGCCCAGCCCGCGCAACGAACGCGCCAGCACGGTGGACGGGATAATCGCACTTGCCAAAGAGACGATCCAAGGCTTGCAAAATGTTTAAACCGCTAAAGAGCTCGAAAGTGAAACAATTTATCTGCCGGAGTCAGCAGGTAAAGCTGACCAGTCGCCGTTCGGCTGGAGCCTGGAATCGCGAAGGGTGTGTTTTGATTTCTTCTTTTCACGCCCTTCGCGTAGCCGGCTCACAATACCAGGCTGAAATAATAAAAACACCGTGAGAAACTTCGCCGGAATTTTCGCCCACGTTCTAGCCACCGCGCTGCTGATGGGCGGATCGCGGCAATCAACTGTTTTCGGCCCCGGCTCGGGCATGTCGTGGCGATGAAAGAACGGGACGATCTAGCTTCCGCCGCGGCTCAATTTGAAAGGGCCGTAACGGATTTGGTGAATCAATCGTGCGGCGCAATCCGCCGTGAAACAGCCAGGGAAATGATCAAAGAACGCGCGCGGGGGAAATCATGAATTTTCTGCAATCAATCTGCCCACGCGCTCATTTTTCCACCATTGGGTTGGCCGGTTCTTTCTTCTCCGGCTTTGTTTATGTGGTGGTTTTGCGTGTGCAAAAGGCGGTCCCCCCGTTGGCAAGCGGGGGGAACCGCTAAATTTTTAACAACCAAATTTTAACAACCAAATTGAATGGGCGAGCCGATTAAAATCGTTGTTACGGCGGAGACGCAGCAGGCGGCGGCGGCGCTGGAGGCGTTCGTAAAGAACTCCGGCAGTGGCCTGGCTTCGATGGCGGCCGGCGGCGCTCACGCCGGCGAAGAGTTGCAGAAACTGCGCGAGGCTTCGCTGCTCACGCGGGAAAGTTTTCACGGCCTGGAGAGCGCGGCATTGCTGATGGGCGGCACGCGGTTCCCCGAACTCGCGCAGGGCATTCTCGGTGCGCGCATGGCGATGGGTGTGGCGCGCGAGGGGGCAATGCTGTTCAAAACCTCGCTGTTGGAAATCGCGCCGTGGATCACCTTGATCGCGGCTTCGGTGGCCGGCGGCGTGGTGCTGTGGGAAAGTTACGGCGGCGGCATGGAATCGGCGGAGAATAAGGCTAAGCGGCTCGGCGACGAACTAAAGAAAATCCCCGACCTGCTCAAGGATATCGAGGCCGCCCAAAAAGGAGGGAAAATTACCGGCGAGCAGGCGGATTTATATCGCTCAATTCTTTCTGGCAACACGCCATTTTATCGCAAGACCGGTAGTTTTGATCCGACCACCACGGAGATTGATCCCAAGACTGGTAAAGAAAAAACGGTTGGAAGTTATGATTACACCCTCGAAGCGCGTTCACAGATCACCAGTGGCCGATTGCGCGGCCAGTGGCGCGACAATATCCCAGGCAACCTTGCTGATCCCGAAGACTTAAAGGGCGCACAAACCATAGCTCAAAAAAATTTACCCGACGACAATTCTAAAGATCGAATTCGAGCGGCAAATGAGGATGCTGACATTTTGCGGCGCACGCATGAGGAAAGTCTTCAAGGCATCACCAAGGAGCGCCAGGCGCTTGATGACAAGCACGCCGACGACCGCCAAAAAATTACAGATAACGGGGTGTTGGAAAAAGAGACCTATGAACAGGTAACAGCCAAATTAACACAACTTGATGCGAGCTACGCCGCGCAGAAAAAGAATATTGACGACAAGGAGGCGGCAGAGAAGGGCAGGCAGCTCGATGAGTGGATGCGGAAACAAAGCGAGATTTTCAACGCCGAGAAAAAGGCGGCGGAGGAGGCGACGGCGGCGGAGAATAAACAGACCGAGGAGCTGAACAAGCAGCTCCAACTCCGGCAGGAGATTGACCGCGCTAAAAACGCCGCTGCACTCACCAAAGTCCAGGGTGATCCACTGCTCACAAATTCAGAGAAGGCGGACCAGTCTGTCCCGCTGATTCAAAAACAGCTCAAAGATAATGCGCTGGCGATGGCGGATAACCAGGACCAACAGAACAAGCCCCAGCCCACCGAGGCAAAACTGCTCCTGCAAAAACAATATGTTGATCTACAAGTCAAAAGTGCCGAGCTGGCCAATAAGCTGACCGAAGCGGAAGGGGAGCATAATTTTGGTTTCCAGTTTGGCCAGGCGCTGATCCAGCTCCAGAACATGAACAATGTGGCGAAAGAACTCGCCGCCGGGTTTTGTAAAGATAACTGTGTAAATGGTTTTTTTGTTTTAGTTTTTTGTTTTGTTTTCCCGTGCATTGGGCACGAGATAAAATGAGCTGGGGGCGAGCGGCGAGCCTCCAGCTCG
>Ga0182016_10005594_pt1 | contig 13485 bp, 13 predicted proteins | sample 712S2MmetaG_FD_120491 | JGI IMG/M metagenome (GOLD analysis project Ga0182016, IMG submission 120491) | Permafrost microbial communities from Stordalen Mire, Sweden - 712S2M metaG | ecosystem: Environmental > Terrestrial > Soil > Wetlands > Permafrost | place: Sweden: Stordalen | collected...
CACGGTGATGGTTTCGGTGACCGTCGTCTTGACGCCTTTCTCGTTGACCTCATGTTTGCGTTTGAGCACTAGCTTATCTCCCTCAAGGCTGGCCCCATCCAATTTAAAAACGCTGCCCCAACCCCAAAGCATCTGCGCATCAACCTGGCCGCCCTCCGATTCAACTCGCAGCCAACCGGCCGCGCCACCCGGGATGATCAGTCCCCAGCCGCCGTCGAAGGGCTTCGCCTCCTCGGCGCGCGCGGCCTGGAGACCGCAAACTAAAGTGAAAATCAGGGCCGAACAAAAGCGAAATGATTTCATGGCGCTACTATGGGAACAGACCAAATCGGGCGCAAGGCGAAAACAGGATGCGTCAGATCATCGTTTTCCGTTCCATGCCTCCAGGATGGTATCTAATTGTTTGTTGACCACATCATCCACCCGCCGTTTCGCCGCGTCGGCCGCGAAACCAGCCAAAGTGCGCCGCACCCCCTCCCGAAAGGGAATAACACATTGAAACCCCGGCACCCAGGCCTTGATTTTAGTATTGTCAAACACCGCGCTCCACGTCTTGTCCCCCAGGAGCGTGCCGGCCAGGTTTGGCTCCACTTTGGCAATGAAATCACTCGGGATATGGACGATCTTCGCCTCGACGCCCAGTGCGTCCGCAATGGTCGAATAAATCTGGTTCCATGTCAGCACTTCGTCTGAAGTGATATGAAAGGCGTGCCCCAATGCCGCGGGGTTGCCAAACAGGCCAAGCAAGCCGCGGCCAAAATCCTCCGCGTGCGTCACCACCCACAAGGAAGAACCATCCCCATGCACAATAATCGGACGCCCTTTCAACAAACGGTCGCACAGCGTATAACACCCCCACCCGCCCAGGGCGATGGGCAGTTGCGGATCATAAGTCAGCGATGGACGGACAATGGTGACAGGAAACTCCTCCTCCCGGAAAGCCCGCAGCAACCGTTCTTCACAAGCAATTTTGTTGCGTGAATACTCCCAATGCGGGTTTTGCAACGGCGTGGATTCGCTCACAAGGTAGTGCGTCGGCGGTTTCTGGTACGCCGAAGCGGAGCTAATGAAGAAGTACTGCTTGACCCGCCCGCGAAACAACGCCAAGTCTCTTTCAATATCCTTCGGCGTATAAGCTATCCAATCCACGATTACGTCGAACACTGTATCCCCCATGGCGGCGCGCGCCTCCTGCGGGCTTTCAATATCCGCGATCAGGCTTCGGCAACCCGCGGGATTGGCCTGGCGTCGGCCGCGGTTGAGCAGAAACAGCTCCCAGCCTCTGGCCACCGCCAACCTGGAAACCGCTGTGCTGATAAAACCCGTGCCGCCGATAAAAAGAATTTTCATATTGCGTCGTGGGCGGATGCTAAGACGCGTTTAGAAGTGGTCAAGCGAAACTAAATGAACGCTTCCGGGCCAGGTCAGCGCGGCGACGCAGGCGCGCTCGGCCGGCCGCGCCAAAGCGGAATCAATCGACAAAACCCGCGTGGTGAGCGTGTATTCACAATCCTTGACGAGAACAAATGCCCGGAACATCATGGATCATGATCGAGGGACATCGTTGTCAAGTAATATTTTCCCACGACCCCTGTCTTGCCATGTTTGCCAATGCTGAAAAAGTCCACCGCTAAATGAGAGCGGGTTTCTTCCGGCTTATTCGTGACCTTCACCTTTATATCGGGCTGTTTATTAGCCCGTTCGTGATCCTCTTTTCCGTGACCGTCTTTTTTCTGGCCTACTCCTGGCTGCCGCGGATCGGTTCTGAAACTTCCAACACGCGGATTGTATCAGCATTTCTTCTCCCGGAAAACCTCGCCTCCCTTTCGGGCCGGGCGCTCATCGATGCGCTTAAACCGGGTCTTGAGAGGGCCGGCGTCCAAGGTGAGGTCGGATTTGTTCGGCACCTAATCAAAGAGGAGAAACTGATCATCCCCGTAATAATTCCCGGACGAGTAACGACCGTGAGCGTCAGCATCACCAACCGTGAAGCCACGATCGTGGCTCGTGAGACCGGTTTGGCCGAAGCCATGGTGACTCTCCACCAGTCCCCAGGTCCACATGGGCCCGCGATTAGGATGAATTGGGTTTATATGATGGTGTGGCGTTGGATGGCTGACGCAACAGTTTACTTGATCCTGTTTATCTCTCTCAGCGGTGTTTATCTCTGGTATGCGCTGCGTGCTGAGAGATCGGTGGGATTCTTCCTGCTTTTTGCCGGGGCGCTATCACTTTTCGGCCTAGCCTATGCCCTCAGCCGCTGAACCAACAGGTCCGGGCAAACCGGCCAATGTCCCTCGATTTTGGGGGAGATTCGAGCGCTGGAATCGCAAGCTGCATTTTTACGCGGGATTGTTTCTGCTCTGGTTCATGTGGCTGTTTGCGGGCAGCGGCCTCCTGCTGAACCATCCGAATTGGAGTTTTGCGGAATCCTGGAACAACCGCCAGGAAACCAATTACGAGCGGGAGGTTACTGCTCCTGGCCCCGAACTGAAAGACGACCTTGCTCAGGCGCGCGAGATCTTAAGACAAGCTGGGATTGAGGGCGAGATTCTGTGGACCACAACGCGAACGGACCCCAACCTGTTTGATTTTCAAGTTAGACGGCCAGGGCATTTCTTCTTTATCAAAGTCGATTTTCTGCGAAAGCGCGTTAGCGTGCGGCAAAGCGACGTCAACTTATGGGGAGTGGTTAAAGTGCTGCACACTTTCACGGGCGTGCAAATGGATGATCCCCGCAACTCCCGCGATTGGCCTCTGACTTCTTTGTGGGTCGTTGCGATGGATGGCGTCGCCGCCGGCTTGATCTTCATGGTCCTAAGCAGTTTGTATATGTGGTTCAGGCTGCCTGGGAAACGCCTTGGTGGCGCGGTTGCGCTTGGTCTCGGATTGCTCATTTGCGGCCTGTTTTGCTTCGGCCTCCGCTGGCTTTATTAAAGCCGACCGCCTGCGGTCTCCTTTTGGCAAAACGGATGGATGTCAAAAAAGTTGCTCACCGGCGGACCGTGACTGTCAGGGTGACAGTGGTCAGGCTGGCTGTGTCGATCATCCAACGGTGGTTCGGGTCAAAGAAGCCGAGTCCCCAAGGACGTTGGGACCGCTCACTTCTCGGTAGCCTTTGCCTCCGACCATTCGTGCGCGCCCGGCCCGGAACCAATGACCGGAAACATCGTCAGCCGCAACCGCGCCGCGCCCATGGGAATAAGCGTGATATTTTCATCCGGTTGCTCCGATTTCACTGGGCTGGGCTGGAGTTTACCAATGACTTTGTTGCCATCCATCCGCCAATTTGGAATCAGCCGCCCGGTCGCCTCCAACCGGACGGGAGCTGTTTCCGGCGTGAACGGCTGCGGGGCAATCGCGCCTTCCGGCAAAATGACTTTGAAGGAGGAAGCGAGGTTTTCTTCGTTCAAGACAAGCCCATAGTTCCAAGGCGATTGCGCAAAAACTTCCCACTCAGGCCACTTCGGGTTGCGCTGACCATAGGCGGCGAAACGCTCCTTGATGGCCAAAGAAAAAGCCAATGGTCCGTACGACACGGAGGCCGCGTTCTCGTTCTTGGCCCACCTTCGTACCGACAGCCTCATGGGTAGGCGCAAGATGACAGTATCTCCATCCCGCCATTCCCGCTCCAAACGAACAAAAGCCAGCGCGCGCGCCTTCGCTTGCGCCGTTTCTCCGTTGACCTGGACCGAGGCGCCATCGCACCAGCGCGGCACCCGCAGATAAAGCGGGAACCGGCCGGGCTTGTTGCATTTTAAAGTAAACTTGGCTGAATCCCGGAACGGATAATCGGTTTCTTCGCTGATCACGACCGTCTGCCCATTGCCGGCTTTGGCCGTTACATCGCAAGCCGCGTAAAGCGACGCGCAGAGCCCGTTGTCCGGCGTAGCCAGCCAAAGTTCCTCCGTGTAGTACGGCCAACCGTGCGAAACATTGTGCTGGCAGCAGCGATACACTTCATAAGGACTGTAAGAGACCATCGTGCCGTTGTTCTGCAATTCCGGCGACTTGTTTTCGCGGTCAAGTTGCACTTGATTGGCGCAAGTGATGTAATGCAGCGCCTTTTCATCGGGCGTCAACGCGGCGGGAAAAGTATTGAAGGCCATCTCCTCGCAGCGATCCGCCCACACGGGCTGCCCGGTGATTTTCGTCAGCATCTCGAAGCTGTGCATCAATTCCACCATTCCACAGGTCTCAAGACCTCCGCGCGGGTCCGTGTATCCGGGCCGCGAGTTTTCATCCCCAACAAATCCACCCCCCGGAAACTGCCCAAAAGTGCCCATCACCTTCTCGTAATTATCCTCCGCCGAGGCCAGGTGTTTCGGGTCATGCGAGAGCATCCAGAAAACCGTGCCGGCGCGAAACCCCTGCCCGAGGTTCACATTATGCCAATTGATCACGCCCTCGTCCCAGCGCCACATTCCGCTGTGAATTTTGCGCGCCAAGTCCAGTAACTGCGCTTGGCCCGTCCGATTATAGAGCCAGAAAATGCTTTCGAGATTGTCCCCAAAACGGATTTTCGGCCAGTAGCCCTCGCCAAAGGCGCTGACCGGCAGCTTATTTTCCCAATTGCAATAGCCAGTCATGATTTCGATGACGCGCGGGTCCGCCGTCACCTCATAATAGGACTGTAAAATATTCAGCATGAGCATATGCGGCCAAAGATCAGGCTTGCCCTCCAGGCTGGTGAGCAATTCGCGCGGGCCAAAATAACCATCCTCCCGCCGCGTCGCCATGGCCGCGACGATCCATTTCCTGGCCTCGGCCATGATGGCCTGGTCCTTGAGCACGTAGCCGAGATCGCCGTAGCCCTTGAGCCAATAGGGCATTTCCTCCCAGCCGTTCTTGCCGCGCCCTTGCGGATCAGCCCACGAGCTTTGGGTAAAATCCAGCCACGGCGAAATTTCCTCCAAATGCCCCGTCATTCCGTCCCGCTCCAACTCCAGTTGATGCCGCAGCCACCCGCGCGGTGTAATGGAACCAATGGGCAGTTTATAAAATGGAGAAGCCTCCAGCGGCGCGCGATTGCCCACATAAAAGGAATTAGTCGAGGACATCTCCGGCCGCTCCACCACCGCCACCTCCCCAAAACCACTGAGGATTGACGCCATAAAAGAAAAAAGAACCAGCCTTGGGGGAAATAGTATCCTGTTCATTGAATCATGTTTGTGTTCTCGAACGTAGCGGACTTGGGCGCAAAAGTCACGTCCCAACGACCGCCATGGCGCGGTTGCGATATATTGGAGCAGATGTTGACTGATCGATGTGTAAAACTTAGTATTACAGAATGATAAAGACCATTTCCAAAGTGGGCAATTCCAACGGCATCATATTTGACGCGACCATCATGGAGTTGGCGCATCTTCAGACCGGCGATCAGGTCAACCTGGAAATCCATGAAGGCGGCACCATTACGCTGACCCCGATTCATCCGCAACCTTCGCGCGAACAGGTTTCAAAGACCATCAAATCCACGGTTAAGAACTACGCCCGGACCCTGAAGCGGTTGGCATGAGTGTCTCGCCGAACAATTGTTTTCACCTCACGGTGGAAAACGTGCGGGAGATCCACTCCGCGGCCATCGAAAGTTTCGGAGGTTCCACCGGCGTGCGCGACATGTCACTCCTGGAATCGGCGGTGGCCGCGCCGCAAGCCAGTTTCGGCGGGCAATCGCCTTATCAAGATTTGACGGAGGTGGCGGCTGCGTACCTGTTTTACCTCTGTCGAAATCATCCGTTCCTTGACGGCAACAAACGAACCTCGCTGGTCGCATGTCTTGTCTTTCTTCAGTTGAATGGCATTAAGCCAAAAGAGGATGGGCCCGAGTGGGAACAACTCACATTGGACGTTGCCTCAAGCGCGCTGGACCGGGCACAGACCACGGCGCGCTTGCGCAAACTTCTCCTCCTGCAAGAATGACAAACATACAAACGGATTTGGCTCCATTTAGCGCGAGTTGCTGTCAATTCGATAGAGGTCGGTTTTGGACCTGATGAAAAAGGCGTGTGCCGCCGCGGCCGGAGTGGCCATGAACGTGCCTGCCAATTTGTTGGTTGCAAGGATGCGCCCTTCACGGCCGGGAGCGAGCACCATGGTCGCTCCGTTGCGGGCGAAAAAGTAAATCCGGCCGGCTCCATAAATGGGGGAAGCATAGTAATTGCCCTCCAATCGTTGCTGCCAAACGCTCCGCCCGGTATCGGCCTCAACGCAGCTGGCAATGCCCGCGTCGTTCACCACGTAGAGCAGATCGTCCACCAGCAAGGGCGACGGCGTGGACGGCATGCGCTCGGCGATTTTCCAAGCCACATGGGTCTCGGTCACCTCGCCCTGCCCGTCAAGTCGAACAGCCCATAACTGAGGATGGTCGTAATCGGTCCCGAAGAAAACCAGTCCCCGATCGCAAATGGGGCGCATCACCTCGGACCACCCCCGGTAGCGCACTTTCCATAGTTCTTTGCCGGTCTTCGCGTCATAGGACATGGTTCCCATGGCTCCAGGGCAAATTACCTGCAGATGGCCGGACGCTTCCACCACCGCGGGCGTGCTGTAAGACTTGCGCAAATTGGGCGTAACGCCGCTGAAATCAATCGAGCGCGGCGTCTTCCAAACCGTCTGCCCGGTGCCCTTATCCAAAGCGACCACGTACTGGGTATCGCGTCCGTCAACATCAAAAACCAGCAGGTTTCCAACCGAAGCCAGCGATGAACCGGGGCCCATTTCGTGGTCACATTTCAAGTCTCGGCGAGTCCATTGGATTTTTCCGGTTTCGGTGTCCAGGCAGGCGGTGCCGTAAGTGCCGAAATGAACATAAAGCCGGCCCGATTCCACGACCGAAGTGGGAGAAGCATAACTGTTCGCTGGATTGACATACTCCACCTTTTCCACATCAAAGACCTTGAAGTCATGCAACAGCCTGCCCGTCTCGCGCTCCAAGCACACAGCAAACATCTCTTCGCCATCGGGCCGGGCGGTCGTCACCCAGACCTGATTGTTCCAGATCACGGGCGAAGACCAACCCGCGTCGTGAATGGGAGTCTTCCAAGCGACATGGTTGCGTTCGCTCCATTCCAGAGGAAGATCGCCGCCGCCGGCCTGTCCGTCCCCGTTAGGCCCGCGCAACTGCGGCCAGTTATCCGCGGCGTCGGGCACCGCACCGGAGGCGTGGTGAGGGAGTGCAAACGCCGCAACAAGTAAAGCCAGTTGGGCGAAAAGGCCCCAAAAGAATCTCATGACGAATTGCATCCCACTAGACCGATAAGTCATTCCTGTCGTCATCTGCAATAAATTTCGCTGAAAATTTCCGGCCTGTCCAATCAGCAGAAAGCATGGGCGCCATCCACTATTCCGCGCGCGCCACTGCTATATTTGACAATAAGTTCATTTATCGCTTCCAGTTTACAACCCGGGCCGGTTTTTTATTGAAATCTGTCTCAACTCTCATTCCAACCCCAAACGGAAAAACCATTGCCAAATCCCCCGCCTCTGGCCAAGAATGACAATCTTTCTATGCGAATAAACAGAATGCTGGTCCGTGAACTTTTTTTGGTCGCGCTCGTTGGCTTGGGACTTTTGACCTCCCTGGCCCAGGCCGGGGCGGATTCCGTGGCCATTCAGTACCATTTTGCCGGGACAGCAGGCTTTGCCGGCAACACCAACTTCGCGCTTGCGCAACGCCTTTGCAGCCTTCCTTCCAGCCTGGAATTTCGGCAACTGGCGCTTGGGCGGTTGGCCGGTGTCTTTTGGCGCGACCTCAATTTTTGGCCAGGAGCCGACCCTGTGGCCAGTCTGGGACCCGTGCTCGACGACCTTCTGGCCGTCGAATCCGTGGGCAGCTTCGGCGGAGCGAGCAAAGAACATTTGGACTTCGTCCTCGCCGCGCATCTCGACCCCGCGCGGACTCAAGCTTGGCGGCAAACTCTGGTCACGGCCTTGGGTGGCCCCGGGGAATCGTTTCAAGTGGCGGGGTTTCCCGCGACACGCTGGAACCGCTCCAGCAACGATTTCTACTGGCTGGCGCAACTGCGGGATTGGACCGTGGCGGGACGCGGCAATGATCTTCAACCGCTTTCCACGGAATATCTTCAAGAAATCCAGAAGAACGGCCGCCCCGCCCCCGCCCTCTCCGAAACCTGGGTCCAAGGTGAAATCAATTGGCCCCGTTTGGCCACTTGGGGTTTCTGCGCGTCCTCCCCATTCAAATTGGCCCGGACCAGTTTCCAGGTCGCGGCGGTGGGCGGACGGTTTCGCGTCACCGGCACTATCGCCTACCCGGAAGAGGTGCCTTGGTCCGCCAAGCCCTGGCATATTCCCAAGGATCTGGTGCATGAACCACTCATGAGTTTTACGGCCGCGCGTGACTTGACGCCGTTTTTCACCCCCGGCGCCAGCCTGCCCCGCTTTTTTCCCAACGCCTTTGACAATCAGTTTTGTTGCTGGGCGCAACGCGACCTGGTTTTCCAAACTTACGCCGCCTGGCCGACGCCCGATGGGCCGGAAGCCTTGAGAATCCTCCAACAATCCTTCCTGCCTGATCTTAATTCATTATTGACAAAACCGCGCGATGAGAAAATTTTCTGGTCTCCCAAAACCACGGAAATGGTTTGGCCCAAATCCTCCCTGCTGATCCCCACCCTTTCCTCCCTGCGACGGAGGGACGGGGACTATTTGCTGGCCAAACTTTTCCCGCTGCCGGACTCAAGGCGGCCCGCCCCGGAAGGTTTGTGGAAACAAATCGAGCGCGCCGACGATCTGGTCTATTATGACTGGGAACTCACCGGCCCGCGCTTGCAGCAATGGCGCGTGCTCTGCGAATTTCTTCCGGTCCTGCCGGCCGCCCCGCCGCCCTCCCTCGCCAAATCCAAGCAGGCCCCGCCCTTCGCCGTGGTGGATAGTTGGCTGGGCGGGTTGACGCCTTTTCTGGGCAACACCGCGACAGAAATTAAACGCTCGGGGCCCAGTCAATTGAGTGTCGCGCGCACCACCCCTTTTGTTTTCACCAGCTTCGAACTGCTGTGGCTCTCGCACTGGCTGACCGAGACGCCGGCCGGACCGGTCAATACCAATCTCCTCCCGATGGCCAAAATGACCGGGCCGGGCCTCCCCTCGCGCTGAACACCGCCATGCTCAAACTCGGCGTTAATATCGATCATGTCGCCACCGTGCGCGAAGCGCGCTATCGCGGCTGCGAACGCGGCGAACCCGACCCCATTGAGGCGGCTCTCCTCTGCGAATCGGCCGGGGCTCACGGCATTACCGCCCATCTCCGCGAAGACCGGCGCCATATGCAGGATCGTGACCTTCGCCGCCTGCGCGAGGTGGTCAAAACCCGCCTCAACCTTGAAATGGCCGACGTCCCGGAAATCGTCGCTTTTGCCCTCGCGCTCAAGCCTGACATTGTTTGCCTCGTCCCCGAACGACGCGCGGAAGTGACGACCGAGGGAGGTTTGGATGCGGCCACGCATTGGCTCCCTCTCGCCGAAACGCGCCGGCGGCTAAACGACGCGGGCATTGACGTCAGCCTTTTTATCACGCCAGACGCGCCGCAAATCGAAGCCGCGGCCCGCATCGGCGCACAGTTCATTGAACTGCACACCGGGGCGTTCGCGGAGAATTTTCATCGCAAGCGGGAACGCGCGCGGGAAACGGAGCGGTTGATCGCCGCCGCCCGGCAAGCCCGCGATTTGAACCTGCAAGTCAACGCCGGTCACGGCTTGAATTACCAAAACGTTGGCGCCATCCGCCAAGTGCCGCATTTGGTGGAATTGAACATAGGCCACAGCATCGTCAGCCGCTCGCTGATTGTCGGCATCGCCACCGCCGTGCGCGAAATGCTCCTGGCCATGGAAAATGACGACGCTTCCCGGAACTGAGGACGGAGGGAGGAAAGCTTGATTCTCGGCACCGGCATCGATCTGATTGAAGTGCGCCGCATTGAATTGGCGTATGAAAAACACGGGGATCGCTTCGTGCGCCGCATTCTCCTCCCGGACGAACTCGCCTACTGTCTCTCCCACAAATCCCCGGGCCCCTTTATCGCCGCGCGATTCGCCGGCAAGGAAGCCATTTCCAAAGCTTTTGGCACTGGCATTGGCTCGCATCTGACCTGGCACGATATGGAAATCCGGCGCAAGGAATCCGGCCAGCCGTACGTCGTCCTCCACGGCCGGGGGCAAAGCCTCCTCGCGGCTCGGGGCGGACGGGAAGTCCACCTTTCTCTCAGCCACACCGCCGCGCATGCCACCGCCGTCGCCATTCTCGAAAGCGCCTGAAGCGGCGGCCGGGCATTATTTACACTTGACAATACCTGAACTGCGTTCCTCTTTCGCCTGGAACTTGCGGCCGCTCGATGGCAGGGAAGAATCTCCCGGCCCGTAATTGCCGCCATCGCCCGAGAACGGAAAGATGATCAAAGCGGCCAACAGCGCGAGGGCGCCGCAACCAAGCCACAACACTGCCGGGGAAAACCCAAAGAGCCTCAGCCCCAGTTGCGGGGCGAGGATCAGCGCCGCGGACCAGATCACCGCGTAAGCCCCAAGGTAACGGCCGCGCAATGATTCCGGCGCCAGACCGGCGATATACGCCACCGTCACCGGCATGGCCGCCATTTCACCAAAGGTGAAGATGACCACGCACGCCACCAGCGCCGCCAAGGAGTGGGCCAAGGCATTGAGGGCAAAGCCCGCGCCGATGAGCAAGTAGCCGAGGGTGATGACATGGCGCGGTGGAAAGTGCCGCGTGAAAGACGTCAAGGGCAATTCGCACAAAACCACCAACACACCGTTCAGCGACAGAATCAGTCCGTAAGTCGAGGCCGGAAAACCGAGGCGCATCACCTGCAGGCTGAAGGTGGAACTGATTTGCAGAAACACTAAAGCCAAAGCAAAGGCCGCGCACAGCACGCGAACAAACGGGCCGTCGCGCAGAACCGCTTTAAAATCCGCACCCGCGCCGCCATTTCCGGCCGATCTTGTCAGCCCCATTGGCAACGCGGCCAGAGCGAGCAAACCGAAGAGAACCGAACTGGCGGCGTCCCCGGCAAACAACCAAAAATAACCGCGCGTGGCGAGAAAACCCGCGGTCGCGGGACCGAAAGCAAATCCCGCGTTAAACGCCATGCGGTAAGCGGAAAACGCCGTCACGCGCAGACCCGGCGGGACCAAGTCCGCCAGGAGCGCGCTGCTGGCCGGACGATAGAGTTCTCCCGTCAAAGCCGCAAACCACGTCGCCGCCATAATGGCCGGCAGATTGCGGGATTGCGATAAGAGCAACATGGCCCCCGCCACGGAGAACATGGAAAGGACAATCGTTTTGCGCCGTCCAATGGTGTCGGCCAAATGTCCGCCGAGAGCGGAAGCCATCAGGCTGCCCGCCCCGTACGCGCTGATGGCCAGGCCGGCCTGCTGGAGGCTGAACCCGCGCTTTGTCAAATATATCGTCAGAAACGGCATGACAAACGTGCCGAATTTGTTGAGAAAGGTTCCAAAAAAGAGAACCCAGGCCGCGCGCGGCAAAGCTCGCAATCGCGACAGCAAAGTTGAATCTTGGGTGTTCATGGCAAAAAAAAAGGCCTGCTGACCTTTCGGCAAGCAGGCTGGAAATTCTATTTTGAGGCAGTGCTAGATCGTTTCCTCCTGCTGGCGATAATGGCTCAGTTTAACGGAAATCCGCCAGGTTGGACGGGAACCGCGACGGGCCATCCACGGGGTCAAACCCGTGCGCTTGCCAAAATAAGATGTTCCTGTCCGTCGCATTTGTTGCTCTTGATCATGCACTTCAGTGTCCACCGCGTCAAGTCCATACAAAGAGAAATCGGGGCGAGCGGGTGGCGGGAGACAAAATCCTTCGCGGGTGCGTCGGACAGCGTCATTGGTCGCGGAGAGGGGGACGAATTCTGGCCCCTCTCCTCCGCGCAGTGGAGGAGAGGTTGGGAGAGGAGGCTCCTTTGGACGCCGACGCGCCCCCTCACAGGCTCTCTCCCCGCTCGCGGGGAGAGAATGGAAGGCTCTGTCTATGTTATTGTATATTCTTTTGAAGACTTTTCACGGGACATCGGCTCCCAAACAAAGAACTATGTCTCACCGCCAGGGGCGAGTGCCATCTGCCTCGAAATAAAAGATACCGAAGGCGAGGTGGCTTAGTCGTCTTTTATTTTGAGACAAGTCGAGAAAAAACGGCAAAGCGTTTGGTGCTTGAAAGGGCTTGCGCACAGAGTAACGTGCCCATGTGAAGACGTTCAATGGACATTTTGATGGCAAGGTCATTGTCTTGGATGAACCTGCCGACTTAAGGCCCAATACCAAAGTCAAAATCATCGCTCCAACTCCTCGGCCGGACGTGGATCCGCCGGCTGATTTGACCGTTTTATCCGAACCCGTTTTCGAGAAGATCTGGAATAATCCGCTCGATGCCGACTACGACGCTCTATAATCGCGGCGCCATCATCCTGCTTCCTTTTCCATTCTCTGACCAATCGTCGGTTAAGCTTCGGCCGACCGTGGTTGTGAACCCGCCATATTCTTCTGATGATCTGTTGGTTGTGGCAGTGACATCAGTTGGGGAAGTGTTGCGTCCCGGAGAATTTGAAATCCAGCGGTGGCGCGAAGCCGGTTTGCTCCATCCGTCGTTTGCCAAACGAGCCATTGCGTCGGTATCCCGCAACCTCGTCCGCCGAAAGATCGGCCAGTTGGACCAGGGTGATTTGGTGCGCCTCAACGACGCTCTTCGCCTTTGGTTCGGTTTGTCACGAGCGTTTTTGGCTCAGTCGCCGGTAATATCCCCTGAACCCGACACATGTTTACGCACTTCCGGCGGATGGCCGTAATAATGCACGTCACCGGAACCCATGATCGTCGCATCCAATTCGGCCGTGGTGCGCACGGCCACATCGCCCGAACCGGTGACCTTAACCCGGGCGCTCTTGACGGAGAGATCGGCGGCATGAACGTCGCCCGACCCCGTGACCTCCGCCTGCAACCGGTCCGCGCTGCCCTTGAGCGTGACGTCACCCGAACCGGTCACCCTCGCCTCCAACTCGCCCGCTTTCAAACCGGTGACTTGAATGTCGCCCGAGCCCGAAACGAACACAGCATCAAGGACAGGCACGGTGATCTTGACGTTGACCGCGCGAGACGCGTGGAAGGATCCTCTGGCATACACATTAAGAGTGGCGCCTTCAACGGTCGTGTTTATGACGGGCAAGATGTTGTCGTCGGTCGTCACCGTCACGGAAACCTCCGGGCCAATGGTCACGGCCACGTCCGGCGAGCCGGAAAGGTTGATTTTGCTAAAGGAGCCGACGGTGCGAGACTCCGTCTTGATGTTGCCGGAGCCGTGGATCGCGTTGGGATTGCAGTCGCCGACGGTCACAAGCCCAAGGCAGAGGAAGGGTAAGGAGACGATTTTCATAATCCTATGACACGCACCCGAGGGTAAAAGTTTCAAGAAACTTGCGCGGTTGGGGCCGCCGTGCGCCAAAAGTAACTG
>Ga0182016_10005596_pt1 | contig 13483 bp, 13 predicted proteins | sample 712S2MmetaG_FD_120491 | JGI IMG/M metagenome (GOLD analysis project Ga0182016, IMG submission 120491) | Permafrost microbial communities from Stordalen Mire, Sweden - 712S2M metaG | ecosystem: Environmental > Terrestrial > Soil > Wetlands > Permafrost | place: Sweden: Stordalen | collected...
AACTTTCATCGTAGCGCGTCTTCCGCATCCTTGCAAGTGCTTGACCGTTTACCGACCGTTTTACTTGATCTCGACGGTGGCCACGCCTTCAAACTTCTTCTTGATGGCCTCGGCTTCGTCCTTGGTCGCGTTCTCCTTCAGGGCCTTCGGAGCGCCGTCCACCAGGTCCTTGGCTTCTTTCAGACCCAGCGAGGTAACTTCGCGTACAGCCTTGATGGTGTTGATCTTATTGGCGCCGGCATCCTTGAGAATGACGGCGAACTCGGTCTTCTCTTCGACCACCGGAGCAGCCGCACCGCCGCCGCCCGCCACTGCTACCGGAGCAGCCGCCGCGGCCGATACGCCGAGACGCTCTTCCAGCTTCTTCACCAGAGCCGCCGCTTCCAGCAGGCTCAACGAAACAATTTGCTCTTCCAACTGCGCTAGATCCGCCATTTTTTCTTCTCCCAATCAAAATCCGATTTGAATTCCTTTGACCCCGGCTGCCCGCTCGACTGGAGAGTTTCCGATGCGCCAGACCAGCGCCCACTCCAATTGATGTGCAGCGAAAACCCTTAAAGCAGTGGTCAGTTGTCAGTGATCAGTTGTCAGCAAAAGCAACCACCTGCATTAACCGTGCTGACAACTGATAACTGACAACTACGCAGCGGCTATGCCGCGGCGAACTTTTCCTTCTCCACGCCCTGGCCGATTACTACTGCCAGATCGCGCCCTGCGGCGTTGAGCACCGTAACCAGCCGCTGCGCCGGGGCATTGATAAGGAAGAGCAGCTTTGCGTAAAGCTCTTCCTTGCCCGGCATGGTGGCCAGCGACTTGATCTCTTCAACGTTCAACAGCTTGCCGTCAACAATGGCCAGCTTGAACTGGAACTCTGCCGCATTCTCGCCGGCCCACTTGGCAAACACCTTGGCCAGCGCCACGGGATCGCCCGCGGTAAACGCAACCGAGTTCACGCCCTTTAATCCCTTGAGCGCGGACTCAACCTGCGTGCCCGTGCCGGAGATCGCCGCGAGCTTGTTCTTGACCACGCGATAGCGGCCGCCCGCCTCGCGGATGGTCTTGCGCAGCTCGTAATCTTTGGCCACGGTGAGCTTGCTGAAGGTGCCGATGATTGCCGTGGTCGACGCTTGCAACTCGCTGGCCAGCAGCTTGATCTTGACGTTCTTTTTTGCTTTGGTAATCGCCATTGTCTTCGCTCCGCTTCGACAGGGATCAGGGAACAGGGATCAGGGATCAGGGCCTTAATTCATCGCCGCTCGAAACCTCACCGGTTGCTCCGTTTTCCCGTCCTTCCGCACCCTGAGTCGGTGCCGCTTCAAAAATCCAGTTCATGAATTCGGGACTGAAAGGACTGGCCTATTACCCGCTGCCCTCAGGAACCAACTGATCCCTGATCCCTGACAACTGATCCCTGTTCTTACGCCTTTTTCCCTGCCAAGTCGGCCACAGCCGAGTCAAGCGGCACGCCCGGGCCCATGGTCGAGCTCAACGTGACGCTCTTGATGTACTTGCCCTTGGCTGCCGAGGGCTTGGCGCGCACGATCGACGTGATGACCGTGGTGGCGTTGTCGATCAGCTTTTGTCCATCGAAGCTCAGCTTGCCCACGGGCACGTGCACCAGGCTGGTCTTGTCGGCGCGAAACTCAACTTTGCCGGCCTTGATCTCTTTTACCGCCGCGGCCACGTCCATGGTCACCGTGCCGGTCTTGGGATTGGGCATCAGGCCCTTCGGTCCAAGCACCTTGCCGAGGCGGCCTACAACCTTCATCATGTCGGGCGTGGCAATCAGCGCGTCGAAGGCGGTCCAGTTTTCTTTCTGGATCTTCTCCACCATCTCCTCGCCGCCCACGAAATCGGCGCCGGCTTCCTGCGCTTCCTTCTGGCGGTCGCCGCTGGCGATCACGGCCACGGTCTTGGTCTTGCCCAGTCCGTGGGGCAGAACCACCGTGCCGCGCACCATCTGGTCGGCGTGACGCGTGTCGACACCCAGACGCATGGTCAGGTCGACGGTCTCATCGAACTTTGCGAACTTTACCTGCTTCAGCAGGCTCACGGCTTCAGGCAGCGGATACGCTGTTTTGGTGACGGCAGCGCGCGCCTTAGCAATATTCTTGCCGGTCTTGGCCATTCTTCCCTCGTCTCCCACCGCTTTTGCCAGCCCGCTATGCGGGAGCGTCAGCCTTGGTGCGGCAACGCTCAAAAGCCGTGGTGGTAGTGACTGTGCAGGGGTCTCCCCCAGGCACATCTATGTATGTTAGCGAAACGGCCGGGGAATTGCAAACGGAGGCCGCGGCCTTGCCGAATAGCTCGGGGCGACAACCGCCAGCGAACGACAATGTACTGTCAAAATTTACCGTGATTGGTCTCTGGGAGCCGCCGGGCAACGCATGACCATCCCCAAATTCTTTCGCGGATACTGGCTATTTGGGCGGTTTCGAGTCCTGAGCCCAATTTAGCAATGCGAGCTTGGCCTCTTCCCATCCGGAGCCATCAGGTGCGAGGAAGAGGCGGCATTCTGGTTCAGCGTTGCCCTTGCAAAACCTTCTGGGCCGAAGGAGCGCTATACCCCCGCCCATACGCTGGATTCGCGCGAATACATGTTGCGCACGGCCTCCGTTTAGGTCAGGATGAACGTGAGCCGCGCGCAATTCTCTCATCTTCGGAGGCTTGTACATGCGCGCGTCGCAACCTCCGGTAGACTCGATGAGGCCCCAGAGCCTATTAAGGGAATCCCATGAGGCTTCTTCAAAACCTGCTTCCGTGAAAATCTGCGCGCGCTTCATCGTCAAGGTTTTCGATCCTTCGTCTGGCAATCCGGATTCTCAGTCGCCTCTTGCCCCTTCCGGGATAAGTTCCTACCCCTCTCGGGATATTTCATTTTAGCTCCAACCCGAAAGATTTCTCATGCGCGAAAGTTACCTTGGGCTCCCCAAAGTCTCACTCAATCTCATCGCTGCTTCACTGGCCCGCCAGCGCTCTTGAGCCCGCAACTTCCGGCGCGGAATGCTGCCCTGCCAGCGCCCATAGATAAAAACACCCCGTCGCCAGCAGGATGAGTGGGACCGGCAACACTTCGGCTCCGGCCCGCAGCCATCCCAATGCCTTCGGAATTCGATCAGCGGTGAAGATGGCGAAGAAGATGGCCCAGAAGATTGCGCCGGTAAGAATGAAGGCGGTCCACGTAATGGGCAGCGCGAGCCTTCCTGCCGGATTGTTTTGCTTCATCAAAATCACGCACGCCGGCACAGCCAGCAGCAGCATGGCGCAGTCGAGCTGGCGGTGATAGATGGGCAGCAACGAGAGCGGCACAATGGCGGCGAGAGCGAGCTTGACAGTTGTTTGGGCATCGCCGCGCCGCCGCAGCACATACCGAATCCAAACCAGCAGCAGCGCCCCGCAGACGATGAACGCGGCCAGATTGTAGAAGCGCGGATTGTCGATGAAGAGGCTGAAGACGGTTTGCAGCGTAACGACCATGTCGAGGCCGTGAGCGGCGCTTGAAGCGGCGCTGGGGTCGGCCTGGCCTCCATGCATCGCGAAGGCGGCGATGTTGGCGCTCATCTCACTGAGCCAATGCGGCGCGATGTGCTGAACCCACAGCAGGCCGGGGACAATCAGGACTGCGGTTGCGAGAAGCGTTTGCAATGCGCGCTTGCGAAACACCCCACCGGCCAGCAGCAGACAGAGCCAGACCGCACCTGCATCGTGCGGCTTGAGAGCCAGGCTGGCTGCGAGGCACAAAACGCCGAGCAGCACCAGCCTGTCGCGCAAAAAACACCACACCGCAATCACGCAAAGGCTGATGGCAACGCCGGCAACGTTGGCTGTGATGGGCAGCAACATGCTGTTGGCGAGCAGAAAAGCAATCAGCGCGCCGGATACGACAGGCGATTCATCGGCGCAAAGGTTCCACATAAGCCATGAGGCCGCAATAAACCCGCCCAGCATAAGAATCATCCACACAAAACATGCCGACTTCCAACTGAGCATTGCGAAGGGGGTGGTGAGCACGAGCGCGCTGGGCGGATAGATGCCCCAAGTGGCGATCTGGCGAATCTTTTCAGCCTCGGGAGGCAGCCCGGCGCGCGACGCCTCGTAAATAGGGGCGACCTCGCTCTCGATATAGGGGTCGCGATGCGCGAGAAGTGCGCGCGCGGGAAAATAGACGGCCTTGAAATCGGCCATCGGCGCGGGTGTGGCGTTGGTCAGCCCGATTCCAAGCAAAACAAAGATCACCGTGCCGATCAGCATCAGGTACAGGCCGTCACGCTGTGCATTCGACATTGCGTCTTCCCTTCGAACTCTTGAAAGCCCGCATACGCGCTGCGCGAGAATGCGGTTGCGATCCTGATCATCCTAAATTGACGGTGCGAATTTGCGGCGTGGTTTCAGGACGTATCGAAATATATACCCTAAGCCCGTTTCTTGCGGCCGGGTTGCTTCCTGGTCTTCCTCGGGCTCACGCCGGCGATCAGAAGCCACAGGCAGAATGTACCTTCGGCGAAAATACCGAAGATCTCCGTGGCGCTGTTGAGCGGCTTCATATACGGAAAGAGAAAAAGCAGCCATCCCACGCCGGCAATCACCAGCAGCGCGCCGATCATCCTGGGCACGAAACCCGATCGAATAATGAGCTGGCCGAGCAACAGGCAGTAGAACCCGAAGAAAATCAGCGGGCTGATAGCGTACCTCGACAGTTGCAGCGTCTGCATCACCGAGAAAATGCACCCGGCAAAGCTGAACAGCGCCGCAAGCAGCGAAACCCAGCGGCTCACGGGTTTGAACATGAAATAAAACAGCACCGTGAGCAGCGCGTAAACTGCGATCGATGCCAGGTTGAAAGCGCGCGCAGCGGCGCCATGCGAATTGAAAGACGCGCCGGCTACCGCCAAAAGAAAGTAGATGAGATAAACGGCGCCGGTGAGCCGCGCCCTGGTTTTTGGTGTGGCTGTGCGGATGCTCTCGATCAATGACATCCCTTCCACTTTACAGGTGCGGGTCAGGCCTGTGCCGGCCTGTCGCAATGCCGTATACCTGTCGCAACGCCGTATACTTGAACCGCGCTGCGGACAGCCTGCCCGTTCGCAACCAAATACTGATATGACTACACAATCGCGCCGCCAATTTCTCTCGTCTGCAGCCTTCACCATTGCAGCAGCCAAACTCAGCGCGCAGAGCCAGGGCGCGCATGCCACTCTCGCCATTCCCGCAAAAGCCACCGGGCCACGCGTGCCAGCCGATTACATCGGGCTCTCGTACGAGGTCGAGCAACTCGTCGATCTCAACTTCTTTTCGGCAGCGAATACCGGCCTCGTCAACTCGCTCAAGGCGATTTCGCCGAACGGCGTGCTGCGCCTGGGCGGCAATACCAGTGAGTTCGAATACTGGAAGCCGACGCCCGATTCGCCCGAGCCCGCGCACCCGCAAACCCGCATTGTTGAAGGCGAGCCAAAGCCGAATTACTACGCGGTAACCGCTGAATCGATCCGCAACCTGAATGCATTTCTCGAGGCCGCCGAGTGGAAGTGCATCTACGGAATCGGCATGGGAACCAACGCGCCGGACCGCGCTGCCGCCGAGGCGGAATATGTCGCCAAAACGCTTGGGCCCAGGCTCGAGTACTTCCAGATTGGCAACGAGGCTGATCTGTTCAGCAGTCATCTGCGCGATCCCGAGACGTGGGGAGTAAAGCCCTATCTCGACGAGTGGCTGGCGATGGCGCGCGCAGTCCAAAAGAGCGTTCCCGGCGCGCGTTTCGGCATGCCTGATGTGGCATCGCGAATCGATTGGCTGACGCAGATTGCCGACGCGTGGCCGTCTATCGCAGACAAGCCCAACGTGATCACGCTCAGTCATCACCATTACTTCGGCGGGCCGGCCACCAATCCCAATGTGAATATCCCCAACCTGCTTGCCGCAGCCACAATGGCCAAGGTGCAGAAGACCGCCGACACCGCCAATGCGGCTGCTGCAAAGATGGGCGTGCGGGTGCGCATGACCGAGGGCAACACCTGTTTCCGCGGCGGCAAACCTGGAGTAAGCGATGTTTTTGCGTCGGCACTTTGGGCCGCCAATTACGCGCTGCTGCTTGCGGCCAATCGCTATACCGGCGTGAACCTGCACGGCGGCACCTATCAGGCTGTTGCGAACGGGCTGGGCGGGTCGCTGCCGGGCGATGGCATGCTGGCGGCGCAGGGTGTCTCGGTCGAAGATATTGCCAGGCATCCTCACCCGTTCTACACGCCAGTTGCAAACTTCGGCTCGGAGTGGGTGCTTGAGCCGGTTGCTTATGGACTGATCTTTGCCGGCTCATTCGCCGGCGCTACCATGTACGCCGACGACTTGACGTCGCCGCTCGCGGCAGCCGGAGTGAACGCTGTTGCCTACGCCGCGCAGCTCGCCGATGGGCGCACATCGGTGATGGTGCTGAACAAGGATGCGGACAAGGACCTCGATCTTACGCTGGACTTCGGTTCGCGCTCCGGAGCCGTCGAGACGGCGACCATGCGCGCGCCCGCACTCGACAGCCGCGAGACGCACATCGTTCGCTCCGCGGTCGCCGCACGGCTGCGCGGTGGAAAACACACGCTGACCGTTCCTCACGGCAGCGGATTGCGCGTAACGCTCGTCTAACTGACCAGAACACTTGAGGGGCCGAAAAATGAGAATCCAATTTGCCGTGACCGCCGCACTCACACTCTTTACAGTGTCGGCCTGGGCGCAAGGCGATAACTTTACTGGCCGCGCGACGCTTACCGTGCTGCCCGCCCACCCCGAGGCGCTGAATGCAAGCCTGAGCGCCGGCCAGCTTGAAGTGAAGCTCAACGGCAAGCAGGCCACGGTGACCAGCCTCACCCAGCTCACTTCGGCCAACAGCCCGGTCGAATTAGTCCTTCTGATCGATGGCGGAGTTCGCACCAGCCTGTATGGAGAAGCGGGCACCATCCTCGGGTTTGTGAAAGAGATACCAACCAATACCCAAATGACGATCGGCTATATGGAGAACGGACGGGCTGCGTTGCAGGGACCGCTGACATCGGATCCCGCGGCGATTGAGAGTGGTCTGCATATGACGAGCGGCCAGGCTGGATCGAGCGCCAGCCCGTATTTCTGCCTTTCAGACCTGGCCAAGCACTGGCCTTCAAATAACGCCGTCGCGCGACGCGTAGTGGTGATGATCACCGACGGAGTAGACAACTACGACAGGCGTTTCGATACGGAAGACCCCTACGTGCAGACCGCAATTAACGACTCGGTGCACGCGGGCCTAACCATCTTCACCATGTACTGGCACGACGCGGGACGCGGCAGCAGTACCGAAGCCGAAACGGACGCGGGCCAGAACCTTTTATTGCAGGTGGCGCAGGCAACCGGAGGCAACAGCTATTGGCAGGGTACCGGCAATCCCGTTTCGCTGCAGCCGTACTTTGAAGATCTTCGCCGCCGGCTGCGCAGCGAATACGCGCTTGTTGTTTCTGCGCCGTTCAAGGGCAAGCCATTCGAGGCCACCCTCAAAGTGAAGGCCAGCGCGCCCAACGCAAAAGTCACCGCGCCGCAATTTGTGTATCTGAGCGGTGCGGCGCAGTAGCCGGCGCGCATCGTCACGCTTCTATCAGATCTCAGTCTGCGGCTCGGCCGCGGCGTAATTCAATTTTCTGCGCGTCGGCCAGAGCCTGCGCGCGGTCCATTTTCCCAGCCAGTACGTTCCATAGATAATCGCGGGGCCTAGGATGAACCCGATAGGCAGCAGCCACCAGCCAAGCACGTCGTGAGCGGTATTTGAAGGAGGCGTGTTGCCGCTGCCTCCGGAAAGGCCAAAGCTCAACACGGTCCCATCGCTATTCATGGTCTCCCACAAACCTGTGCCCCTGGGCCACATCACCTTGACGACCCCTGCCGTAACCAGCACCCCGCCCACAAAATAGCCCACCGCCGACACAATCACAACCACCAATCCTGCCAGGATTCCGACGGTCCAGCGGCCGGCGATGCGCGCCTTTTGCGTGCCTGAACGATGCGCCTCGGCACGCTGCATCATCTCCTCGGTGCAGTAGCGCGCGGCCAGGTCGCCTGGAGCGCCCAGCGCGGCCAGCGTTTGGTCAACCGGCGCGGGGTCGGCGCTGCCGGTTGTCTTGTCGAGAATGTGCGCGCGAATCTCTTCGACAATATCGTTCATGTCTTCTTCCATCAGGTCGCGCAGCTGCCGGCGAAGCGCTGCGAGGTAGTCATCGATTGCTTTCTGAGAAGTGTCAGAGAGGGTCACGGCTTCTCCTTTTTCACTGCGCCGTACACCGGATCAGGAATTGGCGCAGGTTGAGTTGATGGTTTCAAGTGCTGTTTTCTTTAAGAAAACAGCACCTTGTACACGGCCGAGTGCGCTAAGTGAATTCCTGATCCGGTCTAAGAGGCGCCACAAGATTGTTGAGGCTGGCGGCAAAGCGCGCCCAGGTGCGGCCCATTTCGAGCGCGCGCTCGCGGCCGGCCGCGGTCAAACTGTAGTACTTACGTGGATGTCCCGAGTCGGACTCGACCCACTCCGACTCGACCAGCCCGAGCGTGCGCAAACGGGTGAGCAGCGGGTACACGGTTCCCTCGGCCACCACCAGGTCGGAGCCGGTTTCAAGATGGCGCAGAATCTCAAGCCCGTAGAGCCGCCCGCCCCACAGGGCTGCCAGGATGGCCAGTTCCAGCGATCCCTTGCGGAGCTGGACTTCCCATTTGTCAGCGGATTCAGGGTTTAGCGATCGGTTTTCTTCCACAACACGATACTATGCAATACAAGGTATCGTGTGTCAAGCAATTCATTTGGATTTTTTCAAATCCGGGCTGTCCATCACTGTGCGGAGACCCTGGCGGTTTGTTTTCCGGGATAGCGAGCGCGGCTACTTTGAAATTGTGCCGACGAGATTAAGGTCGATCGCGACCTCATGATCCACTTTCCAGATCAGAAAGCTTGGATCTTTCAGGCCCCACTGGACGTAAGGCACCATGAAGTGGGCCTTCGCCGATGCGGCTGCGCCATCAACGTGGACAAGGATGGGAACCGTGATTTGATGGGACGCGCCCAGCAGTGTGAAGGTTCCGGTTACCTGGATGCTGGAGTCGCCTGAAGCGGCGATGGCGCCGGTATAGGTTTTCGGTTCAAATGAAACAGTGGCGAACCGCTCGACCTCCAGGATGTCCTTGTTCATCTTTTTGTCGCGGCTATCATTGCCGGTCTTGCCGCTGCCTGCGAGGACGGCGATCGAGCCCAACATCCCGGTGGCGCCACGGTCAAACTCAATCGATCCGGATTGAATGTGAAACGTGCCGTTGACGACCTCGTGGGTGGAGTTGAGCGTCATCTTGACCGTACTGGCATCTGGATTGACGACAAAGGTCTGATGCTGGGCGAGCGCGGAGGGAGCGAGTAGCACAGCGAAGACTAACGGTGCCAGGGATTTCATTCCATCTCTCCTTGCAGGCCATCTCTTCCTGCATGTTTGACCACCGGAAAGCGCGCGGCCTTTCAGAATGGCCGGATTGCTAGCCGGCGGCTGCCTGGGTAGCAACCGTGGCGTGCTGGGCGACTCGTGTGAGCCTTGCCGTTACGCGCATGACGCCGGGCCACACCCTGAGGCAAAACGGCAAGACAGCGCGCGCAAGCGCGTTGTTCAATCCATCGGCCGCGAATTCGGCAAGGCGCATCTGCGCCAGCAGCGCGGACCGCAGTTTGGCCTGGAAGAGCGGCGCAGGTTCGCCGGCAAGACAGGCTGCGGCCGCGCAACGCGCAGTATGCAGTGCGATTGAAATGCCATCGCCCGTAAACGAGGGGATAACGGCTGCCTGATCGCCGATGCAGTAGAGCCCGCTTTCCGTTGTGCGGCGGATGTATCCATACGGGATATGAGTGATGGCAATTGGCTTGTCCAGCAGCGGCTCAGCGCCGGCAAGCCTCATGGCAAGGTGAGGACAATCCTGCTGCATCTTTGCGAGCAGGCTCTGCCAGCGATTGCCCGCGCGTGCGAGATATCGCTGTTCGACCACCCAGCACAGGTTCGCAATTCCCCCTTCAACCGGCTGAATGCCGCCGTAGCCTCCGGGATAGAGCATGAGCTCAGAGGCGCGCGCCAGTTCCGCGGCCTGCGCTGGAGCGAGGCGAAAATACATTTTGAAGGCGACCCATTTCTGGGGGTCGTCCGGACGCCTGTAGCCGCGGAGATCGTGCTTGCCTGTGGCAAGAAAGACCGTTGGAGCTTCTCGGGTAGCGCCGTCGTCGAGCGTAGCTTGCCACGTGTTGTTGGCCGTACGAATAAGCCCCTCTACGCTGCGGCCGCTCTCCACACTGACTCCCGCGGCGATGGCCTGGGCAATGAGCGCTGTATCGAGAGCCTTGCGGGTGAGAGAGGCTGCGGGAAAAGGCAAAGGCGCTTCCGCGGCGCGCCGGGCAGCGGCAAGGCGAACTTTGTGGATGGGCACAGCGCCAAGCGAGGCCGCGTCGATGCCAAGAGCATTTAGATCTTCAAGGGCCTCACCGCTCAGGAACTCTCCGCAAACCTTATGGCGCGGTGTGGGCTCGCGCTCGATGAGAGTAACGCTTTGGCCGTTGCGGGCGAGCGCGATTGAAGCGGCGCAGCCGGCCACTCCGCCACCGATAATGAGAACTTTGTTGTGCAAATAAATTTGACTCAGATTGGACGTTATAACGGGAATCTCCTTGTACGGAGCCGATACGCTGGAATTGTATCGCCCTGACGGGTTGAATAATTAATGCGACAATCGCGTGTTCCAATGCTTAGACGCGATAAGTGAGCCACCCGGTATCATCCGCGGCGAGTGGTGAGTTCGTTCCAGTTGAGGCCTAGATCGACGATTAAAAGCGAAGCCAGGGTGAACGCGATGACGCCGACGGCGGACAGGCTGTCGCCAAGATGGCTCCAATAGCGGGGCCAGAGGTTGAGCACGCGGCTGGAGACGAACGTAAACGTGACGGCGTAGGAGCGGGCCATCCACTGGCGGTGCTGGATGATTTGCCGGTTGCGCGCGGTGATGAAGGCAGCGGTAGTGCAGACGATCCAGGCGGCGGCCTGCATTGAAGTTCCCGGCAAACCGGGGCGGCCCCAGGCAAGTGCGATCCCGGTAAATGCGCCGATGAAAACTGCGAAGACATAGATGCGGCCGAGGACGCGATGGAGTTGGAGATGACTCTGGCGAATCCGCGAGGAGAAATTGATGGGGCCGATCAAGAGGGCGAAGATTCCGGCGAGTGTGTGCGGAATGAGGAGATGACGGTCGGCGACGACCTGCAGACGGTAGGCGTGGTACATCGGGTAATCGGTAACCAGAAGAACTTCTGAAGTGATGAAAACAAAGAGCGCAGTGAGACCAAGTGAAACCCATACGACGATTTTGAATCTGGAACGACGTGTGCTCGGCGCGAGCAGGGTAGTTGATGCCATTATTCGCCTCTTATTGAAATAGACGTGACGAGGGGGTTTGAAGTTGGCGAGAGGCGCGGGAAACATCCCGATTAATAGCGTTTCATAGCCTGCGAAAATCAGGCGCCACGGAGCCGGGCCGGCGGCGCATCCCGTTTGCTTACTGGATTCGCCGGACCGCGCGCCCCGCTCAAAACACTTTGCTCAGGGCCGTCTGCCGTGGCAAACTGTTCCCCATGGGAAGCAAAGACAAAGGCCGCAAAGAAGTTAAGAAAGCACCCAAACCGAAACCGAAGCCGCTACCCGGCCAAAAGCGTGAAGTGTTTACGCCAACGCCTCCGCCGAAGTAGATTCCGCTTCGACCACAGGCTCCCTCCATCGCGCTCCCAAAGCGCGCAAAGGCCCTTCTGCCCAGGAGGGCCTTTGCATGTTCATCGAGCGAACTGGGGAAGCCAAAAGGCGCGCCAGCCGATTCGCCCGAGATGGTAGGTCGGCTTAGCCCGCCAGCTGCTGGTGCAGCAGCTCGACGATCTCGTCAGGGCACTCTTCCATCAGCCAGTGGGATTTTCCGTATAATCTCTCAAAGCTGTATGGTCCGCTGCAATATTTTTGAGTGGTGAGAGCTGCTGTTTCTCCCAGAGCCTGATCCTGGTCGCCCCATATATACATGGCCGGCACCGAGACCGGACCGAGCGGTTTAGCGAGATTCATTGCCCTGTACCAGTTGAGCGCGGCGGTGAGAGTTCCGTTCTGCTCGAAGCGGCGCACGTTGGAGTTTACTTCTGCCTCAGGAACTTTGCCGCCGTAGGCGCCGCGCAGCAACTTTGCATCATCCGCCAGGAGAGCTTTTTCCGCGGCGTGGTCAGGGGCCCGGAAGAGCTGAAAATACGCTGACCGTTTCTGCTGATCGGGGTCACTCTGCAGGGCTGCGGAGAGAGCGTCCATATGCGGAGTTGAGAGCACGGTGAGAGTCAGCAGCCGATCTGGCGCGTGCGCGGCCGTCGCCCATGCCACTGCGCCTCCCCAGTCGTGACCCACGAGGTGGAACCGCTTTGCGCCGAGAGAATCGGCGAATCCCAAAATGTCAGAGGACAGATGCTCCACAGCATAATCGTCGATAGCGGCTGGCCGCGCTTTCGGCGAGTATCCGCGTTGATCCACCGCAACAGCGTGAAAGCCCAATGAGGCGACCGGCCCGAGGATGCTGGCCCAGGCGTCGGCAAATTGTGGAAACCCATGCAGGAAAAGAACCAGGTCGCCGTTTTTGGGGCCGGCAGAAAGGGCATTGAATTTGAAGCCGTTGGCATCGAGCGAAGTTTGCTCGATCCTGTCAGTGGCCATGGCCAGCTTTCTCGACGCAAGAAGAGCTCCTGATGCGAGCGCGCCTCGCTCCAGGAATTGTCTTCGGTTCTGCATCGTCTGCTCCTTAAGCTGCGTTCATCTGATCGATGGGTGAAGGTTACTTGAGTTGCTTCGAGTGCTCGCAATCATCGGCGCGTGGTCAGGCTGGCAAGATTTCCGCTTCACCCGTGATCTGCCCATGATACCGAATACGCTTTAGGATCACCCACCAGGCAAGCGTGAGGCCCCGCAAACAACTTAATGACTCTCTGCCCACCGCACAAAATAATGTGTGCATGCACAAAGGCCCTTCCCATGCGGGGAGGGCCTTTGCTGACTTGCTGACTTGCTGCTACGCGACGACGTCAATGCCCATCGAGCGCGCGGTGCCTTTGATGCTCTTGATCGCGGTCTCAACCGAGGCCGCGTTCAGATCGGGCATCTTCTGCGTGGCGATCTCGCGCACCTGCTTCTCGGTCACCTTGCCAACTTTCTCCTTATTGGGCGTGCCCGAGCCCTTGGCAACGCCGGCTGCCTTCAGCAGCAGAATCGCCGCCGGAGGAGTCTTGGTGACAAAGCTGAAGGTGCGGTCTGCGTAAACGGTAATGACGACCGGAATAATGAGACCGGCCATCTCCTTGTTCTGCGTGCGGGCGTTGAACTGCTTGCAGAACTCCATGATGTTGACCTGGGCCTGACCCAGCGCGGGTCCCACCGGGGGCGCA
>Ga0182016_10005605_pt1 | contig 13463 bp, 13 predicted proteins | sample 712S2MmetaG_FD_120491 | JGI IMG/M metagenome (GOLD analysis project Ga0182016, IMG submission 120491) | Permafrost microbial communities from Stordalen Mire, Sweden - 712S2M metaG | ecosystem: Environmental > Terrestrial > Soil > Wetlands > Permafrost | place: Sweden: Stordalen | collected...
CGGATAGGCGTCGGCAAATCGCGCCAGCCCGGTCAGTTCCAGAAAATGATCGACGATCCGGTCGCGCGTCACCGGTTCGACGCGCCGCATATCGAGGCCATAGGCGACGTTGCGGCGCACCGACAGCCACGGAAAGATCGAGGTCTCCTGGAAAATCATCGAGGTCAGCGGCCGCATGGCGTTCCGGCGCGTGATGTCGACGGTTCCCGCGGTCGGCAGTTCCAGCCCCGCGAGAATCCGCAGCAGCGTGGTCTTGCCGCATCCCGACGGCCCGACGATGCAGATGAATTCGCCGTCGCCGATCCGCAGATCGAAGCTGTCGAGCGCCGTCACCTCCATGTCGCGGCTTCGAAAGCGCTTGGAAAGGGCACGGATTGCAATTTTTTCAGGCAGCTTTGGTTTCGATGGTGCCTGGTCGACAATGGTGCGGGCTTTGTCGTGCATCCATCAGCTCCAGCGCATGCAAATCGAGCCGTGGCCGGCGCCGCCGTATTGACAGCCTTCAACTAATCTACCTAGCTTCACCGAAGCATCTGCATACGATTTTTTCCCGTCGATCAAGGTGAGGTTAGCATGCTGAACCACGAAGACAACGAGCTTCTGACTCGCGTCGGACCGGGCACCATGATGGGCAATCTGTTCCGCCGGTTCTGGTTGCCGGCCTTGCTGCCCAGCGAAATCGCTACGTCCGATGGCGATCCGGTTCGCCTGCGCCTGCTCGGGGAAGATCTGGTCGCCTTCCGCGACACCAAGGGACGCATCGGCATTCTGGGCGAGCATTGTCCGCACCGGCGGGCCTCGCTGTTCTACGGCCGCAACGAGGATTGCGGGTTGCGCTGTGTCTATCACGGCTGGAAATTCGACACCGACGGCAACTGCGTCGACATGCCGAGCGAGCCGCCGGAGTCCAGCTTCAAGCACAAGGTTCAGCAGCTATCCTATCCGACCCGGGAATGGGGCGGACTGATCTGGATATTCATGGGTGCCAAGGAGCACATGCCTGAACTGCCCGAACTGGAATGGGCCTCTCTTCCGCCGGCCCATCGCTGGCAGGCCAAGTGGATGTTCGAGGCCAATTTCGCCCAGGGGCTGGAAGGCGAACTCGACAGCGCCCATACCGGCTTCCTGCACGACACCTCGACCCCGACCTCGGATCTCACCGCCGGCATGGCGCAGGCCAGTACCTATTGGGCCCACGACAAGGCGCCAAAACTGTCCGTGCAAAATACCGATTATGGCTATTACTACGGCTCACGCCGCAGCTATTCGGACCAGCAGTTCTATTGGCGGATCACGCAGTGGCTGCTGCCGACCTTTGCCATCATTCCGATGCCGACCTGGCCGATTTCCTGCCGGGCCTATGTCCCGGTCGACGACAACACCACCCTGGTCTTCAACACCTCCTACAATCCGGAGCGGCCCTTGACGGCCGAAGACCTGGCCCCGCTCGAAGGAGGTCTCGGGCCGGCCCCGAAACTGATTCCGGGAACATTCATGCCGGAGCTCAATGCGCGCAACCAGTACGGCATCGATCGCAGCATCCAGCGCTCCCGGAATTTCACCGGTATCTACGGCATCAACAATCAGGATCGGGCCATTGTCGAGAGCATGGGCCCGATCTGCGACCGCTGGAACGAGCACCTCGGCACCTCCGACATCGCCGTGATAGCGATGCGCCGCCGCCTGATCGCCGCCGCGCAGGCGCTGCAGCGCGGCGAGGCCCCGCTGGCCGCGACCCGCGGCTCGCTTTATAACGTGCGCCCGCTGGACATTATTTCGCGGTCCTCGGAGCTCGCGGACATCGTCGAACGGCACGGCGATCGCATGCGGCCCTCGACGTCGGACATGCTGGCGGCGGCGAAATAGGACCGAAGGCAGCCACGCGACGCGTCTCAGTCCGTTCGCGTCAATATCAACCGCATGCCGTCATAGGCCGGGATGACGTTTGCCGGCAGCCTGTGGCGCAGCACTTCGTAATCCAGGTCGGAGTGCATGTTGGTGATGACGGCGCGGCGCGGCTTGAAACGTTCGATCCAGGACAGCGCGTCACCGATGCTGAAATGGCTGGGATGCGCGGCATAGCGCAGCCCGTCGATGATCCAGAGCTCGAGATTTTCCAGCGACGGCCAGCTTGCGGCGGGGATGTCGCTGACATCAGGCGTATAGGCGGCGTCCGATATCCGGTAGCCGAGCGCGGGAATGTTGCCGTGCTGCAGGATGAACGCGGACAGCGTCAGCGGGCCGCCCTTGCCATCGATGGTGCGGCTCTCGCCGGCTTCGATCGGATGATGATCCAGGATCGGCGGATAGTCGCTGCCCGGCGGCGATACGAAGCAATAGGAAAACCGCAGCAGGATGTGCTCGGCGGTCGACCGGTTCAAGTAGACCGGGATGCGCCGGCGCTGATGCAGCACCACCGAGCGCAGATCGTCGATGCCGTGGGTCTGGTCGGCGTGCTCGTGGGTCAGAAACACCGCATCGATGTGGTCGACCTCGGCGTCGATCAGTTGCTCGCGCAGATCGGGCGCGGTATCGATCACGACCCTGGTGATGCCGAGGTCGGAAGCGCGTTCGGCCAGCAGCGCGCAACGGCGGCGGCGGTTTTTCGGATTTTTGGGATCGCAGGCGCCCCACCCCAACGCCGGTCGCGGCACGCCGGCGGAGGAGCCGCAGCCGAGAATGGTCAGGGTCAGCGTCATGCCGGCGTTTCCACGGGCACCTTGCTGAACAGTCGAAAGAAGTTCTCCGTGGTCTGGCGGGAAATCTCCTCCAGCGAGACCCCGCGGGCTTCCGCCAGCACCTTGGCGACTTCGACCACATAGGCCGGTTCGTTGCGCTTGCCGCGGAATTTGCCGGGCGCAAGGTAAGGTGAATCGGTCTCGACCATGATGCGGTCGGCCGGCAGCTCGGCGGCGAGCTCGCGCAAGGCGTCCGATTTCTTGAAGGTCAGGATGCCGGTGAATGAAATCGAAAGCCCGAGCGCAATGGCGCGCATCGCCAGCTCCCGCCCGCCGGTGTAGCAATGCAGCACCGCGGCAAAGCTTCCCTTCTGCATCTCGTCCTCCAGGATGCGGCCGCAATCCGCGTCGGCCTCGCGGGTATGGATCACAAGCGGCAGGCCGGTGGCGCGGGCAGCCGCGATATGGGCACGAAAACCGCGCTCCTGCGCCTCGCGCGAGCCGTGGGTGTAGAAATAATCCAGCCCGGCTTCGCCGAGCGCCACCACCTTCGGATGCCGCGTCAGTTCGATCAGTTCCTCGGCCGCAATGCCGTCCTCTTCATCGGCCTGGTGCGGATGGGTGCCGACCGAGCAATAGACGTCGGCAAACCGGCCGGCGATATCGAGCAAGGCGCCCAGCCGCCGCACCCGCGTCGAGATGGTGACCATGCGCCCGATGCCCGCCGCCCGCGCCCGCGCCACCAGGGCGTCGAGGTCGTCGGCGAAATCGGGAAAATCCAGGTGGCAATGGCTGTCGACAAGCATGGGCTGACCGTTCAGACCGTGGACGGTTCGACGTAGCGCGGGAAGATCCCGACCGGCGCCGGCAGTTTGGCGCCGGCCGTGATGCGCACGGCGCCCCCGAGATGTGCGAAGTCGCGTGCGGCCGCGGGGATGCCGAGACTGTCGAGCAGTTTCGCCGAGCCTTCCGGCATCACCGGCTGGGTCAGGATCGCGATCTGCCGCACCACTTCGGCGGTGACGTACAATACCGTGCGCTGCCGCGGCGGATCGGTTTTCGCCAACGCCCAGGGCGCCTCGCCGGCAAAATAGCGGTTGGCCTCCGCCACTACGGCCCACACCGTGTTGAGCCATTGATGGATCTGCTGCGTCGCCATGGCGGTGCGCGCCTGCCCGATCATGGCGTCGGCCTGCGCCAGGATCGCGTTGTCGTTGTCGCTGAAGGCTCCCGGCTCCGGCAGCACGCCGTCATGCTGTTTTGCGACCATCGACAGCGAACGCTGCGCCAGGTTGCCGAGGTCGTTGGCGAGATCGGCATTGATGCGGGCGACGATGGCCTCGTGATTGTAGCTGCCGTCCTGGCCGAACGACACCTCGCGCATGAAGAAATAGCGCATCTGGTCGACGCCGTACTGATTGGCGAGATTGAAGGGATCGACGACGTTGCCGACCGATTTCGACATCTTCTCGCCTTTGTTGAACAGGAAGCCGTGGGCGAACACGCGCTTCGGCAGGGCGACCCCGGCCGACATCAGGAACGCCGGCCAGTACACCGCGTGAAAACGGATGATGTCCTTGCCGATGACGTGGACGTCGGCCGGCCAATAATGCCAGTTCTCGGCGGTCTCGTCGGGAAAGCCGACGCCGGTGATGTAGTTGGTCAGGGCATCGACCCAGACATACATGACATGTTCGGGGTCGTTCGGCACCTTGACCCCCCAGTCGAAGGTGGTGCGCGAGATCGACAGATCCTTCAGCCCGCCTTTGACGAAGCTGACCACCTCGTTGCGCCGTGAATCCGGCCCGATGAAATCCGGCTGCGCGTCGTAAAGCGACAGCAGCCGGTCCTGGTAGGCCGACAGCCGGAAGAAATAGCTTTTTTCCTCGACCCACTCCACCGGCGTGCCCTGCGGGCCACGGCGCACCTGGTCCTCGCCGAGCGCGGTTTCCTCTTCGGCGTAATAGGCCTCGTCGCGCACCGAATACCAGCCGGAATATTTGTCGATATAGATATCGCCGGCCTGCTGCATCCGGTTCCAGATCGCCTGGACCGAACGATGATGCGCGGGCTCCGAGGTGCGGATGAACCGGTCGAACGAGATGTTGAGGCGCTGGTCCATCTGCTTGAACAGGCCGGCATTGCGCGCGGCGAGGTCGAACGGGGTCATTCCCTCGGCCTGCGCGGTCTGGATCATCTTCAGCCCGTGTTCGTCGGTCCCGGTCAGGAAGAACACGTCCTTGCCCTCGAGCCTTTGAAAACGCGCCAGCGTATCGGTCGCGATCGCCTCATAGGCGTGGCCGATATGGGGCACCCCGTTCGGGTAGGCGATGGCGGTGGTGATGTAGTACGAATTTCGCTCGGCCGCGGCCGGCGGCTCCGGAACCGCGGTGGCCCTGTCCGGCGCAGCGCCGGCTTTCGGTTTGCGAGCCGGCGGTTTGGCGGCCTTCGCCGGCGTTGGCGCCGCGACCGGCTTTGTGGATCCGGTTTTAAACGCGGAATGTTTCTTCGCGGGCGTTTTCGCGGCCGGCGGCTTGGCGGTTTTCCGGTTGGCTTTCCCGGTGATCTTCTTCGCAGTTTTTTTCGCAGTTTTTTTGGCAGCTTTCTTGGCGACTTTCTTTGCCTTCACGACGCGCCCGGCTTTCTTCGCGGCTTTTTTTGCAGCCCCCGTGCCGGCGCGCAGCGGCTTGCGAACCTGCTTGGCGGATCGCTTGTTCGCGGAAGTCTTCTTCTTGGCCTTCGCCACAACAAATTCCTTTATTGCTCAAACCAGATTGTTGGGAAAATCCAGCGGGGTGCGCTACCGCGTCGCTTCCGCGAGCAGCCCGAACACCGAGAAAACCAGCGGTTTTCGTTCAAGATTGTAGGCTTCGGTGTCGCGCGCGGCGCGGTTGATCTTTTCCCACACCTCCGCCAGCCGTGCAAGGCGCGGCAGATTGGCGTTGGCATTGGCCTCGTCGGTATGCAGCCGGCCGCTCACCCAGCGCTCGACGCTGTCGACGAACGCCGCCAGCGCCACCCGGTCGCTGCCGCCGAGCGCATCGCCCAGCGCGTGCAGTTCGCGCGGATCGAGCTGCGGCAGGCTGGCCAGCAGGGCCGCGGTGCGCTGCTGCAGTTTGAGCGCGTCGCCGCCCAGCAAAGTGAGCGCGCGCGCCACGCTGCCCTCCGCGGCGTCGGCCGCTTGCCCCAGCGCGGGATCGTCGAGCGCGATGCCGGTGGCGGCCGCCGCGGCGCGGATCACGTCGTCGCGGCCGAGCGGCCGCAACGCCAGCTTCCGGCAGCGCGACAGGATGGTCGGCAGCACCCGCGCCGGCGCGTGGCTGACCAGCAGGAACAGCGATTGCTGCGGCGGCTCTTCGAGAATCTTCAACAGCGCATTGGCGGCGTTGGGATTGAGCTCGTCGACGGTATCGACGATGCAGACCCGCCACCCCGCCACCGCCGCGGTCGAGCCGAAGAACCCGATGGTCTCGCGGGTCTCGTCGACGGTGATCACCGTCCGCATCACCCCCTTGTCGTTGAGGCTGCGTTCGAGCGTCAGCAGGCCGCCATGGGCGCCGGCCGCGACAAGCCGCGCCACCGGGTCGGACGGATCCACCGCCAGCGTCCCGGCGCCCTGCACCTCGGAGCTCAGGGGATCGCGATGCGCGAGCACGAAGCGCGCCATCCGGTAGGCCAGCGTCGCCTTGCCGATGCCCTGCGGTCCGCCGATCAGCCAGGCATGCGGAATGCGGCCGCCGCGATAGGCGTCCAATAGCGCCCGCTCTGCGTCGCGATGTCCGAACCAGGCGCTGGTCTCGCGCGGCGACGCGACGGTGATCTGCGGTTCGACCTGACGGGCGCTCATGCCGAACTCGCAAGATCGCCGGTCGCGGCTGAGAACAGGCGCTCGCGCAACGCGGACCAGACCCTGGCGGCGACGGTGGCGGCGTCGGCGCTGGCGTCGATCAGCACGCAGCGCTGCGGCTCGGCGGCGGCGATCTGCCGGTAGGCCTCGCGCAGGTCCTGGTGAAATGCAAAATCCTCCGCCTCGAAGCGGTCGGGCTCGCCCTTGCCGCGGCGGGCTGCCGCGCGCTGCAGGCCGAGTTCGACGGGAACGTCGAGAATGAAGGTGAGGTCAGGCTTGAGGTCGCCGATGGTGACGCGCTGCATCGCATTGAGCACCGCCGGCGCCACCTTGCCGAGCCGGCCCTGATAGACCCGCGTCGAATCCGAGAAGCGGTCGCACAGCACCCAGATTCCCTGCGCCAGCGCCGGCTCGATCACGCTGTGCACATGATCGTCGCGCGCGGCGGCGAACAGCAGCGTCTCGGCGTCCGGGCCCAGCAGCTTGCCAATGCCGGACAGCACCAGGTAGCGAATGATCTCGGCGCCCGGCGAGCCTCCGGGCTCGCGGGTGACGATGGCGCTCAGCCTGGCCGCGTCGAGCCGCTCGGCGAGCAGCCTGATCTGGGTCGATTTTCCCGATCCCTCGCCGCCTTCGAAGGTGACGAATCGTCCGCGTCCGGGAGCTCTCTTGACCGCTGCCTCGGCCATGCTCAGAGCTTCTCGACGCCCGCGCGAAACGCTCCGATGACGAGCTCGCTCACCCCGTCGATCGCCCGCCGCATCGTCGAGCCCTTGCCGACCGGCTCGGCGGCATAGAGCGGCGCCTCCACCGCGATGTTGGCCCCGCGCCAGACTTTTACGACGCCGACCGGCTGACCGGTCTCGATCGGCGCGCGCACCGGTCCGTTGTAGACCATGCGCGCGATCAGCTTGTCGTTGCCGTTCTTCTGCACCATCACCCTGATCGGCTCGGGGCTGGCAAGCTGGACCGAACGGCTGTCGCCGCCGAACACCCGGGCGTAGCCGATCGGCTGCTGGGCCGCGAACAGGGTCCGGGTCTCGAAATTGCGGAATCCCCATTCCAGCATTTTCTTGGCTTCGGAGGCGCGGTCCTCCGGATCCTCGAGGCCGTTGATGACCACGATCAGCCGGGTCCCGTTCTGCACCGCCGAGCCGACCATGCCGTAGCCGCCCTCCTTGGTATAGCCGGTCTTGAGACCGTCGGCGCCCTCGAGCGCGGTCAGCAGCGGGTTGCGGTTCGGCTGCCGGATCTTGTTCCAGGTGAATTCGCGCTCGCCGAACAGCGGATAGAATTCCGGGTAGGTCTGGATGATGTGGCGCGCCAGCTTTGCCAGTTCGCGCACCGTCATCTTGTTGCCGGGGTTGGGCAGCCCGTTGGAATTGGCGAAGGTCGATTGCGTCAGGCCGAGCTCACGGGCCCTTTTGGTCATCATCTCGGCGAACGCCGTCTCGTTGCCGGCGAGGCCTTCGGCGAGCACCATGCAGGCATCGTTGCCGCTCTGGATGATGGCGCCATGCAGCAGGTCGTCCACGGAAATCTTGCTGTGCAGCGCGGCGAACATGGTCGAGCCGCCTGCCGGCGCGCCGCCCTTGCGCCAGGCGTTTTCGCTGACCGTATATTCGTCGGTCAGCTTGACGTCGCCCTGCTTGATGGCATGGAACACCACCTCGACGGTCATCAGCTTCATCATGCTGGAGGGCGCCCGCAGCTCGTCGGCGTTCTTCTCGAACAGGACGCTGCCGCTCGAGGCCTCGATCAGGATCGCGGTCGGCGCTTCGCCCTCGAAGCCGCCCTCCTCCTTCTTGGCGCCCTGCACGCTGTTGTTGGCGGCATGGACCATGCCGCCCCACCCGACCGCGGCGGCCAGCACGGCGGCCATCAGGCTGCGCCATCGGCGCGCCCAGTGGGTTCCCGCGGCGCGGGAGGAAGATTGTGCGAGTGCCATCGGCGATGCCCTGAATGCGGCCTTCTAACAGGTGCAAGTAGTGCAAACAACTCGGGTTCCACGCCTGCTCGGCGTGCCGGTCCGGTTGTCCCGCGCGGCGCGAACGACGCTGTCGATGCGGGCTTGCGCGTGCGGTCACCAAATCTGCCAAACAAGGCGGAAAAGCGTTTGCCGTCGTTACTCGGCTTCGGGCACCGATCACCTCTCCCCGCAAGCGGGGGCCATGTGATTCCTGCGCCGTTTCAGCTCGAAATCAGATCATCGCGCGTATCTGGCGGCCGTTGGCCTCAGTACAGCCCGCGTCCGGCCAGCACTTCGCTGGGGCCGTTGGGATCGGCCGGCGCATAGGCCGAGACCGGCCGCAGCGCGGCAGCGTAGCGCGGGTCGTTCTCGTAAGACACCGCGCGCGGATTCTCGACGATGCGGCTGCCAGGACGGCTGCGCGCGGAGGCCGACATTTCCGAGGTGGCGTTGATCGAGGCCTGGTCGGAGGCGGTATTGCCGAGGCTGTAGGGGCGGCCTTCCGGCATCGGAACTTCGCCGCGGATCACACCACGGCCCGAGGACGCAATTTCCGGCACGAAGGCCCGCGCCGAGGCCACCCGCACCAGCGACGGCGACGGCGCCGGCACGCCGGTGCGCAAGGTGGCGACCAGCTGGCGGTCGTCGGAGCCTTCGAGCGGCGCCGGGCCGACATATTCGACCCTGACCCTCGCCACGCCATTGCCCTTGAATTCGAGCAGCTCGGCGGCGCGGCTGGAGACGTCCATCAGCCGGTTGCCGTGGTAGGGGCCGCGGTCGTTGACGCGCACGATCAGCGATTTGCCGTTGGCAAGGTTGGTGACCCGCGCATAGCACGGCATCGGCAGCGTCGGATGCGCCGCAGTCAGCGAGGCCATGTCGAACACTTCGCCGTTGGCGGTCAGCCGGCCGTGGAAATCGTCGCCGTACCAGGAGGCCAGTCCCTCCTCGCGATAGTTGACGTCTTCTTCGGGAACGTAGACCCGCCCTCCCACGGTATAGGGCTTGCCGACCCGGTAGGTGCCGCCGCCCTTGGGCACGGGCTCGCCGAACGCGACCACCCTGGGACTTGAGGAGACGCCGTATTTGGGGTCGACCCGGTTGGCGAAGCGGTCCGAGGAGGCGCAATTGGCGAGCACCAGGCATGCCGCTGCGGCCGCAATGCTGCGCATTGCCGGAACAGCCGGATCTGACCGTCGAATCCCCATGCGCCCCAATTACCATTCCGCCGACCGCATGCCTATGTGCGGCGGCGGCTGACTGACCCCGATGCAGTCCACTTCCGCACCAAGCAATCAACATATCGCTTTCCGAAGGCGGCGGAAATGGGGAGACCCTCGGGGTGGTGAATCAATGGTTGCGTCGGCCACCCTGGCCTCGCCGCCGCCGTCGCGCGCCGCCATCGAGGCCTTGCTTCATTAACACCTCGGCAGCAAAGCCGGCGGCAACGTGTCGGCATCTTGTCGAGGGCGGCCTGCCGCCACAAACCTGTTGCGCGAAATCATCAGTCGCGCCCGATCTTCGGTTGGCTGCCGGTTTGGCAGCAAAATTCTTTTGACTGTGCGGCCCGCCATGGCGTTGGCTCCGAACCGGGCTGGCAAGGATGAGTGCGATGATGGAGACAGTGACTGCGATTTTCGGGCTGGTGAGCGCCGGCATCTTCCTGGCCCATGCCTTTGACGGCTTCCGTTCACGGGCCTGATCCCGCGCAAGCCGCTCCGGCACCTCCAGCCACAGCGCCGATTCCGAAAGCTTTAACGGATTCGGACCAGCATCTGGAACAGCAGGTGTACCATGCGTGATCATGACTTCGTTTCCGATGGATTTCTGGCGCTGACCGCAGCCGGCTTCGTGCTGCTCTGCTCGGGCCTGCTGACCATCGCCTTCAGCTAGCACCGCGCGGCTTCAGCCGACGTTCGTCATGGCAAGAGGTTCGTCATGGCAAGCGCTTGCGACGCAATGCAATGCCGCAAGCAAAAATGCAATCTTCGTCGCAAATGCTCGTCGCAATGACGGCCGAACAAATTAAGTGACGGCCAGAAGCGCGTTATCGGCCTCGCGGCGCGTAGCGTCGGAGCCTTGCCGGTCGTTGGCGCCTTTTCAAGATTCAGGGCGCACGGGAACGCCGGGTGCTCGATGCATCCTGGTCTCGCGCGCAGCCGCAAGTATTTTTTGCGCGGCCATCGGAAAGGGACTTTTTCCCGCTTCGACCAGCACCGCCCCTGGGCGCCGGCCGGCGTGGCGTGCGCTGCAATAATTTCGTCATCTGTTGCCGATCGGATACATCCATCGCGGCATCCCTCGTCTAAGCTGGATTCGGCTTATTGAATTGGGGGCTGTCTTGAAGAAACTTCTGCTTGGCGCCGCGGCGCTGGTTGCATTGGCCGGACCTTCCTTCGCAGCCGACCTGCCGGTCAAGGCCATGGCGCCGCCGGTACCGCTGCTCGACTGGACCGGCTTTTATATCGGCGGCAACGTCGGCGGCGGATTTGCCTCGAGCACGCTGACCGGCTTCTCCGGCAACGCCGGCGCCGCGCCGTTTTTTGCCGGCGGCGAATTTCCGAACGTGCTGGCGCCGGGCGTCGGCGGCGTGATCGCCGGCGGCGAGGTCGGCTACAACTGGCAGGTGTCGCGCAGCTGGCTGATCGGCGTCGAGACCGACTTCCAGTATTCGGGCATCAAGGGCAACGCCACCGTGGTGACGGCGCCGCCGGTGCTGCCCTCGTCCACCACCTCGGTCGAGCAGCACAGCGACTGGTTCGGCACCTTCCGTGGCCGCGCCGGCATCCTGGCCACGCCCAGCGTGCTGCTCTACGGCACCGGCGGCCTGGCCTACGGCCAGACCGAGGCCAGCTTTTCGACCGTGGGCACCGGCTTCACGCTCGGAACCTGCCCGGTCGGCCTGCCCTGCGCCGCGGCCAGCAGCTCCTCGACCAAGGTGGGCTGGACGCTCGGTGCCGGTTTCGAAATCATGAGCATCCCGCACTGGACCTTCAAGGTCGAGTATCTCTATGTCGACCTTGGCACCATCAACCTGACCGGGGCGACCACCGCTGCCTTCGTCCCTCCGGTCAGCTTCTCTTCCAGCAATCCCTTCAAGGAAAACATCATGCGCGTGGGCGTGAACTACAAGTTCTGACCTGTCGCATCGCCGGCGCGAGCCGAGGTTACAAAAGGCCCCCGTCGGGGGCCTTTTGCTTGCGATCCATGCCTACTGCGAAGATGGCTTGGTCCATCGCTGACGTTCCTCGCAAAGACGAGCCCACGCAGCATTAAATCCGGGCAGCCGATTCACGATCCGGATCCCGCGCGTTGAGCGCGATCCGCTAGGGCTTTCCCGATTCAGCCGACACGACGCCTTGCGCCTTGGCGGCCGCCTCCTGGCGATCGCGCGCGGCAACCAATTCCTGCTTGAGCTTCGCGCGTTCGTCGGCCGTCAGGGCGGCCTGTTGCCGTGGCGCCGGCAGGTCTTCCACCGGGAGATAGGCGCCGGTTTTCGCAGGCATCGGCGCCTCGGCCCGCGCGTCCATCAGCGATGAAGGGGCCGTTGACGTCGCGCAGCCGCCGAGCGACAGGCCGAGCAGCAGCGGCGCTCCCACCGCGAGCGCCGTGATCCGTCTGTGGACATACGCAAAACCCATGCAGGAGCGTACCGCGAGCATTGCGGGCCAATTATGTTCGGGCGCGGGTTCCTCATGACCATGGCGGCGCGGTGCGTTGACGAGGTTAATCCAGCGTTACGAAGGCGACGGCCTCACACCTGCGACCGCTGCATGACCCGCTGTCCACGCCAGCCGTTGAACCGTCGTCCGTCCGCGGACTAAAAAAGGTCGGAATTCGCAGCGCAGGTCGGGGCGACAAGGAAAAGCCATGCGAACCAGACTTCCCATCCTGCTGGCGGCGGCGCTCCTGGCGGCCGCGGTGCTGCTGGTGTTCCGTGGCGAACTTCATGCGCACGGACCCAACCGCCTCAACCGGCCGGCTGAACCCCTGACCGAATGCGGTTTCTGGGGTGACATGGCGGCCGGGATGTCCTGCAGGTGATCCCTTCCGCGGCGGCGGTGGCTCCGGCGAGCCCGCCGGCGAGATTAGCGGTCGGGTGAGCCGCTACCGGCCGCTCGGCGCCGGCAAAGGGTTGGCCAGGGCGTCCTCTCGCCGATGCCCACAATTCCTTGATGGTTCTTGAGCCGGGCGGTCGTTACGATCGCAAGCCGAAAGGTTACGAATCATGACGACCATTGGCGCTGCAAATCCCCAGGTCGCGTTGGCCGAGGCGCAGGCAAAACTTGCCGCCGATCAGGCCGCCAGGGCGGCAACGGACATCATCACGGCCGACCAGCTTGCGGTGACGCAGGCCGAAAAGGCGGAAACGTCATCGCCGCAAGGCGGAGGGCTGGTGAACATCATGGCCTGAGCCGATCGGCGTGCCGGGCCTTGTTTGGCTCGCCGCTTCCGCGCGGCCTGACCGGCGATCCGCGGCTCGTTGCGCCTGCCGCCCGCTGCAGAGAAAAAGCCGGCGGGCGTGACACCGTCGGCTTCTTCTTGCGACTGCCGGCTCGACCTCCGGTGCCGTCGCGTCTGGCCTCGAGACTGCAACGACATGGTTAACCAGCGGTTAACGCGATGCGCCGGGAAAGCCGCGGGAACTTCGACATTCAAGCGCCTTCCTGGCAGCCGGCTTTCTCAAAGAACCGATGGAGATTTGGCGCCAAACCGGCCTTTTCAGGCCGTTCTTGATCTTCCGGTCGCCAAGTGATTGATGTCGCTGCAACGGAAGGGTGGCCGAGTGGTTTAAGGCACCGGTCTTGAAAACCGGCGTGCCTGCAAGGGTACCGTGGGTTCGAATCCCACCCCTTCCGCCAATTATTTCAGTAAGCTATTGATATAGCAATATTATTCAGATTGGATATCTGACACCCCACATTTTGACCCACATTTAATTTGCGTCACCTTTTTCGTCAAAAGTATC
>Ga0182016_10005610_pt1 | contig 13460 bp, 13 predicted proteins | sample 712S2MmetaG_FD_120491 | JGI IMG/M metagenome (GOLD analysis project Ga0182016, IMG submission 120491) | Permafrost microbial communities from Stordalen Mire, Sweden - 712S2M metaG | ecosystem: Environmental > Terrestrial > Soil > Wetlands > Permafrost | place: Sweden: Stordalen | collected...
TCCACATCCGCCACCGCTACGCCGCGCGCGCCCTCCGCCGCGAACCGCCGGCACAGGGCACGGCCAATACCGCTGGCCCCGCCCGTCACCACCGCGACTTTATTCGCCAGCTTCATGCCGGTCCCGCATCGTACTTTCGCAGCTCCATCTTGGCCACGGCTTCGCGATGCACTTCGTCCGGCCCGTCCGCCAGCCGCAGCGTGCGCGCGCCCGCCCAGGCATGCGCCAGGAAGAAATCGTCCGCCACACCCGCGCCGCCGTGCGCCTGTATGGCCCGATCGATGACCCGCAACGCCATGTTGGGCGCCACCACCTTAATCATGGCGATCTCCGCTTTGGCCGCCTTGTTGCCCGCCACGTCCATCATGTAGGCGGCTTTCAAGGTGAGCAGCCGCGCCTGCTCGATCTCCATGCGCGATTCGGCGATATCGGCGCGCAGCGTGCCGAACTCCGCCAGCTTCCGTCCGAACGCCACGCGCGATTGTGCCCGCCGGCACATGGCTTCGAGCGCCCGCTCCGCGAGGCCGATCAGCCGCATGCAATGGTGGATGCGTCCCGGTCCCAGGCGGCCCTGCGCAATCTCGAAGCCGCGCCCTTCGCCCAGCAGCATGTTGGAAGCGGGTACGCGCACGTTCTCGAAGACCACTTCGCCGTGGCCGTGCGGGGCATCGTCGTAACCGAACACCGGCAGCATGCGCTCGATGGTGATGCCCGGCGCGTCCATGGGCGCCAGGATCATGGCTTGCTGCTTGTAGCGCGCCGCTTGCGGATCCGTCTTACCCATGAAGATGGCGATCTTGCAACGCGGGTCGCCCGCGCCGGAGGACCACCACTTGCGCCCATTCAGCACATACTCGTCGCCCTCGCGTACGATGCTGGCGCAGATATTGGTCGCATCCGACGAGGCCACCGCCGGCTCCGTCATGCAATAGCACGAGCGTATGCGGCCCTCCAGCAACGGCACCAGCCATTGCTGTTTCTGCTCCGCGGTGCCGTAACGCGCCAGCACTTCCATGTTGCCGGTGTCCGGCGCAGAACAGTTGAATATCTCGCCCGCCATCACCACCCGCCCCATGATCTCGCACAAGGGTGCGTACTCCAGGTTGGTCAGGCCGGCGCCCTGTTCGTGGTCCGGCAGGAACAGGTTCCACAGCCCGGCGGCGCGGGCTTTGGGCTTCAGCTCCTCGATGATGGGGACCGGCTGCCAGCGGTCTCCTTCGGCGATCTGCCGGTAGTAAAGCGGCTCGTTCGGGTAGATGTGCTGGTCCATGAAGGCGATCAGCTTTTGCTGCAGTTCCTGGACCTTTGGGGAATATGCGAAGTGCATCCTCGGATTGTCACGCAAAGCGCGGCCGGATGCAAAGGCCCGCGACGGCCGGACCGAGCGGCCTGGACCACTTTGCTGTAGTCTATGATCTGTAGTGGGATCGTCAAGCTGCGCGACGGCGATTCCGAAGCAGGAGGATTTCAATGGAGTTCAAGCTCTTCGGTCCCGGTGGCTCTCCAAGCAACCACTTTCAGAAAGGCCTGAGAATACTGTTCGATCTTGACGATGAGGCGTGAGAAGTGCTTGCGAAATGGTTTCTAACATCCTCCGATTTCGACAGCGAGGAAGCCGCTTCCTCCCCGGCCATCGCGGCCAGTGCGCTCCTGCCCGAGCAGTTCAGTGAAAGCGTTGATATCCTTAAGTACATTCTCGAATCCTGGTACATGTACGGTCTGCAAGTGCCGGAGATCCAGCGCGACCTTCTCCTTCTGAATTGCCCCCGGAAACGCATTGAGCGGCTGGGATCTCTATTGGAACGTCTGCGCCCTGCGCGTGATCGTGTCTACCGCGACTACATGCGGTTCGACCACGAGAATGCGGTTCTCCCGACGCTGGAGGACGTGAATGTGGTTTGCGACCTCCGCCCGGTTTTCGAGGACACGGTGTACCCGATACCAGAGGCGAGCCCGGTACGCCACACCAGGCTCCTCGGGTACAGTTACCTGGTGCTGATGGAACTCTTCACCGAGGATTTCGGCGGAAGAACTCAGCGGCTCGGCTTTCAGATGAACGAAGCGACCCTGGCGGATTTTCAAGCCGCGCTCCAGCGAGCCAGAGAACAACTGGATATACTAAAGGCGAGTACCAGTGCAATCTCGACTCAAGAGCGGTAGAGAAGCGGCGCCGCCCAAGGGCCGGTCAACGAAACGGGCCGGCATCCGAGACGACTCTCTTCGCAACAGAACCACCCGGCTCGGACACGCTTGGCAAGACGAGCGCCGCGAGCCTCGATCGCCCGTGCGACACGCGGCTTTCGTAGGCGGCCGCAATAACAGCAACGCGCCTGGCGTGTACACACCGGGGATGGGCCAAGATGCGCAGGCGATTGTGGACCAGGTCACAGCACTCGAATCGGATCAACTCCATGACCGCTACCACGAATTGGTCGATAAACGACTTCAAGGGATGCTGGGCTTCACTGAATTGTTTGAGCTGGAGCGCATCGACGCCCGTCTCGATTGCGAGGACCAGGACGAGGCCGCCCGTTTGACCATCCTCCAAGACGACTGGCGTCGCGAGCGCAACGAACTGGTGGAGTCGATCGAGCACTTGCTTGCTCGTTTCAAGGCTACGAGTTGAACTGTCGTGTCCCGATTTGTCAGGCAGGAGGCCCCGCCGCAATTCGACGAGTGCAGGATGTATCTGCCATTTTCTGCGTCGGGACTTTCGCTAGCGCATACTGCGAACGTACGGAAGCCTTCTTGGGTGGGGAGGAGTTCTTTGAGATCGATCACTTTCGACCGGTCTGGAGATTCCTTGAGCAGGTGACGCACTACCCTAATCTTTACTACTCGTGCGGTAAATGCAACCGGCACAAAGGGAAGACCTGGCCCTCGGATGATCAGATTTCAAGCGGTTTCCATTTTGCCGACCCGTGCCATGAGGACATGTTAGGACATGTATGTCGAGCACTTCCAGGAGATGCCCGACGGCCAGTTGCAACCTCTGAACAACTGCGGTCGCTACACTGGCGGGCACATTCGTCTCAACCGCCGCGACCTGCTCTCTTGGCGCCGGCTCAGGCGTCAAATGGCCCAGGATTTACAAACGCTCGCGCGTGCGGCGAGCCGCTTGGAAGCTCGGTTCGCGGCCGAGCTCGATCTTTGCGACCAGAGTCAGATCCGAGAGGAAATCAAGACGCTGAACGATCGGATCGATCGGGACAGGGAACGTTTCTCGCTGTAGAACAGCCGCGGTACGCCCGGCACCACCCACTCACACCTCATTCAGCCGAACGATGCGAGGACCGTGAGCGAACAGATCGATCGTGCTCACCGAAGCCGGATGGATTTCGATGCGCTGGTACAGGTCGAGCGGAATGCCCGCATAATGCATCACCGCGGAGCGGATTGCCTCGCCGTGGCTGAACACCGCCACCACCCCATCCGGATCCGCGTAGCGGATGCGCTCCAGTTCCGCCACCATGCGCGCCTGCGTCTCCAGCATCAGTTCGCCGCCGGGCGCGCGCGTATTACTGCGGCTCAGGTTGAACCGGTGCCAGAGCGGATTGAGGTCCAACTCCGCAATCGTCTGGCCGGTGAACTCGCCGAAGTTCATCTCGCGCAGCCCTTCGCGAACGCCGACCTCCATTCCCAGGGCGGCGGCCAGCGGGGCCGCAGTCTCCCGCGCACGCTCCAAGGGGCTGCTGTAGATCGCAGAAACCCCCGAGCGGGCCAGGCGCTTGGGAAGCGCTGCAGCCTGCTTCCGCCCAAGCTCGCTCAGCGAAATACCCGGCAGCCATGCCGCGATGGCCTTGCCGATGTAATCGTGGTGGGCGTGGCGGATCAGCAGTAGCCTCACGCCTCTTTCTTCTTCAGCAGGTGATCGTTGTCCTTGATGAAAATCTTGATTTGTTCCGCCGCCGTCAGCAGTCTTTCCCACTGCTCCTTGTACAGCGTCACTGGGAAGCGACCCAGTCCATAAACGGAAACCCCGCCTTCCTCGCTGACGCGGACGGAAATCTGGCCGCGTCCCGGCTTCTTCAGCGCCTCGTTCTCGGCGCGCAAACGTTCCAGTTCAGCTTTCAGGTCTTCATCGGCCATAACATGACAGCATATCGCCTTTCTACCGTTCCGCAGGCCACGGCGACCGGCAAGCGTAGGAATAAACGGAATTCAGGTAGCGCCGCAACTCTTGCGTCCGGGCCGGATCGGCTTGCGCATTCGCCAACATGGCATGCAATATAGGCTCCAGGAAGCGCCTGTACTTGTCGAGCGCCGGTTTGTCGTGCGCCGCAAATGCCTGCCCGACGGCCCCCTCGGTCGCCGGCGTGACCAGTTCCAGGCGCGCGACAAACACCCTTACCGTGCTCCCCGGCGCAGGCGTGACCGTCAGCGGCAGAATGGCGCTCACCGCTTGGGCAGGCAGGATATACAGCAGCCGGCTGCCTTCCTCGAACCACGAAGTCCGCCAGGTGGCGATCATGGCGCGCGCCTCATCCACGTGCAGGCCGCGGTCAATCAGGATGCTCTCCAAGTCGTTAAGCATCGAGTCCGCGGCCGCCGTGAGCGGCGGTGGGTCCACCAACGCCTGGTCGCGTACCGAACCAGCCACGCGATAGCCCAGGTTCCCGCCGCGGCTCTCGATCAGTATGACGCAGGGAATCTCGTCGGTGCCGAGGTTCTGCACCAGTATCTTGCCTTCCGCAGTGGGCCGGGCCGCGATGGGCATCGCCGCCGAGGACACGCCGCGATAGAACAGGAATTTCTCGTCCTGATCGCCGCCCCGCGCCTTCACTCGTACCGGCGTGGCCGAGGTGTTCCGCGCGGCGTAGTAGTGGTTATCGCCGCTGGGAGACGGGAACGCCGCACGAGATCCAGGTATGAGGCGCACTGCATCCCATCGAATGCTGCCGTCGGAATTATTCCGGGGACGATCCACCGCCGGCTCCACGGCGCTCGCGTGCGGATACCACTCGGTGATGAATCCCTTAGAGAACGACACCTTCACCGAAACAGTTGTCTCGCGCGGGCTGTAGAAATACAGCACCGGCGTCTCCATGCGCACCGTTCCGCCCAGGCCGCATTTGAATTGCCCGTCGCGGAAGTGCTCGACAAAGCTTGGCAAGTCGGTCGACCCGGTCAACGGCAGCCACTCGACAGCCTGCCCATAGGGACCGGCGACAGAGGTGAATGTTCCCCATTCGTGGACGGTGAGGCCGTTCGCGACGGCCCCGCGCTCCTCGACCCGCGAGCGGCTCAGGGAAGGAATCGCCAGGCAGGCGGCCAAGGCGCCCGCGGCCGCCAGTCGCAACGCTTTTTCAGACATCCGGACCCTCCCGATGTTGCTTCGATTATAGCGCCCCAACATTAGCCGCGCGCCGGGTGCGCGACATAAGGGTGCAAGCTGGCGTCATGTAGGGCAGGCTGGTAGCCTGCGCGGCGGTTGGCCGATCGACAATCGGCCGCAGCTTACCAAGCTTTCTTCATGGTCCTGCGGGCGACCCAAGAGCAATGAAAACCAAGTGGAGGGCGGGCAATTCTGCCCCGGGGTCCCCTCTGGGGGCGGTTTTCAGCCGGCTCTGGCCGCCTAAAAAGGCGGCTGCGGCCAAGATTGGCCGCCCTCCAACGTGTTTTCGACGGTGCCCCACAAAGGCGTCCAGCGGTTTCGCTGCGATTCGTGATCTGATGGGTAGGATTGTGAATACCGCCCGCATCCCCCTTTTCCCGGCCAGCCTGCTCCTCATCGCCCTCGGCGGCAATGTCTCCACCCTGCGCGCCCAAGAGGTGCCCTACGGCACGGGGACCTGGGACGCCGACATCTATGGAACGCATCGGGTAGTGGTCCGCGTGCAGGCCCCGGCCGACGCGGTGTGGGTTCACGTTCCCTGGCGGCGGCGAGACCACGAACCGGAGAAGAAAGAGATCCTGGTGGTCTCCGCCCGTACCGAAACCCGCATTCGAAATGTGGCGCGCGTGGACGTGAATCGCGAATACGGCGACCTCGTCTTCCAACCCGAGAGCGGACCCGGCGATTACTGGCTGTACTACCTGCCCTACACCGGGAATGTCAAGTCGCCTTATCCGGCCCTCACCTACCGGGCCCCGGAACAGACGGCCGATCCCGTCTGGCTGGCCCAGAACGATCTCACGGAGCCTCAACAGGCGCGCACCCGCCTCGCCGGATTTCCGCGGGCCGATCTGGTCGAGATCCAATCGGTGGATGAGTTCGACAGCTTCGCTCCCATGGAGCTCATCGCCACCAAGAGCGAAGTCGCAAGCCTTCTCACACACAACCCGGACGCGGACTTCCTGGTGTTTCCCGAGGACCGCGATCGCCCCATCCGCATGACGGGCGACCTTCCCGCCGCATGGGCAGGGCGCACATCAAGCGGACCATTGCGGGGCACGGCGGCACGGGGCGAGTTCTACGTCTTCCAACTGGGAATCTGGGCGGCCCGAACGGACTTGCGCAACGTCCGCGCCACCTTCACTGCATTAGCCGGACGGGAGAGCGGCAAGGCCATTCCAGCCGGCGCGTTCCGCTGCTTCAACCTCGGAGGCGTCGACTGGCAGGGCCGCAACTTCACGCGGCAGGTGGATGCGGCCCGCGGGACCGTGCGGCCGCTCTGGTGCGGTGTGCAGGTTCCGCCCGACGCCGCGCCGGGCGCCTACTCCGGCGTCGTGACGGTGACCGCGGACGATCGGCGACCGGTACCGGTGAGCTTCCAACTGACAGTCACACCGGAGTCCATCCGCAACGCCGGGGACGACGAGCCATCGCGTCTCTCCCGTTTGCGGTGGCTCGATTCGCAACTGGCCGTGGATGATGGCTTGGTGGCGCCCTACACGCCGGTGGAAGTGACGGGCAACACCATCGGCGTGCTGGGCCGAACCGTATCGCTGGGCTCCGATGGAATGCCGGCCTCGATTCGCAGCTACTTTGCCATCGAGATGACGCGCCTCGCCAAAACTCCGCGCGAAGTCCTCTCGGCGCCCATCCGGCTGGTGGTGGAAGACGGCAATGGACGGCCTGTGCCCTGGTCGACGGGCGCGCTCCGGTTCGTGAAACGCGCGGAAGGTGCGGCTGTCTGGGAAGCGCGGAATCGCGCCGGCGTGCTTGCCATGGATCTCAAGGGCCAAATGGAATTCGACGGCAGCATGGAGTTTTCCGTGGCCTTGACCGCGCGCGACTCGACGGAGGCTGGCGACATCCGTCTCGAGATTCCGGTGTCGGCCGCCGTGGCGCGTTATGCCATGGGGCTGGGGATCAAGGGAGGCATCCGGCCCGATAGCCTCGCATGGAAGTGGGACGTGAAGCGGAACCAGGACAGCGCCTGGGTCGGCGATGTGAACGCGGGGCTCCAGTTCGAATTGCACGACGACCACTATTCGCGCCCGCTAAACACCAACTTCTACCTCTCCAAGCCGCTCATTATGCCGGCCTCGTGGGACAACGGCGGGAAGGGCGGCTGCCGCCTCGGCGCACGCGGCACAGAGACCTATTTCATCTCCTGCTACAGCGGGCCGCGCCGGTTCGCCGCCGGCGAAACGCAGCACTACGATTTCCGTTTGCTGGTGACGCCGTTTCATCCCATCGATCCGCAGAAACAGTGGCGCACGCGCTACTATCACGCGTTTGCCCCGATCGACGAAATCGCCGCGACCAGCGCGAACACCGTCAACATCCATCACGCCACTCCGATCAATCCGTTCATCAACTACCCGTTCCTGCGCGCGAACGAGATGAAAGCCTACATCGACGAAGCGCACCGGCGCGGGATGCAGGTGAAAATTTACGACACGGTGCGGGAGCTGACCAATCACGCGCCGGAGCTACCGGCGCTGCTGAGCCTGGGCGACGAAGTGATCGCGGACGGCCCGGGAGGCGGCCCCGCCTGGCTGCAAGAGCACGTAGCGGAACACTACATTCCCGGATGGTACGTGCCCGCGTTGCACGACGCCGCGCTGGTGACAACCGGCACCTCCCGCTGGCACAACTTCTACGTGGAAGGGCTGCGCTGGCTGGCGGAGAACGTTGGCATCGACGGCATTTATCTGGATGACATCGCCTTCGACCGCACCACCATGAAACGGATTCGCAAGGTGCTCGCACGCAACCGTCCCGGATCGCTGATCGACGTCCATTCCGCCAACCAGTTCAACCCGCGCGACGGCTTTGCCAACAGCGCCAACCTTTACCTGGAGCACTTTCCTTTCGTCGACCGCCTGTGGTTCGGCGAGTATTTCGACTACAACTCACCGCCCGACTTCTGGCTGGTGGAGGTATCCGGGATCCCGTACGGGTTGATGGGAGAGATGCTCCAGGACGACGGCAACCCGTGGCGCGGCATGGTCTACGGCATGACCAACCGCCTCCCGCATTCCGGCGATCCGCGCCCGTTGTGGCGTTTCTGGGACGACTATGGCATTGCGGACACGGAGATGCTCGGCTACTGGGCGCCATCGAACCCGGTGAAGACGGGAAGAAGCGACGTGCTGGCGACCACCTATCGCGGGAAGCGCCGCGCGCTGGTGGCGATCGCCAGTTGGGCAAGCGAACCCGTCGCGGCGCGTCTCGAAATCGACTGGAAAGCCCTGGGCATCAATCCCGCCAATGCCAGCATTCGCGCGCCCGCCATCGAGAACTTCCAGCAGGCAGCCACGTTCGCAGTCGGGCGGCCCGTACCGCTGGAAGTGGGCAAGGGCCGGCTGCTGGTGATCGACGAGACCAGCAGCGGCCAGTGATCGCATTTTCAACCGGCAGGCTTTTCGGGGCCGTAGTCGACGTCATCCGGCAACTCGTTGGTGTCGGTGGCGGCGGAGCAGGGGAAATGCTTGGCCAGGTCTTCGCCGACTGCTTCGATTCCGGCGACGAGGCCGCCCGTAAAATCACCTTGCTTAAATTTCTCGGACACAGTGCGGACGATATGATGCCAAAACTCCTGGCCGACCTTCTCGTGGACGCCGCTGTCGCCTAACACGACGAACTTGCGGCGCGCCGGCACGACGAAGAATAACACGGCATTGCGATCCTTCGTCGCGGTCATGCCCAGCCGCTCGAACGCCTTCTCGGCGGCTTTCCGAACATCGCCCCAGAACAGCGGCGACACCGAAACGCGGATCTCGCCGGAAGTCCGCCTTTCGGCTTTCTGAATGGCTTGCTTGATCCGATCCTTGTCGATGGTTACCATGATCCGCTCGCTCCTCCACCGCCGGAGCGTCCGCCGCCCCCGCCGAATCCGCCGCCGCCCCCGCCACCACCCCCACTGCCGCCGGACACGATGCTGGCCAGGAGGTAGAAGGCTAGTGCCGGATGCGTGATCAGGAGGGCCAGGAAAAGTATCCCGCCGATTCCAATGGCGATCCATTGAAATACAGTCAATGGTCTGGAGTGTTCCGGCGTCGGCGTGGGCGGAGGCGTACCGGCCTGCCCGCCGATGGTTCCGGTGAGCGAGTCGATGGCGGCCGTTACCGCGTCATCGGGATGGCCGGCCTGAATCCGAGGCGCCATCACGTCGTCGATCACACGGTTCGCGATCACATCGGGCACTACGGCTTCGAGTCCGTAACCGACCTCGATCCGCATCTTATGATCCTGGGACATGATGAAAAGGGCCAGTCCGTCATCGAGCCCCTTCCGGCCCACTTTCCATTTTGCGAAGGCGCGGACGGACCAGTCCTCGATCGGCGCATCGCCTGTCGTGGGGGCGATGTACACAATTAATTGGTGGCCTGTGGCCTGCTCGTAGGCGGCCAGGCGTGCGTTCAGGGAGCGCACCGTTTCCGGCGTCAAAAAGTTCGCGGTGTCGGTGACCCATTCGGTAGGTGACGGAGGGATGGGCGTTTCAGCCGCGTATAGGAGCGCGGCCGAAACGAGGACGATAAAGACAAGCGAACTTCGGCGCACAAGCAACCTAGAACTTCACCTCGGGCGCCTTTTCGCTTCCGGCTTGCGCCTGGAAGTAAGGCTTGGTTGCGAATTTGTCGCCGAAGAAGCCGGCGATCAGCACAGTTGGAAAACTGCTGCGGCGGGTGTTGAAGGCTTGCGCCGCCTCATTGAACCTCTGTCGCTCAACGGTAATGCGATTCTCGGTGCCCTCGAGTTGCGCTTGCAGGTCGCGGAAGTTGGCGGTCGCTTTGAGATCCGGATAATTCTCGGTGACCACCAGCAAGTGAGACAGCGCCGAAGACAACCCTTGCTGCGCCTGCTGATACCGTTGGAAGGCTGCCGGATCTTTGGTGATGTCCGCCATCGCGGCGGGTGTGACCTGGCCAACCTTGGCGCGCGCCTCGGTAACGGCTGTCATGGTGCTCTGCTCAAAGTTGGCAGCGCCTTTGACGGTCGCCACCAGGTTGGGCACCAGATCGGCCCGCCGTTGATATGCGTTTTGGACCTGTGCCCACTGCGCTTCGGTGGCCTGATCGAGTTGCACAAGCGAGTTGTAGGTTCCGCTGATTGAAACTCCCGCGATCAGCGCGAAGACGAGTATTACACCGACACAACCGATGGCTATCTTTTTGCCCATTTACGCTCCATTCTTCGCTTCAATTATACTTGAATCCGGAGTTGCGACGGCTATTTTCCGCTGCCGTCCCGGGGGAAGATGCGGTACTCCACGCTCAGCCGGTTGTGCCGCATGTCCGGACGTGTATAGGTCCGATGCAGGGTGCCGTTCAGGAACACCAGACCATCGCCTAATTCGAGGGCCGGCGCCCAGAATTCTTGCGGCGGGAACCGCTGGCGCAGAGCCGTGTCGTCGAGTTCGGTGAAGTGCAGCAAGGCGACTTGGCGGCGGCGGATGAATTCCAAGCCAGGGCTGTCTCTGCCACAGGGGTTCAAAGGAATCCAGCAGGTCAGCAACGGCGTCATCGGAATGACCGGCCCTGATTCCAGGGGAAAGCGGACTCCTAATGCGCCGTCCTGGTGCCAATTCTGGAGATGGTATTCGGGACCCGGCGCCTGAAGCGGGGCAAACTTCTTCCGGACCCACGACTGTTCCATGTGGCAAGCCCACTCACAGCCCATAGCTTCCGAGAACAATTGGTCGAGGCCTGATGCGGATAGAGGCGCTGCCAATTGCTCCGAACCGCCACCGCCAAAATCCGTCAGCGCAGTCAGAAGGACGGAATGGGAATAGCGGTTGAAGTGGTATTGCTCGGGAAACGGTTTCCCGGCCACGATCGCCTCAAAGCACCGGGCGGCTGCGTCCTTCAATCCGGTCAACGAATCCTTCGGGAAGGCGTCCCGCAACAGAGCCAGACCCCGTTCCCGCAGTTGCGTTGCTGGATCATCGGCCGCCACATCGCTAGTGTTGCAGAAAACGTGCCTGGTGTGGGGCCGTCTGTAGACCGCGGGCACATCTTCCAGGGATTGTATTGGAAATAAAGGGCCTAGAATTGGCTCCCCACACTGGATACGCTTCGAACTTTTGTCGCCCAGTTGGCCCTGTGATCGAACCCGCAGGCGTCCATTTGTTTTCAGAGCGATTCGAGCGCGCCGCCGACGCTTGTCCAGTATGGGCACCCAGTCTGGACAGGTCTCGAACTCGCCAGGGGGCGCAAGGTAACTTCCGGATGGTGCGGTGTTCGTTTGGAATCACGAGAGTTCCAGACGACGGTGTCCGCCAAGTTCTCCGCAAAGTGCGGCATGCCCCCAACGTCCCGGCGGAGTCGTCCGGACCCTTTACCAATTTACGCGGGGGATTTTGACGGATTTGCTCGGTCCATGATAGGATTGCTAAAGCGTGAAGGACGCACCCGGTCCGCGGAAAGGGTAGAAGCCCACCTTTCCGTTTCAAGTCTCAGCAACCTTCTTTCAGCCCGATTGTGCGGACGCCGGGCGGTTCGATGAAAGGAGGTCGCTATGTCGACTGAATCAAACGGGGCCCCACAGCCTCTTCCGGATCGTCCCAATCTCCGCCATCTGAAGGACCAAGCCAAGGACCTGTTGAAAGCGGGCAGGGCGGCGTCGCTCGCCGATGCGCAGTTCCAGATTGCACGCCTCTATGGGTTTGCGAGTTGGCCCAAGCTCAAGACTCATGTCGAGTCATTAGAAGAGGTCGGGCGACTCAAGCAGGCGATCGATACTAACGACATCAGGCGCGTCCAGACCATGATGATGCGCAACCCGGCGCTGCACCGAGCACCACTTGGCTACGGCAAGGATGGGCCGCTCACGTGGGTTGCCGAATGCCGCGTGCCTTGGGAGCCCCCGAGTCCCGTGAGACTAACCATGGCGGAATGGATGATCACGCATGGGTCCGACGTGCACCAAGGGGGCGACGGACCTCTGATGCGGGCGGCGCTCAATGCATATCGCATTCCGATGATGGAGCTTCTGGTATCGCACGGAGCGGATGTGAACGCCCTTTGGCACGGACATTTCCTCATCATCTTTGCCCCGTGCGAGTCACTGGACCCTGCTGCTCTTAAATGGCTTCTCGATCATGGCGCAAATCCGAACTGTCGCGACCATGGATACGAGATAGGCGGCCACGCATATCCGGGCACAGCTCTCGACTATCTCATTGCGGGTTACGTGCGTTCCCTGGAACGGCTGAGCGCCTGTATCGACCTTCTTTTGCAGGCCGGCGGGGAGACCAGGTACAACATGCCGGCTGTGCTGGCAGTGCTCCGCGGGCGGCTAGATGATTTGGCAAAGCTGGTGGATGCCGAGCCTGGAGTCGTGAATCAATGCTTCCCAGAACTCGATTGCGGCCAATCCTGCGGACGTACCCTTTTGCTGCGAGGAGGAACCCTTTTGCATGTGGCTGCGGAATACGGCAATGTTGCTGCCGTCCGCCTGCTCCTCGACCGTGGAGCCGACGTCAATGCCCACGCAACACTCGATGAGGCCGGCATTGGCGGGCAAACGGCAATTTTCCATGCGGTGACGCAGTCCGGTGATGACGGCTTGCTGGTAACACAATTACTCCTTGAACGCGGTGCAGATCTCAGCCTTCGCGTGAAGCTCCCCGGGAGCTACGAGCGGCCGGGTGAGATCGTCGAATGTACGCCCTTGGGATACGCGCTGCTGTTTGGCGGCGCTAGGCAGAGAACAACGGTGACTCTGCTGCGGGAGCGAGGGGCGGTTGTGTAAAAGCTACGGCAGATCTATGGAATCACTCGAAATCGCCACACTGCGCGGGCGCGCCTTCAATGTCCAGATGTCGTGCAGCCCGGAAGTTGGCACGCATAGTGGGCCAGCGCCGATTCATTTTCGGGGATGATGGTCGGAAAAAGAGTTCGAGTCCACGCAGGGGTTACAGTCAAGTGGGGCCGATCCAGAAGAAACGTCCGAGGTGCTCGTAATGAAATCAATCAGATAGCGTGGTGGCCGGAAATTTCACATTGGCTCCTCAGGTAGGATTCGAAACTACAACTCTTCGGTTAACAGCTATCGGCGCTACCGCGTTCGAGATCCACCATGGTCGGCTGTGTTCGTCTACCCGTTACTACCCGGGCACGAACCA
>Ga0182016_10005612_pt1 | contig 13458 bp, 7 predicted proteins | sample 712S2MmetaG_FD_120491 | JGI IMG/M metagenome (GOLD analysis project Ga0182016, IMG submission 120491) | Permafrost microbial communities from Stordalen Mire, Sweden - 712S2M metaG | ecosystem: Environmental > Terrestrial > Soil > Wetlands > Permafrost | place: Sweden: Stordalen | collected...
CTGCTAAAGCAAGCGGACAAATCCTATCACCACAGGAAATTCTGCGACCATTCTTGCCGGCATGTGACCCGGTCGGTCTGGTCTGCTTCCGATCGACCCGCGGGAAATCCGTGTCTTCGGGGTCGCTTGCATGCCGTGCATGATGGAAGTCCGACAGCGATAGGAACCGGCCGCGGCGCCATCACACACAGGCGCCTGTGCACCACGCATCGAAATCCGGTAGCCTTGCAGGATGGACGGGTACCCCAACCTACTCGCCGCGCTGCCACAGCCGGAGCCGAACCATCCCGATTGGTTCGCACCTGGCGAGGGGGTTAGTGCGCTGGAAGCGCTGGGCTTCCGGTTCGCCCCAGGTGGTGTCCATCTCTCCAAGACGATGATGCTGGCCGAACTTCGTGCAGTCATTGTTGGAGTCGCCGCACCGCAGCCAGGAGAAGTCGAACGGGCCGTGGTAACCGAGAATCTGTTGGCCAAGGCGACGGGAACAGCCAGACGGCTGGCCCTATCGCGCCTCAACACGCTCTACGGCATCACGAAGGCGGTTCCTGTGCAGACGGTTGCGTTGCATCTCTGGCGACGCAGCCAGGCGGGCCAACCTTTGCTCGCCCTGCTATGCGCTCTCGCACGCGAGCCACTGTTGCGGGACACCGCCGCCGTCGTCCTGGCCGCGCCCGTCGGTGCTCCAGTCCGCTGGCCCGACCTCGCCGCAGCACTTACCGCCCGGCATCCCGGCCGCTATTCGCCCAAGATGCTGAAATCTCTTGCGCAGAACTGCGCGTCGTCCTGGACGCAATCCGGACACCTGTCGGGCAAGGTCGCCAAGCGCCGGACTCTCGCGGAGCCATCCCCGGAGGCGGCAGCCTACGCAGCTTTGCTCGGAGAGCTGGCGAACTTCGGTGGACCGGCACTTCTCAGTTCGCCCTGGATGGCCGTCCTGGATCGCCCCGAGGCCGATCTTCTGTCCCTGTTACGCCGAGCCGAGTCGATCGGCCTTACCCGTGTCCGGGCGGGCGGGGGGGTCGTCCAGATCAGCGCGCGCCGCCCGATGGCCGAGGTATTGGGGGTACCAGACCTTGCCGACGGTTGACGAACTGCTGGGTCATTTCCGGCGTCAGGTATCGCTGCCGTGGTCCCCGGATGTGGCGCGCGATTACCGCGTCTGGATCGTGTGCTACGACAAAAGCCTGGAACGCCGCGTTCAGGGTCGGCTTCCTGAATTCGAAGCGATTGCCCGCTCTTTCGGCCATGGCTGGACCACGTTCAACCTCGCCACGCTGGTTGCTCCGTGGTTTGCTTCCCACGATCTGTTCGATGGTTTGGCGGAACAGCCGGACGAATTGCCGGGTCTGCTACCTGACTTCGAGGAGCACGTCGCTCAAGTAGTCCAGGTACAGCTTCATGCGCTTTCCGATAACGACATCCTCGCCCTGTCCGGCGCGGGAGCCTTGTTCGGCTTGATGCGCGTCTCAATCCTGGCAGACAGGATCGCCCCCGACATCAAAGGGCGCCTCCTTCTGTTGTATCCCGGGCGGCATGAGAGCGGATCGTACCGGCTCCTCGACGCCCGGGATGGCTGGTCTTACCGAGCGACCCCGATCCCGGCATAGTCTGTCCAGGTTGGAACTGTTCCAGGACAGGTCGCGTGCTCAATCGTGATGTTTTTCATAAAGCGCCGGAGGACTATCGCATCCCGAACGACGGAGTGGCGAAGATCGCCTTTCCGCCGCCGCCGGGTACGCTAACCGAGACGCTGGCCGACGAGCTGCGCACGTTCATCACCGATGGCGAGTTCGGCCGCGGCTTGCTGCGCATCCTGGAATCGTTCCGCACTGGCTTGGGCCACGGCAGCCAGAAGGCAGTGTGGATCAGCGGATTCTATGGCTCCGGCAAGTCCCATCTCGCCAAAATGCTGTGCGCGCTATGGACGGATCAGCCCTTCCCGGATGGGTCGCGCCCGAGCACATTGCTGCCAGACCCATCCGCCGAACTGCTGCACGAATTACGCGCGTTACGCGCAGCCGGGGAGCGGGCCGGCGGCCTGCATGCCGCGGGCGGCTCTCTCGGCAGCGGATCGGAAGACCCCAAACTCGCCACCTTGGGCATTGTCTTGCAGTCGGTTGGCCTGCCGCTGGATTTCCGCGCGGCGCGGGTTGCGTTCTGGCTGGCGGATGAAGGCATTCTGGATGGCGTTCGGTCTCGCCTCGGCGACCGGTTCGACACGTCCATCCGAAACTTCGTCCTTTCCACCGCGTTCCGTGAAGCCGTCCTGGCGGCGAAGCCCAGCCTCGCATCGGACATCCGCGACCTCTCCGACCGGCTGAAGGCCGATTTCCCGCAACCGCCGGAAATCACTGTCGCCGATCTGTCCTCGACCATTCGTCGTGCCCTCCTACTCAACCGCAAGGAGCTGCCGCTGACCCTGGTGGTGCTGGATGAGGTGCAGCAGTTCCTGAAAAACGATCCCGACCGCATCCTGGCCATTCAGGACATCGCCGAACGGTTTGCCGCCGACTTCGATGGCCGCCTTCTACTCGTCGCCACCGGTCAGCAGGCGCTGAACGAACTCCAAAACTTGCAGAAACTACTCGGCCGCTTCCAGGTCCGCATCAGCCTCGGCGAAGCGGACATGGACGCGGTCATCCGCAAGACGGTGCTGCGCAAGTCACCGCAGGGTGCCGACGATGTCCGCACCATGTTGAACGAGCGAGCAGGTGAAGTCTCCCGCCAACTCCGCGGCAGCCGGGTGGCGCATCGAGCCGACGACGCACAGGACGCGGTCATGGACTGGCCGCTACTCCCCAGCCGCCGCCGTGTCTGGGAACGCATCTTGCGCGCGTTGGACAAGTCAGGGATGGCAGGCGCCCTTCGCACCCAGATGGCCGTTGCGCTGGAGTCGTCTCGTCTCGTTGCGGATAAGCCCCTCGGCACCGCGGTCCCGGCCGATTTCCTCTACACCCGCTTCGCCGACGACGCCTTCGCCGCGGGCGAGCTGCCCGAAGAAACCCGCGCACGCATCACCCGACTGCATCAGGGAACGCCCGACGAAAAGCTCCAGGCCCGCGTCCTCATGCTGGTCTACATGCTCGGCCTGATCCAGGGCGACGCCGAGTTCCATGGCATCCGCGCCAGCGCCGAAACCATCGCCGATCTCTTGGTTGAAAGCCTGGCCGCCAGCGGGGAAGTCAGGGCCGCCGTTCCCAAGGCACTGTCCGCCCTCGAAGAGGCCGGCGCTGTCATGCAGCTCGACAACATCTGGCGTCTGCAAACCAAGGAGGCGGCGGAGTGGGATGCCGCGTACCGCACCGAGCTGCGTGGCATCCGTGCCAACCCGGCCGAAGTTGGCAGCCGCCGCCGCGCCGCGCTGGACGCGGCACTGTCTGACGCATTGAAGGGACTCTCTTCCGTTGCACAGGGGCGCAGCAGTGTGCCGCGCAAATTGGTACGCATCGGTCCGAGGGACAAACTGCCATCGGAGGGCTTGGCCGTCCGAATCTACAACGGCTGGGACGATGCCCTGAAGACCGTCACGGATGACATCAACGCCCAGCCGGACACCGATCCCACCATCCATCTGCTGATTGCCCGCAACGACGCCGACCGATTGGACGAAGCCCTCCAGCAACGAATCGCCGCGCAGACGGTGCTGGATCAGAAGGGCAATCCCTCCACCACCGAAGGCGACCAGGCGCAGAAGGCGATGGCGGCGCGGGTTTCCGCGGCCGATCGCACAATCAAGGACATCGTGGACGCTACAGTGCGGGACGCAGAAGTGATCCTGGCTGGCGGTTCCGTGCAATCCGGCACCTACCTCAAGGATCGGCTGCACGCCGCGGCCCAGAATGCACTGGTCCGGCTTTATCCCCGCTTCGACACGGCCGACGACCCGGGGTGGGAGCGTGTGGTCAAGGCCGCGCAGGCCGGCCAAGTCGATGCGCTGAAAGCCGTCGGCCACAATGGCCCGCCGGACAGCAATCCGGTGTGTCAGACAATCCGCGCTCGCCTGGGCGCCGGACGCAAGGGCAAGGAGATCCGGGACGAGTTCGAGGGCGCGACCTATGGCTGGCCACAGGATGCCGTGGATGGCGCGCTGCTGGTCCTGGCCCAAGCCAACCTGATCCGGGTGCTGGGGGAGGATGGCAAGGACGCTGTCCTGCGCAACCTGCCTCGGCAGAAGATCGGCGTGTGTCGCTTCCTGCCGGAAACTCACACCGTCACAACTGTCCACAAGCGCGCCATTCGCACCCTGGGCCAGGCGGTCGGCAGCAATGTCCCGCCGGATCAGGAGGGCGAGCAACTCCCCCTGATCCTGCGCACCCTGCGCGAGGCAGCCTCGGCCGCCGGCGGGGCTGCGCCTGCCCCTGAACCGCCAACCACACCGGACCTCGATGCCTTGGACGCTCTGTCGGGCAATGAACGCCAGATCGAGGCCGCGAGCCGAGGTACGGCGCTGGCCGCAGCCTACAAGGATTGGCTCGCCCGCCGCCAGGCGATCGCCGCACGGCTGCCGGCCTATCTGACCACCAAACGGCTGGTGGAACTGGGCGCGCACGGGCAGCAGGCCGCCATCGACGACATCCGCACCCGGCGCCGCCTGCTCGATGATCCCGACCCGGTCTCGCCGCTGCGTCAGGACGCCGCGGCGGAACTGCGCGCCCGGCTCAACGCCGCCTACGACGTGTATCAAGCCGCGCTGGACAAGGCCGAGGCAGCCCTGAAAGCCGACGCCAACTGGCAGGCGCTGGACCCCGACGACAAGCGCGCCATGCGCTCGCACAACGGGCTGCTGCCCGTGCCACGCCCGGTGGTGTCCAGCCCCGAGGACATTGTTGCCGCCTTGTCGGCGCGGGACCTGTCCGGCTGGGCCGATCTGACCCGTGGCGTGCCGGCTGGCGTGCAGGCCGCCCTGGACGAGGCGGCGGAGCGGATGCAGCCGCAAGTGCAGGCGGTGACCTTGCCGCCCGCCGGCACGATCGCGGACCCGCCGGCGCTGGACGCCTGGCTTGCCTCGGTGCGCGCCACCTTGACCGAGGCGCTGGTCAAAGGCCCCGTCCGCCCCCGCTTCTGACGCTCGAAAGCCCCACCGATGCCCGATCTGTCCCGCGATCTGCGCCGCGCCCTGGCATCCACCATCGAGGCCGCGCGCGCGGCAGCGGAGGCAGGCGCCGCGGATGCGCTGCGCCGGCTGGGCGTGTTCAACTGCCGTCGTCCCGTGCATCTGGATGATGCGCGCAACGAGACCCGCAAGCGGTTGCGCGCGCACGCCAAGTCGCTCGGCGACCGGCTGGACGGCACCGATGGCGAGCCGCTCCGCCGACTGATCGAGGCCACCGCCTATGTGCAATGGCACCGTCTCCTGTTTTCCCGGTTTCTGCTGGAGCGCGGGCTGCTACGCGATGAAACGGGTGTGGCCCTGTCGCTGTCCGATTGCCGGGAAGAAGCGGCGATGGAGGGCAGCGGCGACGAATGGTCCGTCGCCGCCATCCAAACGGCGCGGATGCTCCCCGGCGTGTTTCCGGCCGAGGACCCGGTGGAGGCGCTGGTGCTGGCGCCGGAGCACGCCAAGGCGCTGCGGGACCTGCTGCTGAAGCTGGATGCGGCGGTCTTCCAGGCGGATGACAGCCTGGGCTGGACCTATCAGTTCTGGCGCGCAGCGGAGAAGAAGGCGATCAACGAAAGCGGGCGCAAGATCGGCGCCGCCGAACTGCCGGCGGTGACGCAGTTGTTCACCGAGCCGTACATGGTGCGCTTCCTGTTGCACAACACGCTCGGCGCCTGGTGGGCGGGAAAGGTGCTGGGCCGCCGGCCCGATCTGGCGCGCGACGCGGCGGATGAGGATGCATTGCGCGCAGCGTGCGCGTTGCCGGGCTATGCATGGGATTTCCTGCGGTTCGTCAAGGAAGGCGACGCGTGGCGCCCGGCCGCTGGGGTGTTCCCCGGTTGGCCGGTGATGGCGGCGGCGCTGACCGTGCTGGACCCGTGCTGCGGCAGCGGTCATTTCCTGACCGAGGCGCTGGCGGCTCTGGCCTCTTTGCGTGGGACAGAGGAAGCCCTGTCCCCCGCCGACGCCGTCCTTGCCGTGCTGCGCGACAATCTTGCAGGGCTGGAGATCGACGACCGCTGCGTGCAGATCGCCGCCTTCGCGCTCGCGGTGACGGCGTGGCGGATCGGCGGGCCGGGCTTGGCGTTGCCGACGCCGCATGTCGCGTGGGTTGGCGGGCCGCCGCCACTCCCGAAGGCCGAATTCGCCGCGCTGGCGAACGGCGACGCGGAACTGCGGCGTGGGTTGGAGGCGCTGCACGATCTGTTTGTGCAGGCACCGACCTTGGGCAGCCTGATCGAGCCGGTGGGTGGCGACTTGATCGACCCAACGCGTGTGGCGCGGATCGAGGACAGCATAGCCACTCTGGTGGAGAAAGTGCGCAGCGCTGAGCCAGACCGCTCAGAAGGAGCGCTGGCCGCGCGTGGCATGGCCGATGCAGCTTCGATCCTGGCGCGACGGTTCGTGCTGCAGGCGACCAACGTGCCGTTCCTGGGTCGCGGACGGCAGGATGAGAAGCTGTCGATGTATCTGTCTAGGCGGTTCGATATCGCAAAGACTGATCTCGCAACGGCGATGCTAGAGCGGATGCGTCTCCTGGCAACGTCAGGCGGCTCGGTGGCAGCGGTAACGCCGCAGAACTGGCTATTCCTGGGAAGCTATAAGAATTTGAGAGAGGTTCTTCTGGCGCAGACATCATTCGTGTTTGTCGTGACACTCGGCTCCCGATGCTTCGAAACGATTGGCGGTGAGGTTGTAAACGCGGCATTGCTGGCGCTCACAGAAAGAAGGCCCGTCCGTGCCGCTGCTATGGCGGGGTTCGGTGCTGATCGCGAGGACAATCCGCAGGCGAAATCTCAAGCCCTACAGAACTCGGCAATTTCCATCCTGTTCCAATCAGAACAGAGCAAGAATCCAAGTAGTATCATATCCCCTGTCAAAAATGACACATCTTCGTTGCTATCAGGATATTGCTCATCATTCTTAGGTCTCGGGACCGGGGATATTCCAAGATATTTCCGGCGATTTGGGGAGTTTGAAACAAAGGGTGAGCGATGGGCCTTTCTTCAAGGCGCGGTAGGTGAGTCGATGGAGTGGGGGGGATGCGATTCGCTCGTCGCATGGGATGCGCCGGTGAAGCGTGTTCGCGGGCTCGACGAGCAAGAACGCGCTCAAATACACAATCAAGATCAAAGTGGCCAGCAGGCTTGGGGCAAACCAGGCATCCTGGTTTGCCTTAGCAAGGAGCTAAGAACCGCCCTCTTTTCAGGAGCAAAATACAAAAAATCGACGGCTGTGCTCGTGATGAACGACGAAGAACATATGGTCGCAGTTTGGTGCTTTGTGAATTCAGATGGATTCAGAGAATCGGTAGGCCGAATCGACAAAAAAGTGATAGTTGCCAATGGTAGCTTAGTGAAGGTGTCGTTTGATCTTGCTCATTGGCAGAAAGTCGCCGCCGAAAAGTACCCAGACGGCCTCCCTGAACCCTACTCCGACGACCCCACCCAATGGCTGTTCCACGGCCATCCGCGCCACGCCGCCGCCGGCACCGAACTGCATGTCGCCCTCGCTCGCGTGTCCGGCTACCGCTGGCCCGCCGAGACCGACCCCGACATGCGCCTCTCCACCGAAGCGCGCGCCCGCATCGCCGAGGCCGCCACCCTGCCGCCGCCCGACGCGGACGGGCTGCTCGCCCTGGTCCCCGTGCTTGGCGAGCGCGCGCTGGCCGACCGGCTGCGCGCCTTCTGCGTCACCGCCTGGGGCGACGCCTGGACCCCGAACACCGAGGCCGCCCTGGTCGCCGCCACCTGCGAGCGGACCAACGAAAAACCGCCGCGGCAACTCACGCTCGATGCCTGGCTCCGCACCCACGCCGCCCGCCAGCACGCCAAGCTGTTCCACGACCGCCCGTTCCTGTGGTGGATCACCGACGACCGCGCCGACGGCTTCACGGCCGTCGCGCATTACCACCGCCTGACGACTGGCAACCTCGGACGCCTCGCCTACACCGTGCTGGGCGACTGGATCGCCCGCCTCGGCGGCGATCCGCGCGCCGAGGCCGCGCGCGTGTTGCAAGCCAGGCTCGCCAGCATCCTGGAAGGCAAACCGCCCTACGACATCTTCGTCCGCTGGAAACCGCTGCACACCCAGCCGCTCGGCTGGGATCCGGACCTGGATGACGGCGTGCGTCTGAACATCCGCCCCTTCATCGAGGCCGGCGTCCTGGCGCACGTGCCAAACGGCATCCATTACCGCACCGACCTCGGCAAGGACGTGCCCTCCGCTCCCTGGCACCACCTGTTCAACGGCGAACGCCGCAACGACCACCACACCACGCTGGCGGAGAAGCAGGCAGCGAGGGCAGCGCAGGCCGTCCTTGAGTTCGCGGGACCTCGGGCCTAATTCTGGCTGTCACAGGAGGTGCCGATGGCACGACAGATCAGCAAGCGTCCATCCAGCACCGGCACCCGGAACACGGCGCGCGGCCCGCGCCTCATGCCTGCCGGGTCAGTGGATGTCACACAAGCTATTCCCCGGAAACTCGCGGCGAGCGCACCGGTCGCGCGCGAGGAGACAATCGAGGAAAGGCTCGTCGCCAAGGCCGCGGCGGCCGATCGCCGGGATTATACGGGCCAGCGGAGCCTGGGTGACATGAGCCGCGAGGAGTTACGCGCCTTGCTGTCCGGCGAAGCGTGAGGCGTCCGGCTCCGGCGCTTCGCCTGCGGCTGCCACGCATCGAAAAGAAGCCGAAGCGCATTTTCGCCGAACGATGGCATGATTTCGCCGGGGTGACGAAAACACCGGCGCTGATGGAAGAACTGTTTCAGGCTCTCCAGAGCATCAAGCGCGGGGACGGAGTCCCCGAGGCCCACTACCGCGCGGGCATCGATCGCGATCGGGACGCCTTGCTCGAAGAGCAGGGCATCATGCACCTGCATCTGGGCGGCAGGGATTCCGACATTCTGGTGTTCCTGATCCAATACTCCGATCGCGTAGTGCTGCTGGAGAGCAACACGCATGTGCACTTCCGCACGAGCCCGGCCGGAAAGAACATCCTGGCCCTGACCCAGTCCTGGCTCGGCAACATGGAGCAGGAGATGCGCGCGGCGGCCGAGACCGCCAGAACGGCGGCGGTCGAGGCTGAACGTCAGGTGGCCGAGGCCAGACGCGCGGAACTCGCGGCGTCCATTGCGGCATTCAAGGCGAAAGCCGGACTCGAATAGGCGGACGGCCGGGCGTTACAGTGTCGCCGAACCATGGGCAATGTGAGGGTTCGGCGGTATCGACGCTGATCGACAGGCTGGAACGCAGGGACGTTATCCCATGAGCACGCCGCTGGATGCCCTGATCGCAGCATTGAGGACAGCGTCGGATCACGATCCGCGTGGCGAGGTCGCGCCGGAGGCGGTGCTGTGGTGCGACGCGCCCGGCGATTTTCGCCCGCTGTTGCCGGCGCTGCGCCGCGTGCTGCCGAACCTGCTGACTCTCGGCAACTACGATCCGGCTCGTCGCCAGGGGCCCGCCGTCTGGCTGCGAGCCGCGCTGGGCCAGGCGGTGGCGGGCGTGTCGTGGGAAGGGGACGCCCCGGCGATTCTGTATCTGCCCGACGTGGCGCGAGAGACGCTACGGGCCGCCGAGGATTGCCCGAAGCCGCTCCAGTTGCTCGCTTGGTACGTGGTAGGCGGCACGGTGTTCGGTCATCCCAACGCCAAGGACTGGACCCTGCGCGGTTTCCTGGCAGCCAAACCGATCTATGGCGGCCTCGGACTGGATGTGCCGCAGGATGAACCGACCCGGCAGGCGCTGGCCGCCGCCGCGCCGAAACTGTTTGAGACGCAGATCGCCGAGTTGAGCGGCCGGCGGCTGGACGCGGCCTGGCTGCACGCGCTGCTGGCACCCGATCTGGTGGAGGATACGCTCGCCTGGCTGGGAGGCTCGCTGACGCGGGAGACGGACCCGGCGAGGTTCGTCGCGTTCCAGGCTCGCGCGAAGGCCGAGTTGAAGCTGGACCCTGGGCGGGTGAAGCCCGCGACTGCCGCGATGCGTCTGTTGCGGCGGGAAAACGGGTGGGATCGGGTGTGGGATCGCTTTGCCGCCACCGGACGCGGGTTGCATGACAACGTAGCCGCGCTGCTGGCGCCGCTGGAACCGCCCGACCTGCTTGCCGCCGACCCGACAATCTACGCTGCCGCCAATGCGCGACAGGAAGCCGGATTGCGGGCTGCGCTGACCAAGCTCGAAGGCACGGCGGAAGCGGTCGCCCGCGACACGGTCGCGCGGCTTGCTAGGGAGCACGAAAGTCGCCGCTTGGGTCCCTGGGCAGCGCGTGGCCAATCGCGATTGGCGCACGCGGTTCAGCATCTCGCCTATGTGGCGGGGAGTCCGCTGCTGCCGGCGCATGATGCCGAGGCCCTCGCCGAGGCTTACACAGCGACGGGCTGGGAAACCGACGCCGCCGCCATCCGCGCGCTGGAAGCCGTGGCGCCTCGCTCTGACGGCACCGCCATCGAGCGGCTGGCAGAGGATTGGGCGGCCGTTGTGGCCGCGCTGCGGGCGATTTACGCCCCGTGGCTCCAGCGCAACGCGGATGTGTTGCAGCTACTCCTGCGGAATGGCGTGCCGCCGTCAAAGGCACCATCGGACAGCGATGCGGTTCTATTCGTGGACGGCTTGCGCATGGACCTGGCGCAGCGGCTCGTCGCCATGCTGCGCGATGCAGGCGCACGGGTCGAGATCGGCTGGCGTTGGACCGGATATCCGACCGTGACGGCAACCTGCAAGCCGTTGGCGAGCCCCGCGGTCGGTCGGTTTCGGGGTGGCGATGCCGCTGACACCTTCGAGCCTCAGTCCGCCGATGGACGGCGTGTAATCCAGTCCGTTCTGCTGCGCGAACTCGGTGCTCTGGGGTGGCGGACCGAAATGACGTTGGTGCCCTCCGACCGATGCTGGATCGAGGCAGGGCATTTCGACAAGGACGGTCACGGGCAGCAGTCACGCATGGCCGACCATGTCAGTGCCGATCTTTCGGCGGTGGCGGCCGAGGCGCTGCGTCTCGTGCAGACTGGTCGGAGGCTGCGCATCGCGACGGATCATGGATGGCTACTGCTGCCCGGTGGGTTACCGGCCGCCAGCCTGCCCTCCGGCCTGACAGAGACACGATGGCTGCGCTGCGCGGTGGTGAAGGAAGGCGCGGCATCATCCGCGACACAACTCCCCTGGACCTGGAACCCAGCGGTGCACATCGCGACCGCTCCGGGTATCCATGTCTTTCGGGAGGGCGCCGAATACGCGCATGGTGGCATCAGCCCGCAAGAATGCATCGTGCCGGAGTTGATGGTGATGCCGATTGCGGCAGCCCGGCGGGTTACGATCGAAACCGTAGAGTGGGATGGCATGCGGCTTCGCGTGCGCGCCGATGGCGGCGATGGATTGTCTGCCGATCTGCGCCTAGGCGCTGATGGAGAGGGGCCGTCGATCGCGGACCGGCCACGCCAGTTGGACGCGGACGGACGAACCAGCCTGCTTGTGCGAGATGATATGTTGATCGGGCGCCCCGCGGTGCTGGAATTGCGCGAGGCCGGAGGGCAGGTTGTGGCGAGCCGAACGACGGTGGTTGGAGGATAGGCGATGGAACTCGACGAGCTGGATCGCCAAGCCGCCGAGGCGTTCCGGGGTCTGATCGTGCGCAAGGACCTGGTGCGGCAGTTCCGCGGCCAGTTCCCCGTGCCAACCTATGTCGTCGAGTTCATGCTCGGCCGCTACTGCGCCACCACGGATGAACAGGAAATTGCCGAAGGGCTGGAGGTGGTACGCAGCCAACTGTCCTCCCGAACCGTACGGGCTGGCGAGGACGAACTGATCAAGTCGCGGTCGCGCGAGACAGGCGCCTCCCGGGTAATCGACATCATCACGGCGCGGCTCGACGCGCGGTCGGACAGCTACCTGGCGTCACTGCCGAGCCTGCGGCTGAACGATGTGCGGATCGCGGACGAACTGGTGCGCGAGAACGAGCGCATGCTGACCGGCGGGTTCTACGCGGAAATCGACCTTGGATACGATGCGACCATTGCACAGGAGAAGGGCGGTCGGCCGTTTCAGGCAAACGCTGTCCGACCGATCCAACTTTCGACCCGCGGCATCCTGGAGAAGATCGTGGAAGGGCGAGCATGCCTGTCCACGCAAGCGTGGAAGGACCTATTGCTTCGCAGCGTCGGGCTGGAGCCTGCGAACCTCAGTCCGCGTGCACGGGATATCTCTCTGCTTCGGATGATTCCGTTCGTTGAGCATAACTACAACATCGTTGAACTTGGGCCGCGCGGAACGGGTAAGAGTCACTTGTTCCAGCAGGTGTCGCCTTACGCACACCTGATCAGTGGCGGGAAAGCCACCGTCGCGCGCATGTTTGTCAACATGGCGAACGGCCAGCGCGGCTTGGTCTGCCAATACGACGTGGTCTGCTTCGATGAGGTGTCGGGCGTGTCCTTCGACCAAAAGGATGGCGTCAACATCATGAAGGGCTACATGGAGAGTGGCGAGTTCTCCCGCGGCCGGGAAAGCATCCGAGCTGACGGGTCCATCGTGCTGGTAGGCAATTTCGATGTGGACGTGCAGCATCAGCAGCGCGTCGGTCACCTGTTCGGCCCCTTGCCGCCCGAAATGCGGAACGACACGGCATTCATGGATCGCATCCATGCGTATTTGCCGGGCTGGGATATCCCCAAGATGGAGCGGTCGCTGTTCACTGACCATTTCGGGCTGGTCAGTGATGTTTTGGCGGAGTGTTTCACTCGGCTGCGTTCCGACTCGCGCATAGGCGTCTTGCAGGGGCGCGTGCACTTCGGCGGCGCGCTGTCGGGTCGAGACACGAACGCGGTCAACAAGACGGTCTCTGGGCTGCTGAAGCTGCTGTACCCCGATCAGAAGCAGGAAGTTCCAGACGAAGACCTGGAATGGGCGGTTCGGCTGGCGCTAGAGATGCGGCGGCGCGTAAAGGAGCAACAGAAGCGGATCGGCAGCGCGGAATTCCGCAATACGCAATTCAGCTACAGCATTGGATTAGACGGCGTGGAAAAGTTTGTTGCCACGCCCGAGCTGCAAAGCGAGGACAGCATTGGCGCCGATCCACTTCCCGCTGGTCAGGTCTGGGCGATCAGCTCGGGCACCCACGATGAAGGCACGGGTCTTTTTCGGATCGAGGTCAACGAGGGGCCAGGCGGCACGGTCCGCATCCTAAACCAATCGCCGCCGCCTCCGTTCCGAGAGAGTGTGAACTTTGCGGTGCAGAATCTTTACACGCGCGCAGGGGAGCTGGTGGGCGATCGGAACCCACGTGAGCATGAGTTTACGGTTCAGTTGCGCTCGTTCGATGCTGCGAAGTCCGCCACCCAAACCGGCGTTGCGGCGTTGGTGGCTTTGGC
>Ga0182016_10005613_pt1 | contig 13456 bp, 9 predicted proteins | sample 712S2MmetaG_FD_120491 | JGI IMG/M metagenome (GOLD analysis project Ga0182016, IMG submission 120491) | Permafrost microbial communities from Stordalen Mire, Sweden - 712S2M metaG | ecosystem: Environmental > Terrestrial > Soil > Wetlands > Permafrost | place: Sweden: Stordalen | collected...
CTGCCATTCGGCGCGCGCCCAATTGTGTTCGACCCCGTCCCGGCGATCTGCAGGATGCCCGGTCCGCCGCGGAAGGCTGCGTCCAGCGCGATCACCTCATCTCCCACTACCTCGCACCGCTCCGCGCCAAACTCCCTCAGAACAGCCCCGATCCACTCCGCCGTCCCCGGCATCGACGCGCTGGCCACTCCCACCGAAGCCGCGCGCACTCCGGTTGCGCCTGCCTGCGCAAAGAGATCGGTGAGCAGTGCGCGCAAATTCGTTTCCGCTGCCTCAGCGCCCACTCGCAGCCGCTTGATGGAACCGTTTTGCGCATGTGCCAGCGCCCGCTCGCCGTCAGTGATCGAGGCGCGAGTTCGGGTTCCTCCGCCGTCAACTCCCAGGACTAACTTCACTCTCCCGCTCCTTGACTTTTCAGCAGCAGACTATTCGTCTCGCTGCGGCGCCGCCGGGCTCTCCGCCGGTTCGAGTTCCGTCGCAATCACGCAGTTGCGCCCATTGTTTTTGGCGCGATAGAGGGCGGCGTCGGCAGCCTGAATCATCAACTCGATACCGGACGGAAAGCCGGAGGATGCGCCGAAGCTGGCGGTCACCTGGATCTCTGTCTCTTCATACACAGTAAGCGCCGCCTCGATGGCCTTCCGCATTTGCTCCGCGCGTCTACGGGCGCTCACAAAGCTCGTTCCAGGCAGAATTACCAGAAACTCTTCCCCGCCATAACGGCCTACCCAGTCATATGAGCGCACCATGCGCTGAAAGATCGCGCTAATCTCCTTCAGGACCAAGTCCCCGGCCGGATGGCCAAACGTGTCGTTCACATTCTTGAAATTGTCCACATCGACCATGATCACGCTCAACGGCACAATCTCTCGGCGCGAGCGGTCCACCTCCTGGCGCAGCCGTTGCAAAATCATGCGGTGATTCCACAAGCCGGTCAGGTCGTCATGCTCGGCAAATTCGCGCATCTCGTCCTGTGAGTGCCGCAGGTCGGCAACCTCTCGTTCCAGGCTTTTGATCCGTAGCCGAAGAAACTGGTCCCCTTCCCGCGCATGAACTTTCAGGCTGCGAATTCGCCAGCGAGCCAGCACCAACACCGCAAAAAGCAGCGCAATGCAGCACAGGGACAACCAATAGGAATCTCGGTGCGCGGATGTGCCCTGCGCCATGCACGCGGGCGATCCAAAGCTGAGTGCCGCAAGCGCCAAAACGCCAAAGCGGTGGCCCACTGTTTGCGAAGCGCCTCTCAGTTTTGGCCCGAAGTTCCGCAAATGCAAATCCTTAAAGAGAGAATGAACTCACTATATACCCGTCGTGGATAACCCATCCGGCGGGCCAAGATCCTGCTTGATGATTCTCGATATTTTCCCGTTTCCGCTCAGTCGCAAACCAGCGCCGCGTCTGGAAAGGCTCCAGCCGCTTCTTCGGATTCCGTATTGAATTCCTGCCCGGAACCCCGATGCCGATCCATGGGCGACCCAAAAAACAGCTCCACCTGGTCCAGTACCTCAGTTCCCGTGCGCGCGTGGTAGATGGCCGCCCGCAGTTTTGCGCCACCCGTCACGCCGTGGGTAAACCAGGTGGCAAACTGTTTCATCTTGCCGGCGGTTTCGCCCATGCGCGCGTCCCTGGGTAAATCCCTGGTCGCCTCGGCTTCTTCCAGCAGCATCTGGAAATAGGCGCGAATCATCCGGTAGCGATCTTCCACCGTGGGCCGCTCATACGCGCCCGTCGCGGTGTACTGCGCAATTTGCCTGAAAATCCATGGGTTGGCCGGGGCAGCCCGCCCGATCATCACCGCGTCGCACCCCGTCTCAGCCACCATGGCCACCGCAGCTTCCGGCGTCGTGATGTCGCCGTTCCCGATCACAGGAATCTTCACCGCCTGCTTCACCTGCGCGATCCATTCCCACTGCGCCTGGCCGCTGTAGCCCTGTTCGCGCGTGCGCGCATGAAGCGCCACGGCGTTCAGCCCTTCGGATTCCGCCATCCGAGCCAGCTCCACGCACACAATCTGCTTCTCGTTCCAGCCCGCGCGAAACTTGACGGTGAAGGGAATCGTCACCGCCTTCCGCACTGCGCGAAAGATCTCGCCGATCCGCGGGAGATCGCGCAGCAGCCCAGAGCCGCCGTTCGACCCCACCACCCGCTTGGCCGGGCAGCCAAGATTCAGATCCACGGTGTCGAAGCCCGTATCTTCCACAATTCGCGCCGCTTCAGCCAATGTTTCGGCGTTCGCCCCGAAGAGTTGCGCTCCAATTGGATGCTCGTCGTCGTAGAAGGTCAGATAGCGCCGCCGCTTCGTTTCCCGCATCCGCGCCAGCCCGTCAGCCGAAGTGAACTCCGTCATCAGCAGCCCGCAGCCCGACTGCGCATTGGTGACTGCGGCCTCAACCCCGGCTTCGGCCCCGGTCACCTCTGAGCAATCTGCGGAAAAATTCGCGTCTGTCCCGGAGTGCCCATTTGTGTCAGCGCACGACTTCAGTCGTGCCGTAAATGCGCCAAAACCGTCGTGGGCTTTAGCCCCTGAGGGATGTACCGCAGGGTGCCCCACCCTCGCCACGTCTTTGTTGTTGTGGCTAGGGTGGGATTCCACTTCCTCACTCGCAGCCGTAAACAAACTGGCGTGTCGAATGAACCGCCGGAAGACCGTATCCGTGACCCCGGCCATGGGCGCCAGCACGGTGGCAGGCGTCACCACTACCGCTCCCAGGCGCACCTCCGGCGGCACCCGCGCCTCCGCAGGCATCGTGTGCTCCCTGGGGTTGTCCCAGTCCTTCTTCACGGTAAAACCCTTGCCGGCCATGAGAACCCTCTCAGCTTCTGGTCTTTAGCTTCTGGCCTCCAGCTCCTCCGCCAGGGAGGCCAGGTTGACGGCAATGCCAAACAGCCGCTCAATCAAAGAGCGCCGAAGTGCTAAGAGCCAATAGCTAGAAGCTGTCTTCCGTCCCCGAACGAACTTGGGCCTCCGCCGGAGCGGAGGCCCAATCGTGCGAACCGACGACCGCGAGCGAATTACTTGGCTGCCGCTGCCGCTGCTACTGCCCCATCGGACTTCGCATATTTGCGGCGGAAGCGCTCAACGCGGCCGGCCGTGTCTACCAGCCTCTGCTTACCTGTGAAAAACGGGTGGCAGTGCGAGCAAATTTCCACGTGAATGTCGCCTTTGTGGGTCGACCGGGTCTCAAAGTTGTTTCCGCAGGCGCACAAAACCCGCACTGCGTCGTATTTGGGATGAATCTTTTCCTTAGGCATCTCTTCGGACAAACCTTTCCTGCAATCATTCTATTGTAGGGGGATTTGGGCGGTTTAGCAATTGCGCAGCCGTTACCGCGTCAGCGCCTCTTTCGATGCCCCTTCCACCGAGAGCGGCCAACCGGCTGGTTGACCGCCCTTGGTGGTAAAGGCAGGCTCAATGATCTAAGGAGTGTAATTCACCTGCGTTTGCGCCTGGTTGCCGTTGCTGTCCTGCACTTGAATCGACCAGTTGTAGGTTGTCCCGCCGGTCAGGTTGGTCAACGTCGGTGGATTGCTGGCTCCGGTCGGGTCGGTGGTGGTGCTCCAGGGAATGGAAGCGGCAGGAATTTGGGCGCTGGTGAATCCATTCGAGTTGGAGTTGTTGCTCGGTATTTGCCAGATGTTGCCGTTGCTGTTGCAGCAGAGATAGAACGAATACGTGTAGCTGCTGGCGCTGGCTGGGTAGTTCCAAGTAAACGTCGGCGTCAAACTGCTGCTGTCGGTCAAGCTGGGTTGAAGGTTGGTGGCAAGATCGCTCGCGCCGACCACCGAACTCGAGCCATTCCATCCGGTGACCGCGCCGTTTACGGTGCTCCCGGTATCCTGGGTCCCGTCGCTGTAGCTCACGGTGAAGTCGTAGCTGTCGCCAACGTTGGGTGTGCCGCCGGGGAGTGTGGCAAAGTATTGGAACTGTGGGTTTCCGCATCCCTGGCAGGAGTTGCTGATGTCCACAGGGTCGATCACATTGGGTCCCGAGGTCAGGGTAACGGCCACCGGCAGCTTGTTCGAAGCACTCACCTCGAAATTGAGTTGATAGCTCGTCGAGCTGCCGAACGAAGACGTGCTTTGCGTGTACTGCGTTTGCACCTGGGCCACGCTGTTCGCAGTGGGCAGCGTGATGCCGGGTACGGTCTGCGTGCTGCCCGAAATGGTCAGGTTCCCCAGGACGTTCTGCCTGACGTTGGTTATAGCCCCGGTGCCTAATCCGCCGTCGATGTTCTGGTCGAGGATTCCGAGGACCGCATAGTATATGCCGCTCGGAACGGTGACCGTAAAGTCATTCGCGCCGTTGACCGGGCTGGTAATCTCGGTGACATAGATGCCAACCGGGGTGCCGCCGCTGCTGCTCGAAAGCTGGATCAGGCCCAGATACAACGGCGCGCCCGTGTTAATGGTGATGCCGGCCGGGATGGTCACCGAGCTTGAAACCGTGGTGCAGGTGCCGGTGCAAGCGGGCGTGCCGATGGTCACCCCTGTAAAGCCGGTGGTCCCGCTGCACCCGGTCGATGTGTAGTTGCACCAGCCCGTCGGATGCGGACTGGCAGTGTCGAGCGTGTTGAAGGACCGGGCCTGGAAGTAGTACGTTTGGCCGCTGATGAAAGTACCGGCGCCAACCACCGCATTGTTGAGAACCCAAACGTCTTGGTCCCCAATCGCCGTGAACGTGTGGCTTCCAGCGATGGTGGCGAACTGTCCGCCGCCGGACCCGCCGCCCAGTGTGGGGCTGGTGCTCCATTGCACCAGGTATTGATTCGCGTCCTCGGTCCCACTGCTGTTTCTGCTCCGGCTGAACTCAATCAGCACGCCTTGCGCGTTGGGAACAATCCCATTGATCGTGGGATTCGAGGTTGGTGTCGTAAACGTGGGATTGGTCATGGTGACGGCTGCGTTGGAAACATTCGCGTTCAAAACCGTCACGGAGGAGTTGCCTGACGGGTCGATGGCGTTCTGCACGCCCTGGCCAAGCGGATCCATCCATGCCTGCAAGGTGTAACTGCCGGGCGGCACGCCGCGGATCGTGAACGCCCCCGTCGAATTCAGCGTGGCAGTGGTGATGCTGGTGCCCGGTCCGCCCGACCCACCGCAGTTGTTGTTGGCGAGCGTCAGATATGTCTGTCCGGTTTGTGCCCCACTGTAACTCACAGTGCCGGAGACCGTGTAACCCAGCGAAGCGCCAAAGTTTTCTCCGCTCATGGTAGTGTTATTCACCGTGACGCTCAGGTTAGCCGGATAGAAGAGAGAACTCGCCCCTGTGATCGAGGGAATAATCGTGTAGTTTCCGCTGGGCACGCCTGCAAACGAGTAGTTCCCGTTCCCGGTTCCGTTCCCATTGCTGTTGTCGGTGGTCACGGTCTGGACCAGTGTCCCGCCGGGACTGGTATAGAGCTTGACCGTAATCTCAGGCACGCCCGAGCCGCCGCAGCTGTTGCTGAGCATGATCTGCCCGCTCACCTGCTGGCCTGCGTTTATTGTGACAGAGAACGTTTGGCTGGCCGTGTTCGATGCCGAATCCGTCACTTTGGCGGTAAAGCTTGCGCTGCCGGCTGACGGCGAAGAGCTAGACAGGACGCCGCCGCTGGACAAGCTCAGGCCGATCGCTGCCAGGTTGCTGCCGCCCGAGGTGACCGTCCAGCCCAGTCCCGTGCCCGTGCCGCCCGAGGTCGTCAGCGTCTGCGAATAGGAGACGCCGGCGTTGCCTGCCGGAAGCGTGGCTGGACTGGTGATGGTCAGCGCGCCGTTAATCGTCACGGAGAACGTTTGGCTGGCCGCGTTCGACGCCGAATCCGTCACCTGGACGGTAAAGCTGGCGCTGCCGGCTGTCGGTGTGGTGCCGGATACGACGCCTCCGCTGGAGAGGCTCAGTCCGACCGCCGCAAGGCTGCCGCTCCCCGACGTAACCGTCCAGTTGAGTCCCGTGCCCGTGCCGCCTGAGGTTGCAAGTGTCTGCGTGTAGGCCGTTCCAACGTAACCCAACGGCAGGGTGGCCGCGGTGGTGATGGCCAAGCCGGGGTTGATGGTCACCGAGAAGGTAGCAGTAGCCGTGTTCGATGCCGAGTCCGTCAGCTTGACGCTAAAGCTTGCGCTTCCGGCTATCGGCGTAGCGCCAGACAGAACGCCGCCGCTGGACAGGCTCAGGCCGACAGCCGTCAGGCTGCCGCTTCCCGAAGTAACTGTCCAGGTTAGCCCGGTGCCCGTCCCGCCCGCGCTCGCCAGAGTCTGCGAATAGGCCGTTCCGGCATAGCCCGCCGGAAGCGGATTGCCAGTGGTAATGGTCAACCCCGTACCGACGGTGACGGAGAACGTTTGGCTGGCCGTGTTCGACGCCGAATCCGACACCCTGGCGGTAAAGCTTGCGCTGCCCGCTGTCGGTGTGGGGCCAGACAGAACACCGCTGCTGGACAAGCTAAGTCCGACTGCCGTCAGGCTGCTGCCGCCCGACGTAACCGTCCATGTGATCCCGGTCCCCGTGCCGCCAGAGCTCGCCAGCGTCTGCGAATAGGCGGTTCCAACGTAACCGGCCGGCAATGTGGTCCCGGTGGTGATGGTCAGCGCCGCGTTGATGGTGGTGGAGAATGTCTGGCTGGCCGTGTTCCCGGCCGAATCCGTCACCTTGACGGTGAAGCCTGCGCTGCCCGCTATCGGTGTAGCGCCGGATACGACGCCCGCGCTGGACACGCTTAGGCCGACCGCCGTCAGGCTGCCGCCGCCTGCTGTAACCGTCCAGGTGAGCCCGGCGCCCGTGCCGCCCGATGTCGCCAGCGTTTGCGAATAGGCCGTTCCCGCATAACCCGCCGGAAGCGTGGTTGCGGTGGTGATGACCAAGCCGGGGTTGATGGTCACCGAGAAGGTGGCCGTGGCCATGTTCGATGCGGAATCCGTCACCTTGACGGTAAAGCTTGCGCTGCCCGTTATCGGCGCTGTGCCAGAAAGAACGCCGCCGCTGGACAGGCTCAAGCCTACCGCCGCGGGGCTGCCCGATGTAACCGTCCAGGCGAGTCCGGTACCCGTACCGCCCGAGGCTGCCAAGGTCTGCGTATAAGCCGTTCCGCCGTAGCCCACCGGAAGCGTCGTCCCGGTGGTGATGGTCAGGCCGGGACTTATGGTCACCGAGAGGGTGGCCGTGGCCGAGTTCGATGCCGAGTCCGTCAGCTTGACACTAAAGCTGGCGCTGCCCACTATCGGCGTCGCGCCGGAAAGAACGCCGCCGCTGGACAAGCTCAGGCCGACCGCCGTGAGGCTGCTGCCGCCCGAAGTAACCGTCCATGTGAGTCCCGTGCCCGTCCCGCCCGAGCTCGTCAGAGTCTGCGAATACGCTGCTCCGACATAGCCTGCCGGCAGCGTGGCGGGGCTGGTGACGGTTAGTGCTCCACCGACTGTCACGGAGAATGTTTGGCTGGCTGAATTCGATGCCGAATCCGTCACCTTGACGGTAAAACTCGCGCTGCCGGTGACCGGTGTGGCGCCGGAAAGAACGCCGCCGCTGGACAGGCTCAGTCCGACCGCCGTGAGGCTGCTGGCTCCGGACGTGACCGTCCAGGATAATCCTGTGCCCGTGCCGCCCGAGCTAGCCAGAGTCTGCGAGTAGGCTGTTCCCGCATAGCCCGCCGGAAGCGTGGCCGCGGTCGTGATGGCCAAGCCCGGGTTGATAGTTACAGAGAAAGTGGCCGTGGCTGTATTCGATGCCGAATCCGTCACCTTGACGCCAAAGCTCGCGCTGCCGGCTATGGGAGTTGTGCCAGACACAACGCCTCCGCTGGAGAGGCTCAGTCCGACTGCTGCAAGGCTGCTGCCTCCCGACGTGACCGTCCAGGTGAGTCCCGTGCCCGAGCCGCCCGAGGCTGCCAAGGTCTGCGTATAAGCTGTTCCGCCATAGCCCGCTGGCAGAGTGGTCCCGGTAGTGATGCTGAGGCCGGGACCGATGGTTACCGAGAAGGTGGCCGTGGCCGTATTCGAGGCTGAGTCCGTCAGCTTGACACTGAAGCTGGCTGTGCCTGCTGTGGGCGTTGCACCCGATAGAACTCCGCCGCTGGACAAGCTCAGTCCGACCGCCGCAAGGCTCCCGGCTCCCGACGTAACCGTCCACGTATATCCCGCGCCCGATCCGCCGGTAGCCGCAAGGGTCTGTGCGTAGGCCGCTCCGGCGTACCCCCCCGGTAGCGTGGCTGGTGAAGTAATCGTTAGCGCCGGATAGCTGACCGTAATCGAATAAGCCTGAGTGTTCGAGTCCCCGAAGGCGTCTGCGGCCTTCATCGTGAAGCTAAATGTGCCTACAGCTGTGGGCGTTCCGCCAACCTCGCCATTGCTCGTCGACATCAGAATCAACCCAGGGGGAAGAGAGCCGCTTGCCAGGCTGTAGGTCAACGCGCCCGCGCCGCCTGTTGCTGTGGCAAAACCCACATACGGAGAGGAGGATTGATAGGTCGCAGTCGCCGGCATGGTACCGGTGAAAGTGATTGCCGGAGCCGCATTGATGGTAAGGCCCAGCGCCGCGCTGGGCGCGCTCAGGGCTGTGGCTGTGCCGGAATCCGTTACCTTGAAGGTCAGGTTGGTCGTCCCCGCGCAGGAGGCGTTCGGCGTGCCGGAAATCACGCCTGCCGAAGTCATCGTCAGGCAAGCTGGCAATGTGCCGCTGGTAATGCTCCATGTATACGGGGCGATGCCGCCCGAAGCGGCTAGAGCCTGCGAGTAGGCCGTTCCTACCGCCGCCGCAGCCAGCGCGCCGGTCGTAACCGCGGGCGCGGCAGGCACTGTCAGCGTCGTGCTTCCGGTCTTGGTTGTGTCGGCCACCGATGTGGCCGTTACGGTTACTGTAAGGGCAGAGCTTGAAGCCGCCGGTGCGGTATACGTCGCCCCGGTGGTCGTCTGGTTCGACAGCGCTCCGCCGCCGCTCACGCTCCACGTCACGCCTGCGCTGTTCTTGTCGTTCGTCACAACCGCGGTCAGCGTCACCGCGTCCGTCGCGTCCACGGTCGCCGCCGAGGCCGTCACCGCAACGCTAGGCGGGGTGGAGCTGCCCCCGCAACCGGAAAGGTTTAAAACTGCAATCGTTGTGACAACAAATAGACTGACAATCGCACTGATCCTGAGACCAGAATGAACCAAACTCTTCCGGAACACGGGCGCCTCCCAAATTTTCGAGTAAATCCGGCACTAAATGTAGGCCGCGCATTGTGGGAAAGTCAATACGACTTCCAAAGTATGAAGAGAACGTCACATTCGGCCTGCCATTTCGCTTCGGTCAGCGTGCATTTTGTCCCCAAAATGGCAAGGGGGCCGGACTGTCGCGTCCTTTTCCACAATCCGGGCACGATAACCCACCGGCCCCTTCGCGCCCCGTTTGCGCTACCCTTGAATCCACATGAGCGTCTGCACAATCTGCGATGGAGTCGGGCTGGTTCGGGTGGTCGACAGCGAAGGAAAGTGGGTTTCCCGCGCCTGCGAGTGCCAGGAGATGGTGCGCGAAGAGCGCCGCCTGGCCGCCGCGCACATTCCCGAGCGTTACCGCCATTACACCTTGGACGGTTACGAGACTGCCTTTCGCGGCGCAGACCCATCGCTGGGCCGCGCCCATCTCACCGCGCGCAAGTTTGTCGAGGCCTATCCCGTCGATACCGCCGGCAAGGGACTGCTCTTCGCAGGCTCCATCGGCGTGGGCAAAACCCACCTCGCCGTCGGCGTACTGCGGCGTCTCGTCCAGGAGCGCGGCGTCCGGGGCCTCTTCTGCGACTACCGCGAACTGCTCAAGAACATCCAGAACAGCTACAACCCCAAGGTCAACACCACCGAGCTCGAACTTCTCAAGCCGGTCTTTGCCGCCGAGGTGCTGGTGATCGACGATCTGGGCGCGCAAAAGCCCAACGAATGGGTCTGGGACACGGTCGCGCTCATCCTCAATACCCGCTACAACGATAAGCAGACCACCATCGTCACCACCAACTATGCCGACCTGCCCGCGGGCAGCGGCAGCCTGACTGAAGCGGAACGCGCCGCGCGGGACCAGACTCTCGGCGACCGCATCGGCGACCGCATGAGGTCCCGTCTGGCCGAGATGTGCGTCCGCGTCGAAATGACCGGCGAGGACTTCCGCCAGACCGTCAAAAAAGCCCGCTTCGGCTAAATGCCGCCGTTAGGGCGCTGTCTTGTTTCGACACAGTCAGGGGTGTTCGCCTTTGAATCAGGGCAATCGCATGAATCCATTTCGTTCACAGGATTGATTTCGATTTCGACCGCGCCGGAGGCGCAACGGTGGTTAGCCCCGCGCTTCAGCGTGGGGAAAGAGGCAAGCAATAGTCAGTCAATCCCGCTGTCACGCCGCTGTCTCGTTTCGATACAGCCTGGGTTCCAGGTCTGGAATCAGGAAGCAAGCGGCTGCTACATCAATCACGTAAAAGAATCCGAAACCGCACGCGGGAAGGTATCGAGTCTCCGGCAAGGCGACGATCCAAGCGCAACCGCAATTCAAGACCCTGCGGCGTCTATTAGGCGCGATCTCTTCGGAGCGGACTTCGGGACCGCGATGGCTACCTCTGCGCCTAGCGGCACCGACAAGATAGCGGGCTGCTAAGAGGGACAAGTGTGCGTTAAAATCGAGATTCCGCACTCTTGGCCGGGGAAGTTCACTATGCCTGAATCGATGAAGCTGGGCTGGCTGACTCGTATCGCACGGATCGGCCAAGTTGACATTTACATGCACTGGACCACCTTCTTGATTGGCGCCCTGATTCTCTTGGATGGTTTCAGAAAGCCGCTACAGACTCTCGTGGGTCTGACCGGATACCTAACGATCCTGATCGTCCACGAGTCCGGTCACCTCATCATCGCGCGACGCCGGGGATATGATGCGTTGAGCATTGAACTCTATCCGGTCTTTGGGATCGCTCGCTTTGAGATGCCGCGCTCCAGATTCGATCGAGATTTAATCGCCTGGGGCGGAGTGCTTGCCCAGACCATTGTCTCCCTTCCTATCGCTATGTATGTCGCGGCTTTCGGCTACACTCCCTGGGAGACGCTCAACATCGCTCTGGTAATTCTAGGAGCCGCTAGTCTTTGCATCGCTGCGTTTAACCTCCTCCCTTTTCGCCCGCTCGACGGCTCCGTCGCGTGGGATCTTATACCTGCGTTTTTTGAGCGAAGTCGGCACCGGAGGAACAGGCGCGTGGTTCCATACAGATCGTCGAGGTGACGGACTGAAATACGGTCTGGCAGATTACTCCCGAAAAGTTGCCTTCCCGACTGCTTTTCGTTACTTCCAGAGCTATGGTTGGATCACGGCATTCCGGAGACTGGCCGACTGCCGGGCGACGCCTACTTCACGAGGTCGGTAGCCCAGTTCACGGTCGCTTTCAGTTCATCCACCTGCGCAAACACTTTGTCGTTCGTCACCAGGATCGCGCCTGCCGCAATGGCGTGAGCCGCAATCTCCATATCCATATTCTCAAGAATCTTTCCGGATGCTTCCAATTTGGCCCGGAGCTTTCCATACGCCCGTGCCTCATCCCGGCCCCAGGGCAGCACCTTGATGGCCGCCAGAAACCACTCCATACGCTCGCGCAGCGCAGTCGCTTCGGGCCTCTTGGCAAGGCCATAGTGAATTTCTGCCTCGGTAATCGCCGAGAGGCAAGCAATCTCATCGTCGCCAAGATTGAGCATGCGGATCCGCGCAGCCTGGGAGTGGCCTTTCGCAATATAACTGACCATATTTGTATCGAGCATATACAGCGATTTCATAGCTCAGGCCGCGCCTGCGGCAGCCCCTGAGCACGGTCCGCGGGAGTCAGAAATTCCTCCGGCACACCCACCTCGTCCAGAGCGGCAAAGATCTCAGCCAGGCTCCCTGGCGCCTGCGAGAGAATCAGGTCTCCGTTCCTCGGGTCGCGGCGAATGTAGACCTCGCTGCTTGTGAAGCGGTACTCCGCTGGGATGCGCACAGCCTGGCTCCGTCCGCTCATAAAAACCTTGGCTGTTTCAAGGCGTGCCATGGTCATCACCTCGCTATGTAGCATGATATACAGCAAATTGAAAGTCAAGTCGTTTGTCCTGGCATCGCGACGATATACGGGATTGGCCATCGAGCAGGAAGCGGGTTTGCCGCTCAGGTGTCTCCTTTCGATACAATGGTTGCCGACGGAAAGAACGCCATGCGCAAGACTCTCGAAGCCATCGCCCTCGGAGCGTTGGGGCTCCTGTTCTGGATCACCTACAGCGCCCTCTACGGTCCCGACCCTCTGCCCGGCCGCATTCCCATCCACTTCAGCCTGGCCGGCCAGCCCAACGGCTGGGGCTCGCCCTCGACGTTGTGGCTGCTGCCCATCGTGGGAGCGGGCGTCTACCTACTCATCACCGTGGTGTCTCGGTTTCCAGGGAGCTTCCACTTCCCCGTACGGGTAACGGCGGAGAACCGTCCCCGGCTTGAGGAACTTGCCCGCCGCATGATTCTCTGGCTCAAGGCAGAGCTGGTCTGCTTGTTTACCGGCCTTCAAGGGGGAATTATCGACAGTGCGCGCCAGGGCACGCTCAGCATGCCTCTCTGGCTCATGCCGCTGTCCATCGCAGTTATCTTTGGCACCGTGATAGCGCACACCGTCGCCATCGTCCGCGCAGGCAGCGCATGATCGAGCCAGCCGGCGCTCTTGAATTTTGCTGTCTTGGAGTTTCCAGCTTTGGAGTCTCCTGCCTCAGCGCGGCCTCAAAACACCCACAGGCTTGCCAGCAGCAGCAGGATGGCGGCGACGGTAACAGCTTGGTAAACCAGGTCGTCCGCCCTGCGGGACTGCGTTGAATCCGCGGCGGACGCCGGCATGGTTGCGGATGCGGATTCCGGGGAAGATTGCATCGTGGGCCTGCCTTTCAACGCCTCTCGGCAAAGATTACGGTTACGGGGGTAGCGCCGGTTCGCTGCGCTTGATTCTTTAGACCCGGCAATCCCGCCGAAGTTGCCGGATAAATCTGTGGAGAAATGGTTACGACTGCGGCTGTCGAGTTTCGTCTCTTGCGGAACGTATCGGCGCAGACCGAAAAAACTTCCCAACAAAGAACAAGAACGGCAGATGCCTCACTATTCCTTCGGTAACGGGTGTAAAATCTCGCTCGTGAGCACCGGTTCCGATCTTCGTCTTGTCCCCTCCGCCGAAACGCCGGAGCGCAACTGGCTGCCGATGGCAATCGCCGCCGCGGTGGTGCTCATCGTGGCGGCCGTCACGGTCCTGGTTCTGGAAAACGGCAAGGGCAAGCCCACGGTTACGCCCCTCTCCGCGGCTCTCGATCCTTACGCGGCCAATCTGCCCATCACCGGCGTGTCCATGAGCGAGTCAAGCAATCTGGCCGGCGGCAAAATCACCTACCTCGACGGACACATCGCCAACACCGGCTCCCGAACCGTTACCGGCGTCTCGGTGCAGGTTCTCTTCCGCACCTTTGCCCATGAGGTCGCCCAAAACGAGAC
>Ga0182016_10005618_pt1 | contig 13452 bp, 7 predicted proteins | sample 712S2MmetaG_FD_120491 | JGI IMG/M metagenome (GOLD analysis project Ga0182016, IMG submission 120491) | Permafrost microbial communities from Stordalen Mire, Sweden - 712S2M metaG | ecosystem: Environmental > Terrestrial > Soil > Wetlands > Permafrost | place: Sweden: Stordalen | collected...
CGGTCAGATCCATCAAAAACCCGTCCAGCCGGTCATCCAGCGCTTTCAACTCATTCGCGGTCACAAAACCGAGAATAGGATAGCCGCGACAGAGTGTCAATAGACTTAACCTAGTATTACTAAACCGCATTATCGCGATCAAAGAGCAAATAGAGCAGCTCCAGAGCGAGTTGCAATCTATCGCTGATAATGGCAGCGCGCCCGCGCCCGCCAGCCAGGGGACCAAACGCCGCATGTCGGCCGCCGGACGAGCACGGATCGCCGCAGCCGCCCGGGCCAGATGGGCCAAGTATCGCGGATCAGCAACCCCGGCGACGCAAGCTATCAAAGGCAAGCGGCGCTTGAGCGCGGCGGGCCGGGCGGCGATCATCGCCGGAACCAAGGCCCGTTGGGCCAAAATGAAAGCCCAGGCTCCGACTGCGAAGACGAACGCTTTCAAAAAGACGGATCGGCGCACCAGTCCCGCCGTCAAAGCGAAGCTCGCGGCCATCGCCCGCGCCCGTTGGGCCAAAGCCAAAGCCTCGGGTCAGACTAAATTGTAAGAGCTTTTAGTTTAGGGTTGATTCCAGCCAAAACTTCTCCCAAGTCATCAACGACCTTTTGCTGCTGCCATGGGTCATTATTCTTCGCCATCGTTTTTTGCTACCCTCTGCCGGTGGGGTGTCTAGCTATTATAACCGAAGGTGCGGCAGAAAGGTTCTAACTTGGGTAAGATAGGGGCAAGATGCTCCTCGTAAGCATGCCAACGAGCGAGTGACCGCCGATAGACAGGGCGAGTGACATCCTGATAGGTTGGGGAGTATAATTGTTTGGTAGCGCTCTTTTCATAGAAGCGCGCCTGTTCTTCGTGCCAAGTCAGCGCAAGAAACTCCGTGACCCGTCGTCCTTCGGCCGGCAAGTCCTGGACCAGGTCCTCGTAGCGCGTTTCCAGCCAGGCAAAGCCCTGCCATTCGCGGACGATGAGCCAGACGCCGATGAGGTCGGCATAGTGCTTGGCCAGCCGCTCCAGGCTGAGGAAGTTCGCATTGGCCGAATTGAGCGGGATATTCTGGAAAAAGCAGCTCAACACCACGTCGCGCGGATCGCGCAGGGCGATGAGCACGCGCAACTCCGGGAAAACGCGCAGCCAGAGAGGGAGCCGGGCCGTGGGCGACGGGTTCTTGTCAACGAGAGTTTTTCCCGGCGCCTCCCCGCCCAAATCCTGCCACAGGGCCCGCAAGTAATTCCGCCGCAGCACATTGACGCGCGCGCTGGAAAGCGCGTTGGATTTATGAAACTCCGGTTGCAACACCTCCAGAAAAGCCACCGGTTCGTCAAGCGCGGCCACCGTCGGGTGCGCGTCCAGGACTTGCTCCAGCAGGGTGGTGCCGCTGCGGGGATGTCCCCCGAGAAAGACCAGCGGCGGGAGCGGTTCGCGTTTGTTTTCCGGAAAGAATTTGGCCCAGGTGCGGAGAATGTCCTTCGGCTGACTGGCGGTGAAGCGTCGCGCGCTTTCCGCGCTTTGGTCATAGCTGCGCAGCAACAGCGCCGTGTCCGTCAAGCGGTTTACCATGTCTTTGGCCTCGAGCAACATGCCCATCGCTTCGTCGAAACGCTCGGTGCGGTCCAGCAACTGGGCCAGTTCATAACGCGCGGCGTAACGGACATACGGATGCCGCGGTTCGGAAGCAATCAGGTCCCGCAAACCCCGCTCCGCCTCCTCCATTTTCCCTTCCCGTCGATCCAGCACGGCCGCAAAATAGCGGCCTTGGTCGTCTTGCGGATCAATCGCCAGCGTCTCTGCCACGGCGGCGCGCGCTTCCTCCAAGCGATGGGCCTTTTCCGCCAGCACGGCCCGGCTGATCCGGCAGTTGATGTCCCGGGGGGCGATCGCGGAGGCGCGAAGAAAAAGCGCGCGCGCCTTTTCCGGTTGGCGCGCGGCTTCGAATTGATGTCCAACCAGGTTGAGCAGTTCGGCGTTTTGCGGGTCTAGTTCGAGGGCTCGATTCCAGGCGCGTCCGGCCAAATCCATTTGGCGCATTTTTGCAGCCGCCGTGCCGTACTCATACCAAACCATCGCCGTTCCGGGACAGAGGCGGGTGAGCTTCTGGTAAAGCGCCAAGGCCCGGCCAGTGTCACCGGCCATCATCAACTCGCGGGCGCGATTGAGGTCCTGTTGGGCTTGACCTGCCATGACTAACGTTCCGCCGCGTGAACAATCGCGTCGATGGCCAGCCGAATGTCCGCCGCCGAAACCATGAGACTCGTCACGGCGCGAATGGTGACACGGTCCGCCGCCAGGACCAGGACGCCCCGCGCACGAAGGTGGTCCACCATTTCCTCAACCGGCCTGCCCGGCAGGCGAAATCGCACCATATTCGTTTCCACTTCGGCCGGCGTAACTTCGATGGCGGGGCAACGGCTGATTCCCTCCGCGAGCGCTTTGGCATTGGCGTGGTCTTCGCTCAAGCGAGCGCGGTGATTCTTCAGCGCAAAGAGTGCTCCCGCCGCAATGATCCCGGCTTGTCGCATCCCGCCGCCGATCATCTTGCGAAAACGTTTGGCGCGGGCCAGAAGTTCCTTGGAACCCACCAGCGCGGAGCCAACCGGCGCTCCCAGTCCTTTTGAAAAACAGACGCTGACCGTATCGAACGGGGCCGCCCATTGGCGCTCGGCAATGCCTGTGGCCACCGCGGCATTCCAGAGTCGAGCCCCGTCGAGATGCAAGCGCAGTCCATGACGCCGGGCCGCCGCCGCCACCTCCTGAATTTGTTCCAGCGGCCAAATCTTGCCGCCACCACGGTTGTGGGTATTCTCCATGCAGACGAGGCGGGACCGCGGAAAGTGCGGGTCCATCGGACGCAAGGCCGACTCCAGGTCCGAGACGCTAAACAAGCCACGCTCGCCCTGGAGCAGACGGCACATCACTCCGCTCAAGGCGGCAGGACCGCCCCCTTCGTAGTAAAAAATGTGCGCTTGCGCTTCCACCAGAATCTCGTCTCCCGGCTCAGTATGAGAACGAATGGCCAATTGATTTGCCATCGTGCCGGAAACCGTAAACAAAGCCGCCTCCTTGCCCAGAAATGAGGCTGTTTCCGCTTCCAACTCCTGCACGGTTGGGTCTTCGCCAAAGACATCGTCCCCGACCTCCGCCCCCGCCATCGCTTCACGCATGGGCGGGGTGGGTTTGGTCACAGTGTCGCTCCGCAGGTCAATCGTATGGGAAATCTCCGCAACCATATTGCCTCCCAAGCTATCGCTTCGATTCCGTGGCGAAAAGCGAAAACGAACCCGCCGAACTCCGCGACTTGCCGCGAGGTTGACGCGCGGCTTCAAAATGCGGCATCATCACGCCATGAAACATACACCCCGGCCGTCGGTTTTTTCATCATCAGACGCAAAGAAGGTTTCCCGCCGCCAGTTTTTCCGCAGCACCGCCCTCGGCGCGGCCGCCATGTCTTTTCCCTACGTGGGAAACGTCCTCGGCGCCAATGACCGCATCAACTGCGCCTGCATTGGGGTGGGAGGCAAAGGCGATGGCGACACGGATGACACCGCCCGTTGTGGCGGCAGCCTGGTGGCCCTTTGCGACGTGGATGAACGGCATTTGAAAGCCAAAGCGCAGATTTATCCGAAAGCCAAGCTCTTCCGCGATTTCCGAAAAATGTTTGACGAAATGGGTTCGTCCATCGACGCGGTCACCGTCTCCATTCCCGATCATTGTCATGGGGTGGCCAGCGCCCTGGCCATGTCGATGGGCAAACACGTTTACTGCCAAAAACCGCTGACGCAAACGATCGCAGAAGCGCGCCAATTGCGCGATTTGGCAGCCAGCAAGAAAGTGGCCACGCAGATGGGCAACCAAGGCAGCGCCTCGAGCTCCTTGCGCCGCGGGGTGGAGATCATTCAGGCGGGCGTGCTTGGCCCGGTGCGGGAATTGCATATTTGGACCAACCGCCCCATTTGGCCGCAGGGACTCAATCGTCCGCCGGGCCAGGACCCTGTCCCGGAATATCTCAATTGGGACGCGTGGCTTGGGCCCGCGCCGGTGCGTCCCTTTAAAGAAGGCATCTATCACGATTTCGTCTGGCGCGGCTGGCAAGACTTTGGTACCGGGGCCCTCGGCGACATGGCCTGTCACATGGTTAATATGCCCTTCCGCGCCTTGAAAATGGGCTATCCCCATCTCGTTGTTTGCGAAGAAACATCGACCCTGTTTGCGGAAACCTATCCCAAGACCTCGCGCATTCGTTTTGAATTCCCGGAGCGGGAAGGACTGCCGCCGCTGAAATTCTGGTGGTACGACGGCAATCCCGAAGATAAATCCGTGGCCCCTTTGCGACCGCCCTCCGAACTCACCCGGGAACTCCTGGATATTTACGCGAAAGTCCCCGAAGGAGTCCTGGTGATTGGCGACAAAGGAACCTATTTTTCGCCGACGGACTCCGGCGCTAACTCCGTCCTCAAACTGCAGGGAGAAAAAGGCTACAAAGCGACGGATCGCCATGAAGTCGTCCGTGCCGTTCCCCAGACGATTCCCCGCTCGCCGGGCCATAACGAGGAATGGTTCCGCATGATGCGCGATGGCACTCCGGCCTACTCCCATTTTGCCATCGCCTCGAAATTGACCGAAATCATTCTGCTCGGCTGCGTGGCCCTGCGGGTTGGTCCCGGCAAAGAAATGCAATGGGATGGGGAAGGAATGAAGTCGCCTAATTGCCCGGAAGCCGCGCCATATTTGCAACGGCACAACCGGGACGGCTGGATGGCGTGAGCCTAGGATTCTCCGGGAAGGAACAGTGTGGACCGCTTAGCGTCGCAGACTCTGCGCGCGGAAACGCTCCATAACGGGCGCATATTGCCGAATGTTTTCCAGCCAGCCGAGTCGTTGCGGAATTGTCACAAATTCGACGATTGATTGACATAAAGCTGCGGCATTCTCTGTCTGTAATGAAGGGCAGTTTTCAGCTTCCGCATTGAGTTCCGCGCTCGAAAAGCGGCCATTAATCCATGTCTTTCCAAACAGAAAACAAATCGAAACCGGCCCTGCTCATTGCGGATGATGATAAACAAACACTCGAAAGACTGCGTTCCGCCCTGCAGAGCCGCTATGAAGTCTGGGTAGCCGGAGATGCCAAGACGGCCATGACGCTGCTGGAGGTGCATGAGATCCAGGCGGTGCTCTTGGGTTCCGGCCTGCCGCCAATCGGCGATTTGAAAGTGTTCCAGCGGGCCAAACTGCTAATTCCACCGCCGGTCTGCATCTTGATGGCGGCCACAAACCCGGAAGCGTTGGCGCACGAAGCCACCCAGGAAGGCGCCGACGATTACTTCGCCCTCGAAGGAGTTCCAATAGATGATCTCCCCGCGCGCATCGACTCCGCGTTGGCCAAGAGGAAGCTGTCGCCACCTGCCAGTCCTACTCCCGCTCCCAAGCCCGCGCTTCCGGACGAAGACACGCAGCGCTTCGAACCGCGCAAGACAATCGGCGACCGTATCCAAAGGGCCATGTGGGGCTTGGAAGCGGGTGCGGGTGCGAGGGTTTTGAAGGTCGCCCTGGCTCTGATTGGGTTTCTCCTATTGGCGCTGTGGTTTTGCTGGCAGAATACTCACGGCTTTTCCAACCGCGAGGCCATAGAGTCGGCTCATTTGGCCCGGCATTTGGCGGGCTGGCAAGGCTACACGACTTACTCCATCCGCCCCTCCGTATTGGGTTTGCTGGAACGCGCCGACCCGCCCCACGCGGCGGAGGTGCTCCGGCATCCAGTGCCAGACCTGAGCATTGCTCCAGGCTACCCTTTCGCGCTGGCCGTCTTGATGAAAGTCCTGCCGTTTAACTTCTCGCCCGAGCGGACGCGCTTTGGGTTCTACCAACCGGAATTACTCATCACCGGCTTTAACATCCTGCTGTTTCTGGCCGCCATCCTTCTCCTCTTTCAGATGGCCCGGCGCTTTTTTGACAACAGGGTGGCGTGGGTCACGGCGATCATTTTTGCCGGCAGCCGCGTCTGCTGGAGATTCAGCTTTTCCGGACTGTCAACCATGTGGCTGCTCCTTATTTTTCTGGTGATGGTGTGGTGCTTGCTGGCGTTGGAGGAACGCGAGAACCGCCCCGAACCGCCCCGGCCGGGAGCAACGCAGGCCCTGGCCGCCGCCATCGGCGCGCTGGCCGGCTTGGGCGGATTAAGCCGTTATTCCTTTGCCTGGATGATCGGTCCGGCGCTCTTATTCGTGGGGCTGTTTTGCCCGCGGCGCCGGGGAAGGTTATTGGTCTTGACTGCTTTTTCCTTTCTCCTCGTGCTGGGGCCGTGGGTGGCGCGCAATCTGGTCCTGAGCAACACCCCCTTTGGCACGGCCGGCTTTGCCTTGCAGCAAAACACGCGCCCGTCCGAAGAGGACCGGGTCGAGCGTTCCTTTGATCCTTACACTGCCGGCCTCAAGCTCATCAGCGTGCGGGATCTCGCCCGCAAATTCACGGCCAATGAGGAGAAAATTGTGGAAAACGAATTGCCCCGTTTGGGCGGCAACTGGACCTGGTCGTTCTTTCTCTGCGGTCTGCTCCTGCCCTGCCGCCAGCGCGCCTTGCGGCATTTGCGCTGTTTCACGCTCGTGAGCCTGGCGCTCCTGGCCGTGGCGCAGGCCCTGGGGCAAACGTATCTGAGCGTTGAATCCCCTGAAATCAACTCCGAGAATTTGCTGGTTCTCCTTTTCCCGCTGGTCCTGGTCTTCGGGACGGGTTTCTTTTTTATTTTGCTTGACCAACTGGCCCTCGAAGAGCGGCTCCTGCGTTTCGGCGCGGCGGGTTGCTTTGCCGCCATCATGTGCGCCCCGCTGCTGCTGGGTATCGCCAGCCGCGCGGAAGCGCCCACCCCGGCGCCTTATTCCCCCCTGCTCGTCCAGCGCACCGCCGCGATGATGAAGCCGGACGAACTGATGATGAGCGACATTCCGTGGGCGGTGGCCTGGTACGGCGAACGGCCCTGCGTCTGGCTGACGGTGGATGACGCGGGGACGTTTGCGGCCATGTGCCGGCTCAAGCCCGTGCAAGCGCTCTATTTGACAGAGCGAACCACCGACCGCTCCTTTCTTTCCCAAGTCCTGGGGAACAAGCGCGGCTGGGGCCGTTTTCTGCTGGACAGCTTGCCGGCTTTCGCCCCGCTGCGCGGCGGGGTCCCGGATGGCTTTCCGCTCACCGCGGCCGCCGCGGCCTATCTGCCCGGCCAACTGTTTGTCACTGATACGGTCCGTTGGAAAGAAGCGGCCAAAAAGTAATCGCTTTAGTTTGGCCGGAGCGTCACTGCGCCGGCGTTGCTGGAGGTAAGGAAGAATCCTCCCGCGTTGGTGGTGCTTTCCACCAAGGCTGCCCAGGCCTTGTTGGTGGCCTGGCCGTTGCCCCCGTCAAAAAGGAGCGTCAACAGCCCCGAGCGCGCGTCAATCGATCCAGTCAATGAATTAGTGGGAAACGGGCCCAAGTTCGTCAGCGTATTGCCGCTCACGGCCACATTGGTGAAAGCGAGCACCAAGGGCGGGTTGGAAATGAGCAACGTCCCGTGCGGCAACGAAAAGGCGGGCGCAGAGAACCAAACGCCGCCCGTCACGGCCAGAACATCGGCAAAGCCATTGGTGTAGCGGGCGGGGGCGGAGGCCGGACTCTTGATCCAGGTCAAAGTGTTGGAAGGAGCCGGCGCCTGGAGGTTGGTCAGATTGACCCAACCCAGCAAGAGGCCGCCATTGGTTAGAGTCACATAAACAGGAACATCGCCCGCCCGCGAGATCGGCGCGCTTTCATTGCAAGGCGTGCCATCAGCCAGCGCTCCGCTCAAGGTCACGGTGCCCGCGTGATTGGTCATCAGGGCGTACCCATCGCCCGGCGGCGAATTCGTCGAGACATCTGCCGTCGACGCAAAGAACATGGTGTATTCGCCGGACGCCCAAGTGTTGGCGGCGAAATCGGCGGTCAAATCGGACTCCCAAGTTGAACCAGCCACCGTCCCGGTGATCTGCATTGCGGCTCTGTCCAACACCAGATTCAATTGCAGAGGTCCCACCGGTAACGCGGCATGCCCGGCAGCGTCCAACTTGCCGGCAAAAGCGTAATTCGTCCCGGCCGTCAAAAGCTTGCCGCTGAACACGCCGGTCTTTTGCAGGACAAGGTTTTCCAGCATACCGGAGGTTTCGCCGCTTACAGCCGAGGGACGATAAAAGAGCCCGTTGTAACTGCCGGCCACGCTCGGGTAAAAGTTGGTGACGAAGGTCGCGGTCAAAACCAGATTGGACTGCATGACGAACGACAGGTCCGGACTGGTGCTCGCCGCCCCCGCGGAACTGGCCCAATTGCTAAAAAGAGAAGAACTATCGGGCAAGGCGGTAATCTTATAGGTCTGACCAATGTTAAGCAGCGTGCCATCGGTGGGGCCGTTAAACGAGCCGCTGCCAGAGCCCGCTTTCAGCACCCGCAATGCCGCAGGCACTTCGTAAAAGAATTTGCGCGCGACCGTCGCGGAAAGATTGCCGTGATCATCCGCGCAATAGACGGTCAGAGTGTTATCGCCTGCCGCTGGAACCAAGGCAATCGACCAGTGGTAAAGACCGCCGGAACCGGCCGTGAGCAAGGCGGAACCTTTGCTGCCGCCCAAAGTGCAGAACACATTGGTAACAGGAAAGTGGCCGGAAGCCGTCCCTTGGAAAGCCGGGACGGCGGTGGTGCGAAGATTGGCCGGCGGGGAGGAAATGGCCACCACGGGAGGAATCTCGCTAAAGGTCGCGGTCAAGGCAAAGCCGGGCTCCATGATAAAGGAGAAGGTCGTCTGATTGCTGTGGGCACCGGTGCTGCTCGTCCATTGGCTGAAACTGGAAGATTGGTCCGGGACAGCGGTGATCGTATAACTTTGGCCGACATTCAGCTTCGCGCCGTTTGTCGGGATGATGTCGCCGGGCACGGACGTGGAAGCCTTGAAACTGCCCGCGCCATTTCCGGCTTTGAGCAGGGTAAAAACGACCGGTTTCTCGTAAAAGAAGGAGCGCGTGGCCACGCTGGAAATGCCGCCGGAAACGTCCTGGCACTGCACGGCCAGCGTATTGGTGCCCGGCAGTGGATTGACCGTGATGGACCAGTTGGAGACGGACCCACCCCCGGTTAAGACCGCCGCGCCGCTCAAAACGGAACCGGTGGCGGAGTTGGTTAACCAATACCGCACCGTGTCCAAACGGACATTGGCCGGATCGACTCCGGGCAATACCGGAGAACTTTGCGCCTGGCCGGTAAGAACCGGGGCGGCCGTGCGCGCGTTGGCCGGCGGCGTGGAGATGGAAACGAGCGGCGCCTGACGGGCCAGGAAATTCGCTGTCAAAATAAGATTCGACCTCATGACAAACGGCAACGTCGGCGCGGAACTGCTCACCCCGGCCGCCGTCCAATTGCTGAACACCGAGGCATTGGGCTTGGCGGTGATGGTATAGTTCCCGCCCACGTCGAGCATTTGGCCATTGGTCAGGTTAAAAGCGCCGGTTCCGCTGCCCGTCACACGGACGGTCAAGGGAGCGAGCACTTCGTAGAAAAACGTTTCGGAAGCGGTGGCCGTATTGCCCGAGGCGTCCTCGCATTGCACAAAGAGCGTGTTGGTGCCGGGCGGCGGAGTCGCGGTAAAGGTCCAATTGGAAACGCCCCCAGACCCGGCGGTCAGCGTGGCGGTTCCGGCCACGGGCCCGCCATTCAGCAAATTCGTGATAGAGAAAGTCACCTTCGTCAGGCGGTTCTCCGCGGGATTGGCCCCGGCGAAAAGAGGCGCGTTCGTGGCCGTGCCGGCGAAAACCAGGACGTTGGTCTGGGCATTGGCGGCGGGAGACGTTATGGCAAGGCCCGGCGCTTCCAAAGTCAAGACGGTCACGGCGCTGGTCAATGAACCTGAATTATTACTGACAACTAACGCGTAGCTTCCCGCCACCGCCGGTAGAACCGGGTTAATCGCCAGCGAATTGGTCGCCGCTCCCGATAGGCCGCCGCCATTTGAAACATTGCTTCCATTCCGCAGCCACTGATAACTCAGCGGCCCTCCTCCTTGCACGGAATAGGAGAGCGTCACGGGAGCGCCTTCCGCCACATTCGTTACGGCGGGCGGCGAAATCGCCGAGGAAAGAAAGGAGGGCGGATTGAAGGCCGGCCCGTTTATCTGGAAGATCAGGCCGGAACCATTGGCGCCTCCCGCTGCGCAAGTGCCATAGAGATTTCCGCTGCTGTCGGCGGTCAACGCCCCGGCGGGGTTCGCCCCGTCCGCGTTATCGCCATGAGTGCTCAAGGGGCTGAAAGTGTACGCGCCGAAAGCCTCTCCCGTTGGACCGATTCTGAAGAAAGTCCCTTCGCTGTTGAGTCCATTGGCGGCTGTGGTCCCGTACAAATTGCCGTCTGTCCCCAAAATCAACGTCGCGCCCGCCCCGGCCTGAAGCTGCGGAAAGGAATGAAGCAACGTCACGCCTCCGGTGTTGGTGATGGCAAAAATGCAGCCGCCGCCTTGAGCGCCGCCGAAAGCGCTTGTCCCGTAAAACTTACCGTCGGCCCCTGGCACGAGAGGCCCATTCGGATTAATGGGGTTGTTGCTGGGGGAACTGCCGTTGAAGGAATAAATCTGGGTGAAACCGCTTGCGGCCGCGTACTTGAAAAATGTTCCCGCGCCGCCCACGCCGCCTTGCTGCGTGGTGCCGTAAAATGCGCCGTCCGGCGCGAGCATCAGCGCATTGGGAACGGCCGCGCTCGCACTGAAGGACCCAGCCGTGGAAGCGCTGAAGGAATACAGGCTGGTGAATACGCCGGTGGGACTGATTTTGAACAGAGTGCCTCCACCATTGGCGCCGCCGTTGCGGGTCGTTCCGTAAAAATCGCCGTCGCTTCCCTGGATCAACGCGCCGGTGGGCGTAGCGCCGTCAGGACTCGTTGCATACCCGGCGGTGTTGGGTTTCTCAGCCGCAAACGTGTGCAGGTTGGAGAAGGAACCGGAGGGGGAAACCACAAAAACTGTCCCGGTAAAATTAGAGCCGCCCCGCTGTGTCGTTCCATAAAGATTCCCATCGTTCCCCAGTGTCAGATCATTCGGCCCCAGGTTGTTGACTGTCTCGCCGGCGGTGTTCGTGGCGGCGGTGAAGGCATAAAGCGTGGAAAACCCTTCCGTCAAAGAAAAGCGAAAAATCGCCCCCGCGCCGTTGGTCCCGCCATGCGCCGCGGTTCCATAGAGGTAGCCATCCATCAATACCATTTTGGCTGCGGGCGCGAAACCATCCTCGTTTGTAGCCGGCATGGACTGCGCGGCGGAAAAGGTATAGAGAACTGTCGGAGACGCGTGCGAAAGGGCCGGAAAAGCCAGGAGGAACCACGCCAATCGAGCCAACCAGCCAAGCGTCCGTCCGTGTTTTAAGTTAGGAAATAAAGCAGTAATACGGAGTGTCATGGTTCAATTACCGAGACTCGGACTTTGGTCAAAGCCCTTGTTTGAGTCAAGGCATTGTCCCACTCCCGCAGCGGATGTAACCCAAACGTCACCTTGCGGGCGTTTGTTACGAAATCGTCACGCATTAGTCCTTGAATTGATCCGGCCAGCCTGTATCAAAGAACCCTGTAAATTACGCACGCACTGGATTATCCATTTTAATGAACTTGAACCATAAACTCGGGGGATTCCTCGTCGGCACGGCGGCCTGTCTGGCCCTCTCCACACCAGCCCAGGCCCAAGTTTCCGCGGACGCTCTCTTGGATCGATTGGTCTCCAAAGGTATTCTGACCCAGGATGAAGCGGCCCAACTGCAAAAGGAAGCCGCGACCAATAACCCGACCAATAACGTTTCCGCCCCGGGCGAAGGCCTCAAGTTCAAGCTCAGCAAAGCCATCAAGAGCGTGGAACTTTTCGGCGATGTACGCATGCGCTTCGAAGACCGCTCCGCCAAGCTCGGGCCGGAAGCGGGCGGCATCTATGACGCGGAGAATCGGTGGCGTTATGCCGTGCGGCTCGGCATCCGCGGTGATTTGGCCGACGATTTCTATTACGGCTTGAGGTTCGAGACCTCCCCTAATCCGCGCTCGCCCTGGAACACTTTCGGCAATGGCGGCGGCAGTTCCTCCACCTATTTCGGCCCCTTCAGCAAAGCCAACAACTACAGCCTCTACATGGGACAGGCTTTTCTGGGCTGGCGCCCGACTTCCTGGCTGGACATTTCCGCCGGGCGAGTGCCGCAACCGCTCTACACCACCTCCATGGTCTGGGATTCCGACCTTAACCCCGAAGGGATCGTGGAAAAAGCGCGCTACACTTACGGGCCGGTGGACTTTTTCGCCAACTTTGGCCAATACCTTTACCAGGACGTCTCCCCGGCCAACGATTACGGGATTCAGGGCGGTTCAGCTTCAGGCATCGAATTGGGCGATTTTTCCGACCATGACGCTTACCTGTTGGCTTGGCAGCTTGGGGCCACGTATCACGTGGACTCCAACATGTGGGCGAAAGTGGCCCCTGTGATTTACACGTACGTGGGACATGGCAACGCCTCAGACGGCTTTTACGGCCCGTTCGTCGGCCAAGGAGTGGGTGGTTACACCTTCGCTCCGGGCAGCAGCACCAGCGGAATTCCGGGCGGGACCGGCGCGACGAGCGGACCGACCGTCACCACCACCAGCTATAATCAGACTGGCATCAATAATCTGGCCATCGTGGAAGTGCCAATGGAGTTGAATTTCAAACTTTGGTCACTCGATGCCAAAGCTTTTGGCGATTTCGCCATCAATTTGGACGGCGATAACCGGGCTCGCGCCGCCTATGCTGCCGGCACGGCTATTGGCGGGAAGGGCGCCTTCCCCGGCGGATTGCAATTAGGACAATCTCAAGCCATGCAGGCGGGTTTTGCGATCGGCAACAATCTCGGCTTGGTCTATGGGACCACCTCGAAAAAAGGCACGTGGGAGGCGCGCGCCTATTGGCAGCACGTCGAACAGTACGCGCTGGACCCGAACATGCTCGACTCAGATTTCTTTGAAGGCCGAGGCAACTTGCAGGGCCTTTACACCGCCTTTGCCTACAGTTTTACCGATGCCATCATCGCAACGGTTCGGTGGGGATTGGCTGAACGCATCAATGACCAATTGGGCACCGGCGGCTATAACGCGGATTTGCCTCTGCCGAACCCCGTCAACCGATACCAGGTCATCCAAATGGATATGACCATGCGGTTCTAAAATCGCTTACAATTTCTCGGGCGTCTGCAAAAGAGACGCGACGCGGGAGAGCAGGCGGCCGGCGGCGCCACCATCCAGGACGCGGTGGTCGAAGCTGAGGGTCAGGTTGGCTTCCATGATGGGCACAAATTGATTTTTCTTTTCGTCCCAAAAGGGCACATGCCGCCCCGCGCCCAGACCCAGGACAAGGGTTTGTTCAGGCAGAGGAATAGGCGTGGCCCATGTCAGACCGAAAGTTCCAAAATTGGTCTCGGTGGCGA
>Ga0182016_10005626_pt1 | contig 13444 bp, 7 predicted proteins | sample 712S2MmetaG_FD_120491 | JGI IMG/M metagenome (GOLD analysis project Ga0182016, IMG submission 120491) | Permafrost microbial communities from Stordalen Mire, Sweden - 712S2M metaG | ecosystem: Environmental > Terrestrial > Soil > Wetlands > Permafrost | place: Sweden: Stordalen | collected...
CGATGTCGCGCACGCCGGCCTCCAGCAGCATCTTGATCGTGGCCGTTCCGGCCGCACCGCTGCCCGACACGACGACCTGCAGGTCCTCGATTCGCTTGCCGACCACCAGCGCCGCGTTCATGAGCGCGGCGAGAATGACGACCGCCGTTCCGTGCTGGTCGTCGTGCATGACGGGGATGTCGAGGCGTTCGATCAGACGTCGCTCGACTTCGAAACAGCGCGGGGCGGAGATGTCTTCGAGATTGATTCCGCCGAAGACGGGCGCGATGCGGACGACCGTCTCGACGATCTCGTCCACGTCTTTGGTATCCAAGCAGATCGGGAAGGCATCGATGTTGGCGAACTGCTTGAAGAGCATCGCTTTGCCTTCCATCACCGGCAGCGCGCCCAGCGGTCCGATGTCGCCCAGCCCGAGCACGGCCGACCCGTCGCTGACGACCGCGACCGTGTTGCGCTTGATCGTGAGTTGGAACGCTTTGGACGGATCCGCGGCGATCGCCATCGAGACCCGCGCGACGCCGGGCGTGTAAACGGTCGAGAGATCCTGGCGCGTCTTCACGGGGAGCTTCGGTTCGACCGAAATCTTGCCGCCCAGGTGAGCCAGGAACGTCGAGTCCGAAACGCTGAGCACGCGCACGTTCTCGACGCTTTCGACGGCACGGCGGACCTCGGTCGCGATGAGATCCGAGCTGACGTTGACCGTCACGTCGCGTACGACGCGCGACTTCCCGACCGAGCGCATGTCCACCGCCGCGATCACGCCCCCCGCGTCGCCGACGGCGTTGGCGAGCTGGCCGAAGGCCCCGGTGCTGTTGGGCATCTCGACCCGCATGATCAAAGTAAATCCGATGGCTATTTGCGGCACGTTTTTTCCCCTCGCGGACTCATTCGCCGCTGAGCATCATTTCTCCGACACGGAACGACGGAGCAACGACCGATCCGTCGAACCGGAGGTCCCCCGCGACGGCGTCCACCGCGGCCAGCATCTCCGGAAACCGCCCCGCGATCGTAAATTCCTCCACCGGATAGGCCAATTCGCCGTTCTCGATATAGAAACCGCGCGCCCCGCGGCTGTAGGTCCCGCTGGCGTGCTCCGTGGCAAACCCGATCGTCTCGAGCACGAGAACGCCACGCGACGTTTTGGCCACCAGGTCCTCGAGCGTTCCCGAGCCGGGCTCGAGGTAAAACGAGTTGGGTCCGATCCCGCCGCCGCTCGCGTTTCCCGTGCTCTCCGCGCCGAGCTTGCGCCCGTAGTAGGTATCGTAGAGAAACGTCCGCAGGACTCCCCGCTCGAACGCTACCGTCCGCCGCGTCGCGACGCCCTCGCCGTCGAACGGCGAGCTACCGAGCTTGCCGGGAAGGCGCCCGTCGTCAACGAGGTTGACGAGGTCGCTGCCGATGCGCTCGCCGGCGCGTCCGGCCAGCCACGAATTTCCGATAGCGACGTTGGAGGCGCTCAGCGCGGCAAAGATGTCCGAGAGCACGGCGGCCGCAACGTCGCGTTCGAAGATCACGGGCACGCGCATGGTCTGCGGTTTGCGCGCGCCGAACATCTCGGTCACGCGCCGCGCGGCGGTTGCCGCCACGAATCCGACGCTTTCCAAGTCGGCGAGTTTGCGCCCGGCCGTCCCGTAGTGTGCGGTGCGCTTCGCGCCGCCGTCGTCGCCGACCGGACCAGTCGAAAGGCCCGCGCGCGTCCCGGAATACGCGCCGCCGAATCCGCGCGAGTTGGCCAGCGCGACGGTCGTCGCGGTGTCGCCGCTGTCCGATCCGCTCGAGTTTTCGATCCGCGGGTCCGCGGCGCGGATCAACCGTTCGAGCGACAGCGCGTCGTCCACTTTCGCCGCATCGTCGCGCGCGATTAGCACGGGATCCTCGAGATCGAGATCGGGCCAATCGCTCGCGAACGCGTCCGGCAACCCCGATAGGGGATCCTCCGCCACTTGCGCGGCCTGATCCACCGTTGCGGCCAGCGCCGAGCGCAGCGCGCCGTCCGAGAAATCCGACGTGGCGAGCCCCGCGCGACGGCCGTTCACGAACAACCGCACGTGTAAGCCTTTGGACGTGGACTGCTCGAGCTGGGCGATCGTGGTGTCGCGAACTTCGGCGTGAAACTGGCGCGAGACGGCCAGCGTCGCCTCGGCATCGGACGCGCCCGCATCGAGCGCGATCGCGACCGCGCGTTGCGCGACGGCCAGCGCTTCGTCTTTATCCATGCGTTCCGCCCACCGTAATCGACGAGATCTTCACGCTCGGCATGCCCACGCCGACGGGAACGTACTGCCCGCCCTTGCCGCACGTGTAATGACGCCGGGCCAAGCGCTCGTCGTTGCCGACCGCCACGACCTTGGTCATGACGTCGGGACCATTGCCGACGATCGTCGCGTTCTTGACCGGAGCGGTGATCTTGCCGTCCTCGATCAGGTACCCTTCGGCGACCATGAACACGAAGTCGCCGCGACTGATCTCGACCTGGCCGCCGGCAAACGACTTCGCGTAAAGGCCGCGCTTGGTCGAACGTACGATTTCGTCGAACGTGCTCTCGCCCGAGGGCATGTACGTGTTGCACATTCGCGGCTGCGGCAGACAGCGGAACGACTGGCGCCGGCCGCTTCCGGTGGACGTCACGCCCATCAAACGCGCGTTGAGCGTGTCTTGCATGTATCCGCGAAGGACGCCACGCTCGACGAGCACTTTGTGCTGCCCGGGCACGCCTTCGTCGTCGACGGCGACGGTGCCGCGCTCTTCGGGCAAGTTCCCGTCGTCGTAGATCGTGACCAGTTCGCTCGCCACGCGTTCGCCGACGCGGCCGCTGTATAGCGACACACCTTGCCGATTGAAGTCGCTCTCGAGTCCGTGGCCGACGGCCTCGTGCAGCAGCACGCCGCCGCCGCCGGCGCCGACGACCATCTCCATCTCGCCGGCCGGCGCCGGAATCGCCTCGACGTTGGTGATCGCGACGCGCGCCGCGTCGCTCGCGAGTTCTTCGGGCGAATGCGCGTCGAAATACGCAATGGACGTGCGTCCTCCGTCTCCGGCGTAGCCGGAACCGCGCTCGCCGCCGTCGACCGCAACCGCCTGAACCCCGAGAGTCACCATCGGCCGGCGGTCGTGCACGATGCGGCCGTCGCTATTCGCAATCCACACTTCTTGCAACTCGTCGACGACGTGCGCGTTGACCGCAGCGATGCGCGGATCGACGGCGCGCGCCGCGGCGTCCGCCCGGGAGAGCAGGCCGACGTATCGTCCGGCGTCGGCGATTTGCTCGGAATATCCATGGTAGAGCGACTCGTCGACGGCGCCGGAAGCGAGCGTATCCGCGTGGCGCGTTTGACCCGCCGGCGCCGAACGCGCGACGAGCGCGGCGGCATCGGCGGCTCGCAGCAGCGCTTCGAGCGACAGGTCGTCGGAGAAACCATAACCGGCCGACTCGCCTACGACGACCCGGATGCCGACGCCGTTCGTCAAAGCAAGCGCACCGTCGTGAATCCGCCCGTCTTGCAGACGATAGGAAACGACGCGGCGCCGCTCGGCAAAGACGTCGGCGTAGTCACCGCCTCTGCGTAGCGCACGGTCCAAAAGTTGAGCGTAAATCGAATCGTCGAGCATAAAACTTTCTTCTGAAAACGGGGCGGCACGGCCCCCCGTTCACCCCCGAGCCGCCACTCGGCGGCTCGTTTTTAGAGGCGGCGCTTACATCGAGGCAAGCAAGTCGATCGCACGTACGTAGGCGGCGTCCGGGTCGCCTGGAGACCCGTCTACGAGAAACGCAAACATCACGCGTCCGTGGTGCATGGTATTCACGTACCCGGCAAGTGAAGCGACGTTCCCGAGGTGTCCGGTTTTCGCACGCACGCGTCCGAGCGCGGTCGTGAAATCGTAGTGTTTTAACGTTCCTTCGCGACCGCCTTGCGGGAGCAGCAAATAGAGGTCGGGCTCGTAATGGGCCAGCGTGCTCGCGAGCGTGATCGCCGCGATGCGATTGTCGGCCGATAGGCCGCTCCCATCGACCAGATGCAGGCCCGGCGTAGGGATCCCGGCGCCCTGCAGGACGCGCCGTTCCACAGCGACGCCGCCGGGATCGTCGGATCCGGCCTGCGCGGCCGCCGAACCCACCGTCCTGAGGAGCTGCTCGGCAAAATGGTTGTCGGAGAGCACGAGCATGTGCCGGATCAGCCAGGGAAGATCCGGCGAGCGATGATCCCAAAACACGGCGCCGTCGAGGGGAGCGGCTCCCACGCGCGGCGGCGCGTCGTGCGCGATGCCGTACTGCGTCAGCATGCGGTCGAGCACCGCTCCGACGTATCGCGGAATGCCGTAGACCGGCAGCCAAAACTTTTCTTCCACGCCGGCCGGAACCGCGCCGGAAAGGCGGAACGCGTTCGGCGTCTGCGTGCCTCCGATCGTGACGTCGTCTTCGCCGCCCGAACTGGTGAGGACGCTGCCGGTCGTCGAGACGACGTCGCTGCCGGGGAAGAACGTGACGCGCGCGGCGCTTCCGGGACTGGTTCCGATCACGTGAAACTCCACCGTGTCGCCGTCGAGCGAAACGGGGCTGGTCGGCGCGGCGTAGTCTTCGGTCGCATCGTCTGCGTCCCAATGCGGATTGATCTCCGGCCCGCGAAACGCCGACGTATCCACGACGACGCCGTTGACGTGCTTGATGCCTTCGCGCGCGAGCTGCGCGACGCCCCGATCGAGCGCGTCCGAGCGAAACGACGGATCGCCCGAACCCACGAAATAGAGATCGCCGTCGAGCACGCCGTTCGCGTCGGGATAGTCGCGCCCGGTGAGCAGCGTGTGAAAGTGAAAGGCCGGCCCCAGCGTCGCCAGCGCTACCGATCCAACGATCAGCTTCTGCACCGACGCCGGCGCAACGGCGCGATTCTCCCCGCGGCCCACGAGCAAGCGCCCCGTCTCGTCGAGCACCGCGACGCTGTATGCATCCGCCCCGTTTAAAGCCGGCGCGAGCGCGCCGTTGACCGCGGACTGCAGATTGCCTCGCTGGGACGCGCTCCACGGAGGCGCCGGCGGCGGCCGCGACGCGAGCAACGCGACGCGCGCGGGCGTAGGCGACGGCTGCGGCGTTACGGCGACGGACGCCGTCGTCGCATGCAGCCGCCAGATACCGAAGACGACCGCCATCGCAACGAACGCGACGACGGAGACCAGCAGTATGCGGCGGCGGCGCCTACGGACGCGCCAGCGTCTCGATCTTGTCCCGGAGCTTGTTCTGTTCTGCACGAATCTCGTTGAGGTCGTCGCGCAGTGCGGCGACCTGCGCGGGAACTTTTTGATCTTCGCGAATCCGCATTGCCGCCTCAGTGCCATGGCGGCGGATCCGCCCGTCCGCCCCGGTCGGAACGAGGCGCGCGAGCGCCGGCAGCAAACGCGGATCGCCGAGCGATTCGGCCGCGCTGATTGCGGCGAGTTGCACGAGGAACATCGGGTCGTCGAGTAGCCGCTCGAGCGCGAGCACGCAGCGCGTGCGCACCCCTTCGACGAGTTGGCCGACGCGCCCGATGCACGCCGCCGCCGCGCGGCGCAGGCCTTCGTCGTGGCCAAGACGAGCCGCGTCGAGAATCGGCTCCAGCGCGCGCTCGTCCGCCAACTCGGCAAGCCCGCGAATCGCGCCGCTCTCGACCGTGGAATTCCAGGTTCGTTCTTTGGCGGCTTTGACGAGAACGTCGAACGCGCGGGGGTCGCGCGTCTTTCCGAGCGACGCATAGCACGCGGAGCGAACGAAGTACGAATCGTCTTTGGCCGCCAGAGCGGTCAACGCGGCGACGACGTCCGGATCGTTCCACTCGCCCAGCGCTTCGGCCGCGGCACGACGGACTTTCGGGTGGACGTGACGCGTCGCGTCGAGCAGAATCTCGCGCGCCCACGTCGCGCGCGTCCGGCCCAGCGCGCGGGCCGTTTCGACCAACACGCCCCAAAACGGATCGCGCCCGAAGGCCTCGCGCAGCGCGGAGCGCGCCGTCTGCGAGCCGTCCTTGCTCAATTCGCGCGCGGCGCGAATGCGCGCTCCAACGCCGGGATCTCCGCGCAGCGCCGCCGCGGCGAATTCCGGTCCAAACGCATACTTGACCGAGCCGAGAACGAAGGCGCCCGGATCGAAGCGCACGAGTTTGGGCTCGAAATCAAGCGGGACGGAGATCGTCTCATCGGCGCGATCCACGTGCGCGCGGACGCGCCGCTCGCCGTCGAGCGGCCCGATGCCGAAGTTCGCCGCCGCGCCTTCGGGAACGGACGGCACGAAGCCGAGGTCGACGTCGAATTGGTATGCCGGATTGGCGGCATCGATCGGCTGCTTCTGGGAAATCCTCACGGTCGCGGCCTTGCGCTCGGCATCCCAAGAAACCGAGACTTCCACGTCCGGATGACCGCCGCGAAAGACCCACTGATCGAAGTACCCGCGCACGTTGCGGCCCGTCGCTTCTTCGATCGCGCGAATCAGATCGATCGTCTCGACGTTTCGCCCCGCGTTCGACGCGACGTAGTGGCGGATCGCTCGCCAGAAGCGTACGTCTCCGAGTTCGCCGCGAAGCATGTGCAGCACCGCACCGCCTTTTTCGTAGAGGTGGCGGTCGAAGAGCTCGATCGGATCGATAAACTGGTTCCAGACGATGGGACGCCGGTAGCGCTCGCCGTCTTCGGCAAGATACCCGGCAACGCAGGACAGGACGTCGTATTCGTATTCGTCGTAACCGAGATTCGCTTCGTGCCATACGGATTCGAAGTACGTGGCAAAGCCTTCGTTCAGCCACGCGTGCGACCAGTCGCGGCAGGTGAGCAGATCGCCGAACCATTGGTGTGCGAGTTCGTGACAGACGAGCGGATCGCTGGAAAAATCGAGGTGCGCGACGGCGTCGTGCAGCGTACGGTCCGTTTGCGTCGTCGCCGACGTGTTCTCCATGCCGCCGAAGATGAAGTCGGCCACGGCGATCTGCGAGTACCGCGCGTACGGATACGGCGTCCCGATGCGCTCCTCGAAGACGTCGATCATTCTCGGCGTGTTGCCGAACGAACGATCGCCTTCGCTCTCCCGGCCCGGAAGCACGTAGTAGAACACCGGCACGTTCCCCGCGCCGGCCGTGCCCTGCGAGACCTCGACGAACGGACCGGCGACCATCGTCACGAGATACGTACTGTGCGGAACCTCCTGACGGTATCGGAACGTGGTCGAATCGCCGTCGTCAAACCGTTCGACCAGCGCACCGTTGCCGAGCGCAAACGTTCCGCGAGGAACCACGATTGTCTCCGACGTGGTCTGCTTTCCGGCCGGATAGTCCAGACACGGAAACCAATGGCGCGCGTTCTGATCCTGGCTCTGCGTCCACGCGTGCCGAATCGCAGCCGGGTAATCGGCCGTCGGCTCGACGAAGAACAGCCCGGCGCGCGGATCGATAACCCGATAGCCGATCGAAAAGGCGGCGCTTTCGCGCGCCGCGATCGGTACGGCAAAGCGAATCTCCAACTGTCGGCTGCGCGACTCGAACGCCTGATCTTCGCCGTCTCGCTTGACGAAGAGAATCTCCATGTCCACCGCGTCGAGCGTCAGGCGGTCGACCGCGTCGTCGAACGCGCGCACGGTCGTCGTGCACACGCCGTTCAAGGTCCGGTTCTCGATGTCGGGAGTTAAGTGCAGGTCGATGTGCTCGACCTCGACCACCCGGTCGGGGCCGTATTGATAGCGCGATCCGGGCAGCGCAAAAGCGCGATGCCCGGAGGCCGATTCGTCGCGTAAGCTCATGGCGGTGTCGCGTTTCGCTCGTCGGCCTCGCTCAACCCTCCGGTGACGGCAAGGACGGCCCCCGTCATGAAATCGCGCTCGGGCGCAACCAGGAAGGCGACGACCTCGGCAACGTCCTCGAACGAGCCCGGGCGGCCGCGCGGATTAGGTGCGGCGCGCTCGAGCGCGGCCGCGCGCGTCAGCGACTTTTCGCGGATGTCGCCGGGCTCGATGACGTTGATCGTAATGCCGTGACGCGCTTCTTCGACGGCCAGACCGCGAGCGAACGCGGTCACCGCGCTCTTCGCCGCCTGGTGCAGCGTAAACCCGCGGTGCGGACGCGTCTCGCTCGAGCCGTTCATGCCGAAGAGCACGATCCGCCCGAACCGCGCCTCGCGCATCGCCGGCAGCACCGCACGGGCGGCCTGTACGGCGCTGCGGACGTTACCGTCGAACATCTCCCGGTAGTCCTCGATCGTCAGGCGCTCGAAGCGCTTGACGGTGAGCGGGCCTACGCAATGGACCAGCGTGTCGAACGGCCCCGACTCACGAACCAGCGCGTCGAGCGCTCGCTCGACCTCAACGGGCCCGTCGAGAAAGTCGACGCGCGCGGCAACCGCATCCGCCCCCGCGCCGGCGATCGCCGCAAGCGTCGCGTCCGGCGGCGTCGTCCGGTACGTAAGCGCGATGCGGGCGAACGATCCCTCGCATGCCAAGGTGGCGGCGATGCCGGCGCCCAGGCCGGCCGCCGCTCCCGTTACGAGCGCGCGTCTGTCTTTCAACCTAGATACGGTACGTTACCGTGACCTCTTTCGCACTGCCGCCCGGCGCGACCGACGACGTTAAGACGCGGACGTACGCACCGCTGGGCCCGTTCACCGAAATCGTCGCGCCGAAGTTGCCGCCGCCGTCGGCGACCACGTCGGTCGTGTAGGTATTGTTCCCGACGATGATGCCGATGATCGAGTTCCCATTCGTATTCGCCGTCGCGACGACGTGGACGCGGGAGCCGGGCAGCGTGCGCCCAGTCAAGCGGAAGTTCGTGCCGACGCCTTGCGCGCCGCTCGGCGGCGAGAGGTTCTGAATGAAGTTCTCGTAGCCGCCTCCTGCCGACGTCACGAAGCTCCAGCTCGCGCTTACCGGCTGTCCGGCCTGTGTCGTCGCATTGACCGTCACGCTGTGCGAGCCGGCGGTCAACGGCCCGGGCGGCGTGACGTCGAAGCCCGTCGCATTCGAGTACACCGAGGCCGACACGTCGTTCCCGTCAATCGAGACGCGCAGCGTGTCTTGACGGATCGGTTGGTTGAAGCGCGCATGGATCTGCGGCGAACCGGTACGAACCGTGCCCGTCGGCCGGGTGTCGAGCAGCGCGAAGTTCGCAACCGGGGGAGGTGGCGGGTTTCCGCCGCCGCCGCCGTTGATGATGACCGAATTCGTGTTTGCGTCCCAATTTACGCCGGCGCCGAGCGCCTGCGCTACGAACCGCAGCGGCACGAGCGTCCGGCCGCCCACCATGAAGGGGGCGACGTCCAGATACTGCGTCTGCCCGTTGACGATGGCTTGGTTCGATCCGACCTTGAGCGAGATGGTCTTGCCGTTTCCGGTCGCGTTGATCACGCCGTTGGCGTAGACGACGCTGGCGCCCAGGGTCTCGAAGACGCCCCGCAGCGGGACGAACACGCGCCCCCCTTGCTCGACGGGCGGCTGATCGAAATTCATCGTCTGACCGTTGATGACGACGTTGATCGGGGCGGCTCCCGCGGGCAGCGCGGGGCCGCCGGCCGCCAGCAGCAACGCTAAGGCAACGGCAAATTTTCTCATACGTTTCCATTAGCCCGCGGGAGCCCCGAAACCCCCGCCCGCGGACGTCGGAATCGCGCTAGTTGGCGAAGGTTCCCGAGCCCACCGGCAAGAGTTCCTCGCGGACGGCGCGCTGGTCGGCGCGGCGCTCGAGAGCGCCCATCCAGGTGTTGTAAATCATCGGAACCAGGAAGAGCGTGAGGATCAGCGAGCTCAGCAGCCCGCCGATGATGACGGTTCCGATGGCCTGACGCCACTCGCCGCCTTCCGCATACCCCAGCGCGAGCGGGAGCATGCCGAAGATCATCGCGGCCGTGGTCATGATGATCGGCCGGAACCGCGTGGAAGCCGCTTGCAGGACGGCATCGCGCACGCGCATGCCGCGCTTGCAGAGCGTATTGGAGTAATCCACCAGCAGGATTCCGTTCTTGGCCACCAGCCCGAACAGCATGACCACGCCCAGCATCGAGATGATGTTGAGCGACTGCCCGTGCTCGGGCTGCAGGCGCCCCATGAGCGCGAGGAAGATCAGCGCGCCGATGATTGCGAGCGGCACCGAGAACATGACGATCAGCGGTTCGAGCACCGAACCGTACAAGATCACCATCAGGATGTAGACGAGCAAGAACGAGGTCAGCAGCGCGATGCCCATGTTCTGGAACGTCTCGATCATGTATTGCGAGTCGCCCTCGGGCTTGAGTCCGACGCCCTCGGGAAGGAACCCAGGCTCGCTCAGCTTCTTGTCGAGCGGGCCCGACACTTGACCGAGCGAGTATCCGGGAAGAATGTCGCCGAGCACGTTGACGACGCGCTGGCGATTCAGGCGCTCGATCTTCGTCGGAGCCTTCGTCCACGTGAAGCTCGCGAGCATCCCGAGCGGAATCATCGTGCCGTCGTTAGCCCGGACTTTGACGCTCCTGAGATATTCGACGCTGTTGCGATATTGCGCCGGGAACTGAACGCGAACGTCCACCAATCCGGTCGACGTTCGCACGCGCGTGGCGACCGCGCCGTCCACGGCGAGCCGCGCGTTGAGCGCCGCATCCGACGAGTTGACGCCGAGCAGTGCGGCCTTACCGGAATCGATGTCCACGTTGAGCCGCGGGGCGCCGCTCTCCGCACTCGTCTGCACGTTCACGGTTCCGGGCAGCGACCGGACGTAGTTGGCCACCTTTTCGGCAGCCGGGCCGATCTCGTCGTCGGGACCGGTAAGCGCGTAGAAGATCGCCGAGCCGTTTCCGGTGTCGCCGGAGACGTTGAATTCGGCTCCCGGCACCAGAAAGCCGAGCGCGCGAATGTCTTTCGACGCGCGATCGGTATCTTTGATTCGGTCGTCGGCCATCTGCGCGTTGATCGTCGCGTAGTTGCCGCCCGTCACGCTGCCGTGTCCCGATTGCTTGCGGCCGACGGTGGAACTGACCGACTTGACGCCGTCGATCTTCATGATCTCGCGCTCGAGATTGACGACGTAGCGATCCGTAACGGCGATCGGCGTACCCGGGGGATACGTGACGGTCATGTCGATTTCGCCGTCTTGCTGCTGCGGCACGAAGTCCGTGCTGACGCCGCCGAGCGCGAACATGGCGCCGGCCAGAATAACGGGCAACACGAGCGTCACGGCTGCGAGCCGCCGGTTCGCCCCGAGCGAGCTGAGGCCGCGAAGCGACTTGCCGCGGGCGCGCAGCAGCGCGGCTATGCCATAGCAGGCGAGCGTCCCGATGAGGACGACCGCATTGATCGCAATCGACGCCATACCGGCGCCCATCACCAGCGAAATCGCGTTCAGGAACAGCAACGTACAGACGAACACGACGAACGACCCGTGTTCGAGCGCCCACGGCAGCAGCGTGTTGCGGTAGACGTCCAAGATCGCGTCGTACCGGTGGACGATCGCGTTGAGGATGAGCAGCGCGACGATGAAGACGCCGAAGACGTTGAGCAGGAACCAGCCCGTGAAGTTTCCCACGATGAACATGACGACGGCGGCGGTGAAGAGCGCCGCATCGAGCATCCGGTTGTCGAGCGCGAGCAGCCATTTCGGTTTGGCTTCCGAACGGCTGACCGCGCTCCAGCGCGCCGCCAGGAGCGGCGTGAGCGTGAACGAGACGAGCAGCGAAAACAGGGTCGCAATCACGACGACGGCGGCGAACTCTTTAAGGTACGCGCCCACGATGCCGGGCAAGAACGCGATCGGCAGGAAGACGATGATGTCCACCATCGTGATCGCGATCGCCGCGTTACCGATCTCGGTTCGCCCCGTAATGGCGGCGTTCACGGGATCCTCGCCCATATCTCGATGCCGCGTGATGTTTTCCAACACCACGATCGAATCGTCCACCAGGATGCCGATGATCAGGGAGAGCGCCATCATGGACAACGAGTCGATGTGGAACGAGAACATCCGCATGAGAATGAACGTGGCGAGAATGGACGTCGGGATGGCGAGGAAGACGACCACGGCGTTGCGCCAGGCGTGCAGGAACAGCAGCATGACGATCGCCGTCAGGAAGATTCCCTCGACCAGCGTCTGGCCGACGCCGCGCAGCATTTTCACGGTATAGTCGGCCGGCGCGTCGATTTCGTGGAAGTGCAGCTGCGGGAACTGCGCCTCGATCTTCTCCATCTGCGCGCGCGCAACTTTGGTCGCGTTGACTTGATCGGCGCCAAGGGTCGGGTTGATCTCCATGTAGACGCGCGGCTCGCCGTTGAAATGCGACATCGTCCGCATCTGAATGTGGCTGTCGTGCACGTCGGCCACGTCGCCGATGCGCAGCGATTTCACCGGACTGAGCGTCGTGCTGGGCGGCGAGAGCGGAATGCCGAGAATATCGGTCGCCTCGACGATGTAGGAGTGGATCGCGACCGATCCCTCTTGCGTCGGCGACGTCATGATGCCGCCGGGAACGTTCAGATTGTTGTTGGAAACCGCGTTATACACGTCCGACAGCGTCGCGTTCGTTCCGTCGAGCCGGTCCGGGGCGGGCTCGACGTGGAACTCGCGGTCGGCAGTCCCGTAGACGTTGACCGTCTGGACGTCGGGAATCTGCTGCACCATCGGAAGCACTTGGTTGTTGACGACGTCGGCGATCTGCGCTTGGGAAAGCGTGTCGGAGCTGATCGCCACGTCGAGCAGCGGAGGCTCTGACTGCCCCTCCTTGAGCACCTCAGGGGGATTCAAGTCGGCGGGCATGTAGACGCGCGCGGTGTCCACGCGGCGCTGAACCTCGATCGCGGCGAGGTTGAGGTCGGTTCCCATTTTGAACTGGGCGACGACGGTCGCGCTGCCCTCTTGCGCCGTGGCGTTCAGCTCGTCAAGATTTTCTACGCCGGTCATCTGGTCTTCGATCGGCTTGATGACCATGCGCTCCATGTCTTGCGGAGACGCGCCCGGGTAGCCCGCGAAAACCACGACGACCGGGAAGTCGGTGTTGGGTGGGTTCGTGCTGCGACCCAACTGGAAGAACGATATGACGCCGAAAATGACCAGTGCCCCGAAGAGCATCAAGGTAACGACGGGTCGACTAATGGCGAAGCGGGTCAACCACACGGCGTGAAGAGCTCCCTGGCCCGGCTTGAGGTAGGCCTACGAATTGCTTTACGCCGGCCCTACCCTGGTTGTTTCGAACGGGGGAAGCATATCACGCGCCCCGGCAGCATGTCGTCAAAGACACGCCAAAAATTCTTAAGATTCGGGGTTGGTTAGACGGCTTGACTGCGGGCCTGGCCGGCCGCTTCGCAGCAGTCCGTGCAGAAGCCGATCCGGTCGAGCCGCCCGTCAACGCAAGAGGCGCAGCCCAAGTGGAGATCGTTGCGGGTCATTTGGCAACCCGAGCACGTCCCCGAAGCAAAGTTCCCGGTCCACGTCGCGCGGACGTGCGGGTCCGTCGAGGACGCATGGGCGCCGGTCGC
>Ga0182016_10005627_pt1 | contig 13444 bp, 4 predicted proteins | sample 712S2MmetaG_FD_120491 | JGI IMG/M metagenome (GOLD analysis project Ga0182016, IMG submission 120491) | Permafrost microbial communities from Stordalen Mire, Sweden - 712S2M metaG | ecosystem: Environmental > Terrestrial > Soil > Wetlands > Permafrost | place: Sweden: Stordalen | collected...
AGGATTACGCACGCACCCTTGAAGACGGCATTCGCACCATTCCTGCGGTCTCCAAGATCCATCGCATCGGCGACCAGGCGGAAGCGATTGAAGTTGACGCCTCAAGCGCGCAGCTGGCGCAATACGCGGTCACGCCTTTTCAGGTGATGCAGGCTCTGCAGGGACAAAACACCACTCAATACGCAGGCCACGTCTCCGACGAACAGAGCAAGGTTTACCTGCAACAGGGCGGACGGCTTCACAACGAGGACGACATTCGGCAACTCATGGTGGATGTATCGCGTACCACCGGCCAGCCCATCTATATCCGCGATCTGGCCACTGTCCACCGGACATATAAGGATCCGGACAGTTACGTGCGCATGAACGGCGAGCCATCGATTTTGCTTTCCGTCGAGATGAACGAGGGCAATAACATAGAGGATCTCGGCAACGCTCTTCATGTCAAGCTGGCAAGTATTCAGGCCGGGTTCCCTCCAGACATCAAAATCGACCTGGTGGCAAACCAGCCAAAGATGGTGACCGAGCGTATTCAGGATTTTGGAAAGGAATTCGGCATTGCCATTATTGCCGTGATCCTTGTAACCATCCTCCTGTTGCCGCTCAGGGTAGCACTGGTCGCTGCCATATCCATCCCCACTTCGATCGCCATGACCTTCGGAACGCTTCAATGGTGCCATGTTGAGATTCAACAGGTGTCGATCGCGGGATTGATTATTGTGCTCGGCATGGTGGTCGACAATGCGATCGTGATTGTCGATAACTACATCGAGCTGCTCGACCATGGGGTGCCTCTGGATGAAGCGGCGGAACGTTCCGCAAGCGAGATGGCTGTTCCGGTCTTCACCGCTACCCTTGCGATTATTGCCGCGTTTTTCCCTATGCTCTTCATCTCCGGCAGCGTCGGTGAGTTTATCCGGGCTCTCCCCATTACGGTCGCGCTTTCACTCTCGATCTCGTATCTGGTTGCGATGTTCCTTACGCCTATGATGTCCAAAGCCTTTATTCGGACCGGGCTCAAGCCCCAAGACGGGTCAGAAACGGCCGGCAACAAGTCTGTACTCGACTACATGCAAAGAGACTATAACCGGCTCATCAGCACAGCCATGAAGCACAAAAAGGGCATCCTCATTTCCACGGTCATCGCTTGTGCCGCTGGCTTTGGACTTTTGGCGCTTGTGCCGCAACGGCTCTTTCCCACGGCAGAAAGAAACCAGTTTGTCATCGACATCTGGATGCCGGAGGGAACCCGGATCGAGGCCACCGACGCCACAACGCGGCGGATCGAGGCGGTTCTTGCGCAGGAGCCAGTCGTCAGGGATTACGCTAGCTTTCTCGGCTCAAGTTTTCCGCGTTTCTATTACAACGTAAACCCGCAAATCCCTGCTCCGAACTACGCCCAGATTCTGGTGAACACGAATAACGTGAAAAAGACTCCTGAACTGGTTCAGCAGCTGCGCGAGAAGCTCAGAAATGCGTCTCCCGAGGCCACCGTGATAGTTAAGGAGTGCCAGCAGGGGCAGATTATGGAATCTCCGATCGAGATTCGTGTCGTGGGGCCAGACGCCGCCACACTGGAATCGATTGGCGATAACGTGCAGGACATACTGCGCCACACGCCGGGGGCCACTTACATCAACACCGACTGGCACGAAGAAGCTCTCGAAGCCGGTGTGCGGGTTCGCGATGAAGTTGCCAATCGCCTCGGCCTCACCAACCAGTTGATTGCAGAAGAGCTTGCTACCGGCTTCGATGGCTTGCCCGCCACCACAGCATGGGAAGGCGACCGCAGCATGGATGTCTTGCTCCGGCTTGATCCTAGCCGAAGAGATAACTTCCACGCGATCGAGGAAATGTACGTGACATCGCCCATAACGGGAACCAGAGTCCCCCTCAGTGCGGTGGCCGACCTGAATCCGGAATGGCACCCGGGGAGAATCGTCCGCAGAAACGGCGTACGCACCCTGACAGTGCGCGCTTTTCCGGCAGATGGGCAACTGGCCAGTACGATATTGACCAACGCGAGCAAACGCGTCGATACCATGCAGCTCCCTGCGGGATATCGCATCCTCTACGGCGGAGAATACGACAATCAGCAGGAGACGTTCGGCCAGATGAAATACGTCCTGGCAGCGGCGATTATGCTGATCTTCCTCATTCTTCTCTTCCAGTTCCGGACCCTGGCGGACCCGCTGATTGTGATGACAGCCCTTCCCCTTGCCGTACCGGGAGCCGCTCTCGGCCTCATTCTTACCCACAACACCTTCGGATTCACTGCCTTCATCGGCGTGATAAGCGTCGGTGGACTGGTGGTCAGAAACGCGATCATTCTGATCGATTATATTCTTCAGCGAATGAAGGAGGGCGTGCCTCTGGAAGAAGCGGCGCTTGAAGCCGGCGAGCGCAGACTGCGTCCCATCTTCCTCACCACCATGGCAGCCGCCGTGGGCGTGATTCCAATGATTCTCTCGGGTTCGAGCATGTGGTCTCCCATGGCTAGTGTCATCGCCTTCGGCCTGGTCGGATCCATGGTGTTCACTCTGATTGCGATTCCGGTTCTCTTCGTGGTTGTGCATGGCCGACAGATGAAGGGCGTGAAGCGTGTTGCGATAACCGCTGCGCTTCTGGTTGGGCTGGCCGGCGCGCAGGGCACCCAAGCGCAAACCAAAGCAGTCACGCTCGACGAAGCCATCCGCCTGGCTACGGAGCAAAACTCTCTTGTCAAGATGGCTCGTGACAAAGCCAAAGAAGCCGATGGGCGCGTGACGCAAGCACGAGCGAACTATTTCCCGGTGATAACCAATCAGAGTTTCGCGACACACCTTAACCAGACCGAATACCTTGAGATTCCAAAGGGGTCGCTGGGCACTTACTCGGCTACCGGACCGCTCCCGGGAAATCCTGTTTCCATCGAGCTCGGCAAGCAAGAGGCTTTCGTCAGCACGACAGGAGCAGCGCAGCCAATAACGCAGATGTTCAAGATCCATGCGGGCGCTTCCGTCGCCCACGCGGATGCAGCTGCAGCGCACAGCGACGTTCAGCAGGCCTCGAACGAAGTCGCACTCAATGTGAAGACGCTTTACTACCGCCTTCTTTCGGCCGAGCGCCGCAAGCATGCGCTGGAACTACGCATCCGGGCAGGCGAGCAAAGCCTGGACGAAGCAAGAAAAGGCGTGGAATCCGGTGTCGTTCTTGAAGAGAAGGTTTTGGGAGGAGAGGCACAACTCGCAGAAGCACGACACGCGCTCGGCGCAGTCGAAGATGCGATCGACGATATGGAAGTGCAATTCGATGATCTGTTGGGTTTACCACTGGCGACGAAGTGCGAGCTTACAGAACCGGACCAAGGATCTGAGTCTTCAACATCGGCGGCACCGGCTGCCACGACAATCTCCGCGGAGGACCTCGAATCCGAGGCACTCAAAAACAACCCTGCTGTCGCCTCAGCACGCCACACACTTGAGAAGGCTCGTGCAGGATTGAATGCTGCGCATGCCGAGTACATTCCGGACATTACCGGGATTGCGCAGAACATCCATCAGAATGGCGCCCCGCTGCTTCCCACGAACACCGAGGTCGTCGGCTTCCAATCTCAGTGGACCATCTCGGAGTTTGGCAAGCGCATTGGGCTGGTTCACGAACGGAAGGCGCAGGTTGCGGAGGCTCAGGAGAACCTCCAGCACACTAAAAATCAAGTTCGCATCGACATGGAGAAAGAACTTCGCAAACTGAACCGCACTAACGACGAACTGGATGCGGCGCGGCGACTCGTGAAGGATCGAACCGAAATGCTCCGCATTGCGGGCGATCAGGTCCATACGAGCACAGCGAATTTCTCCGCGCTCCGGGATGCGGAGGCGCAATTGGCCGACGCCCAGGCTCAACTTTTCGATGCCGAGATGGACCGGGCGATCGCCCAAGCGGAACTCAACCGTACAGAAGGGCGCCAATGAGTGCCATCTTTCAATTCGTTCTGAGGCATGGCTATTCCATTCTTTTTGTTGCGCTCTTTGCGCGTCAGATAGGGTTTCCCATGCCGGGACCTCTGTTTCTGCTGGCGGCGGGGGCACTCGCGGCGACCGGGAAAATGGGCGTCCCGCCGGTGATAGGTCTCGCTATCAGTGCCTGTGTATTGGCTGACTGGGTTTGGTACGAAGCCGGCCGCCGAGGTGGAGACAAGGTGTTGCACTTCATGCATCAATTCACGCGCGACCCTGACTCCCATATTCGCAGGGCAAAAAACATCTTCGCCCGTCATGGGCTGCCGCTCCTGCTGGTAGCGAAGTTCATCCTCGGGCTGGACGCGGTGGCGCCGCCACTGGCAGGGGCATCGCGTACCAGCCGGGTTCGCTTCCTTTTCTTTGATGCGGTTGGCGCCGGTCTCTATACGTTCGTTTATGGCGGACTCGGCTATCTCTTCAGCAATGACCTGGACCGCGCGGCCGCCTACGTGTCACGAGCGGGAACGCTGTTGGCATGCCTTGCGTTTGGAGGGGTCTGCGTTTTCATTGCCCACAAGTTGGTTCAGCGGCAGCGCATCGTCAGCGAATCTCGAACCGTGCGAGTCGTACCAGCTGATGCGATCGAGTATGGAGACTCTGTTGACATGTCGTGCGGGATCATTGCGGGAGACGAAAATGGCGAGCAGCGCGTCAGCGAAAAGACAGGCATTGCCGAATCGTGCGAGGCGCGGAGCGCCCGGTGTTTGGGTACTGATGAGGAAGTCATTGTGCCCCCGGAGATGCCAGCACAACAGAAAGGAAATGCAATGATACTTGCGAAGCGATTGACGTTTTTGCCAACTCTTTTTTTAATGATGGCTTGCGCCTACGGTTAGGATATTCACTACAACTATGACCCTGGCGCCAATTTTGCGGACTACAAAACCTACCAGTGGGCCGACGTCCCCGGCTGCAGCGCGCCGGATCAATTAGTCGATCAGGCCATCAAGCGAGCTATCGATGAGCAACTCATGCAAAAGGGCCTCACAAAGGTGGAGCCACACGCGGACCTTTTCCGTTGTCTATGTGGCTGTGATCTACCAAGGAAAGGTTTCGTCGGTAAACCAACTGACGGCCACCACATGGATAAGCAATAGACGGACATTTCCAAGACGCGCATCAAAGAAATCGATCTCTCAAAAACCGAAGATCAATCAGTGATGTTATCCAACGGTGTAGGCACCGGCTATTGAAACGATGGTTGGAAACGCTGATTTCGACTTCCCGAAGCGGAGACAGGAGCATAAAGAAAATGAAAGCAGTAGCCGAAGAAGAAGCAATCGTCAGTTCATCGCTTAGCGCTTACGGACGGGCTAGATCGACGGTAAACGGATCCCCCCTGACCCAGGATGAAGTCCGCAAACTGGACGCTTATTGGCGAGCCTGCAAGTATCTTGCGCTGGGCATGATTTATCTACAGGACAACCCTCTGCTGCGGGAGCCGCTCAAGCCGGAGCATATCAAGAAACGCCTTCTCGGCCACTGGGGGTCGAGCCCAGGGTTGGCATTCCTTTACATCCATCTGAGCCGTCTCATCAAGAAGTACAACCAGGAGATGATCTTCATGGCCGGCCCGGGCCATGGTGCTCCGGGTGTCTTGGCACCGTGTTATCTCGAGGGTACCTACTCGGAAATCTATCCTGACAAGAGCGAAGATCTGCAGGGTTTGTGCGATTTCTTCAAACAGTTCTCCTTCCCCGGCGGCATTGGAAGCCACTGCACGCCAGAGACACCAGGCTCGATTCACGAAGGAGGCGAACTCGGCTATGTGCTGTCGCATGCTTGCGGCGCTGCATTCGACAATCCCGACCTGATTGTCGCCGCAGTGGTGGGGGATGGCGAGTCGGAGACGGGGCCGCTGGCGACTTCATGGCACATCAGCAAGTTCCTGAGCCCGATCCGGGACGGTACGGTGCTGCCGATCCTTCACCTGAACGGATACAAGATCAACAATCCCACGCTGCTTGCGCGCATAACGCACAAGGAACTGGAAGACTTGATGCGCGGTTATGGGTGGACTCCCTACTTCGTCGAAGGTTCCGATCCGGAGAGCATGCACCAGGCGATGGCAGCTACCCTCGAACGTTGCGTGAACGAAATCCGATCGTACCAGCAGAAGTGTCGGAGCACGGGTATTGCAACCCGTCCTCGGTGGCCGATGATTGTGTTGCGTACTCCCAAGGGATGGGGCGCACCGAAGAATGTGGGCGGCCACCGGATGGAAGGATTCTGGCGTGCGCACCAGGTGCCACTTACAGACGTGAAGATGAACCCCGAACAGTTGCAGATCCTCGAAGCCTGGATGCGCGAGCAAAAGCCCGAGGAGCTGTTTGATGAAAACGGCCGTCTGATTCGCGAACTGAAGGAGCTCGCCCCGTCGGGTAACCTCCGGATGAGCGCCAATTCTCACGCAAATGGCGGCCTGCTCAAGCGAAATCTGCGAATGCCTGATTTCAGCGATTATGCGATAACAATCGACAAGCCCGGGACCATCGAGACAGAGAATGTGCCGCCGCTCGGAACGCTGCTTCGCGATGTCATGAAACTGAACATGACCAACTTTCGCGTCTTCGGTCCGGACGAAACGACATCGAACAAATTACAGGCAGTCTACGAGGTCAGCAAGAAGTTCTGGATCGCGGAGGAATTCCCGGAGGACAAGGACGGCGGGGAACTCTCGACCGATGGGCGCGTCATGGAGATGCTCAGCGAGCACACCATGGAGGGAATGCTCGAGGGTTATCTACTGACGGGACGCCATGGATTCTTCTCGTCGTATGAAGCGTTCGTTCACGTAATCGACTCGATGTTCAACCAGCATGCGAAGTGGCTCTCGATCTGTAATCACTTGACGTGGCGCCGCCCCGTTGCTTCGCTCAACCTACTGATTACCTCGACGGTGTGGCGGCAGGATCACAACGGCTTTACCCACCAGGATCCGGGATTTCTCGACGTTGTGCTTAACAAGAGCGCGGCTGTCACGCGTATTTACTTGCCCCCGGATGTGAACTGCCTGCTTTCGGTCGCAGACCATTGCCTGCGGAGCGAAAACTACGTCAACGTGATCGTCTCTGACAAGCAGCTCCACCTGCAGTATCTGAAGATGGATGCGGCGATCCAGCACTGCACAAAAGGCATCGGAATCTGGGAATGGGCAAGCAACGACGAAGGGATGGAGCCGGATGTCGTCTTCGCATCCGCGGGCGATATCCCGACCCAGGAAGCGCTGGCAGCAACTGCGCTCCTGCGCGAGGCTTTCCCCGACCTGAAGGTCCGCTTCATCAACGTGGTGGATCTGTTCAAGCTGCAACCGAGCACTGAGCATCCGCATGGCTTGACGGATGCGGACTTCGATTCGCTGTTCACGACTGACAAGCCGATCATCTTTAACTTCCATGGCTATCCCTGGTTAATTCACCGTCTTGCCTACCGTCGTACAAATCACCGAAACCTGCATGTGCGCGGCTATAAAGAAAAAGGCAACATCAACACTCCGATGGAACTGGCCATGAACAATGAGACCGATCGCTTCAGCCTGGCGATCGACGCTATCGACCGCGTACCAAAACTTCAAAAGGTCGGTGGTCACGCGAAGGAAGCCTTCCGCAACAAGCAGATCGAGTGCCGCCGTCATGCTTACGAGCATGGGATCGACAACCCGGAGATCACTGGATGGAGGTGGCCGTACGAGACGAAATGAAGCCACGCCCCCGGTCACCATTGCTATCTCGGCGCTGCTTCTCGACGCTGCAGCGACTTGGCCACCAGTCAGCACTTATTAACCCATCGAGGTAAGCGACGAAGTTTCTTTTGCCATATGACAAAAGACGCATCCCGGCCGAAATTAACGGCCGGAATTTTGCTGGGTCGCTGGTTTCAAAAACGAGGAGTACAACCCGGCTGGATCGTCGATCACGAGGGCAAAATCGCATGGATTGCTCGAGCCCGTATGCGGTGGCGCGTCAGTGCCCGAATGATGTCAGATTAATCACGCCAAATTGCGCGGAGCGGCATCTGGGTCAAGTTATCGGGAATGGGGTTGTGACCTTTTCACCCGCCCGCGATTAGCGCCACCACCGAACGGGCACCAACGCGATACTTTGCCGCCAGAACTGGTTCTTCCGCATTCCATTCGCAAATCTCATTGGGTGGATCGAGTGCAGTATCGATCCATCGCCTCCAATTCTGTGATCCGTCCCTCAATATCGGAAGTTCGAAGTCGAGAGGTTCCCAATATGCATTGAAAATGATGTGCGCAAATATCTCTTCATTCTTCAGCTCACCGCTGATTGCGAAACTGTGCGAGAAGGGCGACCAGTCCGGCTGATTGAGTTTCACTCCGTGCCACGCGTGTTTTGACTCGCGGAGGACTTGGCTAAGACACACGCGTCGGCGCTCATGTTCCACGTCCCGGATCACGCGACGCTTGATGAGTAACTTTACGAATCGGAGCACGTCAGCGTGTTTGGGCAGCAGGCTCCAGTCGAACCAGCATGTATCATTGTCCTGGCAATAGGCGTTATTGTTGCCCCGTTGACTGCGCCGCACCTCGTCGCCCATTAGAAACATGGGCACTCCCACGGAAAGCATGGTTGCGGTGAGGAAGTTCTTCACCTGCCGGTTGCGTTGCTTCTCGATTTCAAGATCGTCCGTCGGACCTTCGAAACCGCAGTTCCAGCTTCGATTCTCGGCGCATCCATCACGATTATCTTCGCCGTTTTCTTCGTTGTGCTTGTGGTTGTAGGAAACAACATCGTTGAGCGTAAAGCCATCGTGGCACGCTACAAAATTGATGCTCTCCTCAGCTTCGCGCTCCCTCTGCCCGTAAATGCCAGGGCTGCCCAGCAGACGGTCGGACGTGCGTCGCACAGAATCGTTCGAGCCGCGGAAGAAGTCACGAATATCATCACGAAAGTGATCATTCCACTCCCTCCAGCGATCTCCGACGAATGTCCCCACCTGATAGAGTCCGGCCGCGTCCCAGGCTTCGGCAATCATTTTGGTGCCAGCCAGAGAAGGATCGGATTCGATGTCCCAAAGCACCGGAGGATTTGACATTACAGCGCCGGAAGAATCGCGCGCAAGGATAGACGCAAGATCGAACCGGAAGCCATCTACATGCATTTCGGTAACCCAGTAACGGAGGCTGTCCACAATCATCCGCCGGATGACTGGATGGTTCGCATTCAGAGTGTTTCCCGTGCCCGTGAAGTTTGCGTAGCACGAACGGTCATCACACAGGAGGTAGTAAGTAGGATTATCCAGACCGCGGAAGCATTGCGTGGGCCCGTCGTGTCCGCCTTCCGCCGTGTGATTGAAGACGACGTCGAGAATAACTTCGATTCCGGCCCGGTGAAGCGCCTTCACCATATCTCGAAACTCATCGATGACATCCAGCGGTTCCTGATGTGAGCTATATGCCTGGTGAGGTGCAAAGAACGAAACGGGCGAATAACCCCAATAATTCGTTCGTCCACGAGGCGCATCCTGCGGATCGAACTGGAATACAGGAAGAAGTTCGACTGCAGTAATGCCGAGTTGCTGGAGGTACTCGATCTTCTCGATCAGGCCGGCGTATGTGCCACGATTCGCTTCTGATATGCCGGAATTTGGATGCGCAGTAAAGCCGCGCACGTGCATCTCGTAAATAATGGTGCGTGACCACGGCCGATTCGGGTGGACGTCACCGGCCCAGTCATACGCCTTAGGATCCGTAACCACGCTTTTCATGGCCGTTGCGTTGTTATCGCCTTCCAGGCGCGCAGCCTCACGGCTATAGTACTTCGGGACAGCAATTGCACGGCCATATGGGTCGAGGAGCAGTTTGGAGGGGTCGAACCTGAGTCCTCGATCGGGTTCATTCGGCCCGAAAGCACGGAACCCATAGATCTGGCCCACTTCCACTCCGGGCACAAACACGTGCCAGTAATGATACGTACGGTTCACTTGCGGGTCCATTTGGACGGTGCGCGCAGGTCGAGCATCGTCCACCTTGTCGAAGAAGAGCAACTCGATCCTAGCTGCACTTCTGGAGAAGACTGAAAAGTTTGTGCCGCCTGGATCGACCGTCGCTCCTATCGGAAAGCTTAGCCCAACTGTCGGTCCTGGCGACTGCTTATCCCTCACGCCATCTATGACTCTGGACATGGATGCACGTTCTCAACTTCTGTCGCGAATGCGGCGATGAATCTGTCTGGAGTTGATTCATCGGTTTCGTTTGTGCTGACCGGACTCGGGCCAGCGTGGTCGCCGCACAACAGGTCTCATACAGTCTGAGACATTGATTCTGACGCTGCTGAAGGTCTAAAAGCTTCCAAGCATCAGACGGAATCGAGCTTTTCCGGTTTCATCAAAGCTCAGCTCTAACCCGGTTGCTCCAACTTGTGTTGGAAAGAAGACGGCAATGGACGTGCTCTGATGCGTGCTCCAGCCTTGAGTGCCAAGATCGAACCTGCCAGCCTCGTACCACAGCCCTAGGCCTGGATGCGATGAGATATGCGGAATACGGTGGGTGTGCAGAATCAAACCTGTGCCGGCAGTTATGAGCGTATTTGCGTGGAACTCCTGGTACCGGAATGCTGGCATGTTGCCCTGGTCTCCGGAAGTGAATTGATCGAAGTAGTCGAGCTTCCGGCCAAAGCTCGTCCCAGCGCGATTCAACGCAAAGAGTGTTACACGCCGGTCAAGCGGCTGAAACGCACTGAATTCACTTTGATAGAAAGGAAAGTCGCCTGTCTTACGAAAGAGATATCCGGATGAACCCTCGAAGCGCGTGCCGCGCGTGGGAAGTCCACCTGAGTCCTGATCGTTCAAGATCCAGCGCACCTGAGGAGCGGTGAATCCCCCGCTGCGCGACTGGAGACCATCGACAGTGACAGTACGACTGTACGAGTCGTGCCCGGCTTCCGCGCCGAGGCGAAACTGTGCGAACCGCCAGGTCCCGATGCCTGAGTAAAAGGCCCCGCCAATCCGGTCTCGCGTGTCGCTCTGACGAGCCGCCCCGTTATAGCGGTCGAAATGTGTTCTGCCGCCAAAGAACTCGGGAGCAACAAGAAATTGGCTTCCCCGATACGGCCTGTAGAATTCCGTCTCGGCTGAGGGATCGTAGCCTAGATTGAAAGTGCCGAGAATCCGATCCTTGTAAGCATTCTTTGGAACGACAACGGTCGAGAGCCGGGTGCCGAAGCGCGATGGCTCGCCCGGTGATACAGCATACTGCGCGGAGATGCGAGCTAGCACCTCATCGGTCGGACGCCCGGCGAACCTAACTCGATAGCCCATCTGTCCTGTGTTGTCTTCCCGCCAGTCGTATGCAGCTCCAGGAACACCGGTCGCGGCAACCATTCCAGACAGGACCCTATCGAGTTGTTGGTCGGAGACTGCCTTGTCGCCGACGGTCCTTCGCAACTCTGATTGGGCATTCTTCTGGAATGAAGCGTCCGGGCTTGTGACTGCCAGAATTCTTCCGCTTCTCTCTGACGGCCGCATCCGCGATCGACGACTGAGAATAAATGCATCCCAGTCCTGCTGTGAGAGCTCGAAGGGGGTCAATTGGGATTGTTGAGCCTTCGCGGCCTGGTACCCGGCGTCGATAATTTCCTTCCACCGCTGGTAATCGTTGCCAGAGAAGCGTCTGGTATCTACGGAGATCACTACGTCAGCCTTTGCCAGCGAGCGTTGCTCGTTCTTTGCAATTGCGAGGGAAACTGTTTGTCGCATCACATCGGATAGCGATTTGAACTGATCGGGTGTCGGCCTGCCTGTCTGCAATGCAACAGCAATGACCACATCGGCTCCCATGTCTCTGACCGCCTCAACGGGTATATTTTCAAGCACACCCCCATCCACGAGAACCATCTGGCCCATCTTGACCGGAGTGAAGATGCCGGGCAGTGACATTGTCGCGCGCATCGCAACGGGCAATGATCCGTGGGATAGCACCACGGAGTCACCGCTCACCAGGTCGGTTGCTACGCAGCGAAATGGAGTGGGAAGCTGGTCGAAGTCAGAAATACCGGAGTAACCCAGTGTTGACCGGCTGAGGAACAAGGATAACGACTCACCTGGATTGAGGCCGGTTGGCAGCGAGAAGCTCTTCCCGAACCTCAGAGTAAGACTACCAAAGGTGCGGTTCCATTTTTGTTTATCGACGACGGGCTGTTCGGCGAATGGCGGACTCGGGTTGAGCAATGCGTCCCAATCCGCATGCTCGGCGAGAACCTCGATCTGGGATGAATCCATTCCGGCCGCATACATACCCCCTACAAGCCCGCCCATGCTGGTGCCCCCGATCTTGTCGACGGGAATATGGCGCTCCTCGAAATAACGAAGGACTCCGATGTGCGCTAATCCAAGAGCACTCCCTCCGCTTAGAGCGAGTCCGATGGATTGTCTTTCCGTCCTCGGCGCTTCCTGAGCCACGGCCGTAGATGGGATTAATAAGCCTGCGCCAACTCCGCATGCCAGAACCGCAGTATATGCCCGCATACCGGACCTCGCTTTTACTCTCGCATTCGACTCTTTCGGCGGATTCAGCTGCTTGGTGGATTGATCAGGATGGTACGATGCGACCTCGGGATTGCTGCGGCGTCCGGCAAGCAGGCTGACTAAAGCGCACATGTCTGGGAGGCCCACGAATTACGCCTTTGAGCCCGATGAAGGAGGTTCATCTCGGCAGACCTCCAATCCACTAGCCAAAGGCGTTCCGATGTTGGAGGCGTCCGAGACGACATACCGCGCACCCATTCGACCGCCAGACTGTCAACTTCATTCATCAGCATCGCTGCCGACTCCGAAATCCCTATCGCAGTCTCTGGATCTGTCTCTTACTGCTTCTTGCTGCGCGAGTTCGGCAGGACGTGCAAGCTGTCCGTGGGCTCTGTCAAACTGGTCCAGCGTGGGATAAGGTTGCTGTTTCATAGTCTCCCCTCAATCTCGTTCCAAGCGCAGCCGCATTCCTTGTGACCACAACGGCATTCGATGCCGGTGTACCATCGAGCTTCAAAATGACCCAGCCCATGCGTATTCCTTTGCATCGATGCCGAGCCTTTTCATTCGAGAGATGAGGGTAGTGCGGCAAATGCCTATGCGAGCCGCAACTCCATTCGAACCTCCGACGCGCCCCTTGCAATCGGTGAGGGCCCGCAATATCTCTTCTCGTTGTTTACGTTCATAGTCGTCCCGTATACGGTGACCGTTGAGCTCGGCGACAGTTTCCCTTACGATTTGCGCAATGTTCTCCTGCCTGGCGGCATTAGTCGACGTGGGCTGGAAGAGCGTTTCCGCCTTTCGTAGCTCCCACAAGGGAGGATCCAGAACTTTGCCCCGCGTCAGGATCACGGCGCGTTCGATGAAGTTTTCCAGTTCGCGGATGTTTCCCGGCCAGTCCCAGGCCGTCAGTCCCTTGAGGACAGCGGCAGGGACGGCGTCGATTCTCTTTTCCA